>OLQV01000211.1_pt1 | contig 61144 bp, 50 predicted proteins | sample 1672371 | NCBI WGS metagenome assembly OLQV01 (sample SAMEA3136676, study PRJEB25190) | human gut metagenome
GCGGTGCTGTCGTCCGGGGTCCGGCATCTGTCGTTCGCCTCTTCTGTCGTGTTTGCTGTTGCGTGTTCTGCGAGCGACCTTGCGCGGACCGGCCGGCCCGTTGCCCCAGGTGCACCCCGGATAAATGGTACCCATCGGCTAGGACATGGCCTGCTGCGGTTGTAATTTCGGACGAGCGGAAGTAGACGAACGGCGCGAGGATGCATGCCGGATTCGAGTTGGTCAATACTGGTTCATGAATCAGGCCGATTGGAGTCATCTCATTGCCGGCAACTCTTCGGACCCAATTGCAAAATAGCAGATTCTAGTGCGGCTTTATAGCCCTCTGCAACTGCTTCGTAATCTCGGATATCGGATTCGCGGTCGGAGGCGGCGGCATCACGCTGAGGCAGGCGTAGCCGATGACGGTTCTTTCGTCGCTCTCATCGATGCGGCAGAACTTGAGGTCGCGGCCGAACCTTTCGTAAACGTACTTGGCATGAGTGCCGGATACTTCCAGGAACAGCTTTCTGGCGGTGCCCGAGCCGAACATGACATCCTCCGTCGAGTTCGCGCGGTTGCGCGAGGATCGCGGGATAGTCCCGGGGCTGAACGACGGCATACTGCTGCGCGGCGGAGTGGGGTTGAGGACGAAAGAGCGCGAGAGGTTGGCGCGGCCTTCGGCTGGTCATGCGGGTTGGGCCGTGGAAAGGCTCCTCTTGTTATTCCTGCAGCATCAATGGCCCAGGCGCATCGGACGTTCAATCTGCCTGTATAATGGCGGCATGTTATTCAGGCAGGAGTTCTTCTTATGGAGCAGACGCTATCTGCCCTGGGCGGTGCCGTCCAGGGCGTTCATCCCTTCGTTATCTATCTTGTGGTCATTAACGCCCTCACGTTCATTCTCTTTGCGATCGACTACGCGATAGTCTGTTACAACCAGGACGAGGATACCGGCCTCATGGACGGCAGGATCTTGACCCTGTTCGCCGTAGCAGGCGGCGCCCTGGGGATGCTCCTTGCCCTTATGCTCTTCACCAGGAACCACATGAACAAGCACAACATTGCCTGGTGGTTCAGTGCCATAGTCTTCTTGATTGTGTGGGTGTTTGTCGTGCTCGTTTGGGCCGGCGTCATCGTCGTCGATCTGGAGCCGGGCGCTTCGTTTAACGCGCCCGTCATCGTCGCTCTCGGTGTATACCTTCTCGCCGTCAACGTCATCACGTTCGCCGTTTTCTGCCTGGACAAGAAGGGGGCGATTGACTGTGGCAGCAGGTTCCCCGAAGCCACTTTGCTTGGTCTTTCGCTCGCGGGAGGGGCCCTTGGCGGTATCGTCGGGATGCGCGTCGCCCACCATAAGACGTCCAAGTGGTATTTCGCGGCGGGGCTGCCCGCCTTCATCATCCTGCACGTCGCGCTGTTTCTTCTTGCCCACGGCGCCGGGCTTGTTTAGGGGACCTTGAATGGAGACTCTGGCCAACATGCTGACGTCCCTATTTCCCACTTTTGCTTTTCTCGGCATCGTACTGTTCGCATGCGATAGGCAGGATAAGCGGAAGATCGAGCTCGAGAAGGTCAAGGAAAAAAGCCGAGTGGGACCGCGCGAGCGAGTGTTTCAGGGACGATGTGACCCAGGAGGGGTTCGAGGAGATCGTCGCGGCTGCGGGGCGATCCGTCAAAAGGCTCGAGTCCCTTTCCGTGGATGGGCACAAGGTTTACGGGACCGTCGCTTCGCTCAGCGGCATCAGTTCGTGGAAGTTCGTAATCGACTTCGACTACAAGGGTCACCTCACGAGCGACTACACCGTGGCGAGCTCTAACTGCGACTCGGGCATAGCCGAACGCGTGGCAGATCTGATCGCCAAGGGGATTAGGACTTGGACGCCGACGGACCGCATAGTGCGCGCGGCTTTCTGCCCCCTATTGCGGTCGAGTTCTTCTCTTTATAATTGATGGTGTATTGATGTCGTCATGAAAGGGAACGCTCGTGGAATGCGGCTATCTTATCAAGAGCGGGGTAAAAGCGGACAATATGAGGGCTCACCTTTGACGGTTCCACTATAACGACTGATTACTTTCGAAGAATTCTCGCATTTCAGCTCAATGGCACTTGGCCGATGAATTGCGCGAATCCAAACATTTATTGAGGAATAGGCTTGACGCCTAATGTATGAAATGGAGGCTCTCGCTCATGGGACTAAATCTTTCTGAATCGCTTATAGGCGAATTCGATCAATGCGTGGGGCGCGATCTGCTAACGTACCTAAGCTGCCCCGGAGGCTCGCGTTGCTTCTCTTATCCTCAATTTCTGCTCAACGACAATGAATTAATCAACCTGGCGAACACAGCATTTCCAGATGATGGGTGCCTGCCGATGACCGTTCAGGGTACGACCTTAGACGAGATGAAGGGCAAGTTCGGCGACCTCGTCATAATGAGGGTTAATAATGAGCCTCACGAAAATGATAAGTATGGCTACAGCGAGCAGTCTCGCTACAACAGCATATACAACCCTACGTACAGAGGAACCCCAGCGGTACAGTTCACCGCCCTTCAGCGCCATAAGCTTTCCTCGATGATGCTGCAAGTTCTCGAGATTCAGGAAGGTAATATAGACTTCTCCAAAGTGAACCATGCTACGGTTCATATATACGATGACCAGTCGATTCCCCAAACCCGCTCAGCTTTGATTGTGCAAGTTGAGTGCGGAAAGAAGAAGTTCTATGGGCCTTTCGAATACGAACTTGGGGGTAACGGAGAAGTAAAGCTTACCGGCTCAAGTGCATATGACTTCCGTATTGCAGGCTTTAATGAGAATTCGTTCGATTTTTCAATTGATGTCATGGACAGCGATGGCAACATCGCCGCTCAGTTCGTTGACGAGGAAGAGTTTTCGAAAAAACTCTCATCGACAGAGAAGTCTTTCGATTGGATCCCCGATCAATTCCTTATTGACATTATAGGGAAGGCCGCGAGGGCCTCAGAGGACGTTGACCTGACGAAGAAAAAAGCTCAGGCGCTCAAAAGGGCTATCTCTGAATGCCAAGATATCTCCGAGCAAATTACCCTTACGTCCGAGAGGCGCGACAAAATGGCGTCGCTTGTCAACAACTACGAAAACTGGCAAAGCCTCTCCGAGTCTGCCAAAAGGGAGAAGATACAGAATGCAGACGTGGCCCAGCTTGCCGAATTCGTGCTTAACGATGAGAACTTCGGAGAGTTCTTCAACAAGGTCGTAGAGCATGAGGGGCTCAGGGAGCGCGTAGAGCAGAAAAGGGCCAAGTATCGTGACGAAGAACGCAGCTTGGAGGTTCGCCTCGAGAAGGCTCAGGCTCAAGTTAGCGAATACGAGAATGAAGTAGAGAAAAAGAAAGAGGAGCTCCTAGCCGAGGTTCAAGAGGATGCGGAGGAAAAGAGAAAAGAATCAGCACTCATCCAGGAGGAAATAGAGCATTTAGCCGGTGAGAAGCATCAGCTGGAAGACGAAATCGGCGTGCTCAAAGAAGATAAGATCTTGATCCAGCGCCAAATCCGCAAAGCCGTAGAAGAGATGTCCGACGGGCTCACCGTTTCGGAGAAAATACTCGAGAGCGAGATGCTCAAGCAAATCGTCTCTGCAGTTAATTCGAATGTGGGGAGCGAGGATGAAGCCGATAAGAAAGCGGGCGTTCAGCAGCTCGTTGCAAGGGACGACGAATCGTCTCTCGACGATAAACAGGTAATCGATCTGCTCCGCAGAGAAATCGAAGGCGCTGGTCGCGATTTCGAATATAACCAGATCGCCAACATGCTCATATGCCTTATGCAAGGGTATATCACGACCTTTGCTGGGCTGCCGGGCACTGGGAAGACATCCCTCGCCTCCATCCTTTCTGGCGTTCTCGGACTGCAGAACCAAACCAATCCTCGATTCTCAGAAATCTCTGTTGAGAAAGGGTGGACCTCCTACAAAGACTTCATCGGCTACTACAACCCATTTACCAGCAGCCTTGAGCGATCTGCGGCTTTTGAAGCCTTCGAGCTGCTCGACAACGAATCTCGAGCCTGTGCGGATTTGACTAAAATTCCCTACTTCTTCCTACTGGACGAGGCGAACTTGAGCTCGATGGAGCATTATTGGTCACCGTTTTTAAGGGCCTGTGATTCTTTCCGCAAAGGCCCATTTCCCATCCCCTTGGGCGACAGACACACGTTTATGGTGCCGGAATACGTTCGATTCATCGCTACGGTAAACTTCGACCACACAACCGAAGAGCTCTCTCCGAGATTCCTCGACCGAAGCTGGATCATCACCCTGGATCCGGATAATGATGCCTTCGACGACGATGACAGGGTCTCCTATGCTGAGTTTTCCGAAATCGCGCCCTTCTCGTACGGAAAGCTGATGAGCGTTTTCGGCCCTAAAACCAGCTCGCGAATGAGCAACGACTCCCGCTCGAAGCTCAAAGAGATTCTTGATATATGCGATGCTTACCATTTTCCAATTAGCCATCGAAGCCAACGGATGATGAAAGACTATATCTGCACCGCGGAGCAGGTGATGGACATGCATTCCGCCCAATCTGCGTATTCTCCCGTAGATTATGCCGTAGCGCAAAAGGTTCTCCCTCAGCTCTCCGGCACGGAAGACCGTGTTCTAGAGCTTCTAGAGAAACTGAAGGACGTGAACGCTCTTCCCGAAACGAAGAGACGCGTCGAGCGCATGCTGGAAATAGGAAGCGAAAATGGCTACTACCAATACTTTGGATAGAGTGCGTCCCCGATTCCTCCTCCGGTTAAGGGACCTCGATGCAGCCCAAACGTTTGACTTGCATTTATACCAAGGATCCGCCGCCGCAGGTGAGCTTAATATTGTCGATTCGGCCGTCATCCATAGCGACCACAAGTACTCTATGCTTCTGCTGGCGAATACCGAAGTCACTTCAAGAAGCGGGGCATTTGACATAAACGGTGAAGCCGAGGAGGAGATTTCCCTCAACCCGTTAAAGGGCGTTCCTGAAGTGAACTACGCCGACGGGTGGAGCAGCTACCAGGTACTTTTCGCTAACGATAAGCAGAATCCGTTCTCGATGGTATTTGGCTTGGCAAGAATGAGATTGACCCTGGAAGAGGCGGGCGAACCCCTTTGCCTTGAAACCTTCGATTTGGCCTGCGCGTGCGACAGAAACGATTACGAGACCATCGTTTCAGAAATTCTCGATGAGTTGATAGATACCGAAGACAGACAGTGTATCGACTGGATGTTCACTCCGGTTAAACTCGACCGGGAAGAAGCCTCGATGATCGAATCGGCCAAACTCGATAACAGCTCAAAAAGCTTAGAATCGCTTATTGAGCTTGTCGATAAAACCATTTTGACGTACAAGCGGCATCTGGGTTACTTTGCATTACACGCCCATTGCAGAACAACAAGCAAGAAATCGATTGTTAAGCCAGAATCCGTGAGAAGGCTGGGCAGAAGCGAGCTGCTCTGGCTCGCTCAAAATCCCGAGCAGTTGTATGAGTCGAATCGTCGTACAGCCCTCCATCATAATGGCAAATATTTTATGGCTTCGGGTATCCAAACGGAGCGGCGCCATAAGTCATATGACAACTTGGAAAATAGGGCGTTATTGTCATTTACCAACGAAATCAACCTTATCATATCTAGGGCGATAACAGACGCCGAAACCAACCTGGAGCGCTTCTCGAGAATTCGCAGCAACCTCGAAAGAGTCAATATCAAAGGAGGCCTGCTGCCGACGCTGGTGCTTATAGACACATATCTCAAAAGAGAACTTCCGCTGATAGAAAAAGCCAAGGGAGCCCAAAGGGAGATAAGGGCTATCCGCGAGAGACTGATCAGATCGCTTCCTGGTGTTTTAGATGTGCGTTATGCTCTACCCAGGAGAACAAAGGTATTCCAAGAAGTCATTCCCTATGCAGACATCCACGCTGAGATGCGAAATTGGAACAATTATGGTCGTATAGACGTCTTGCGCGACACTCTTGCCCTACGTACTTGGCGTATCGACAAGCTCTACGAGTATTACGCCCTCTTCAAAATGCTCCAACAACTCAGGAATATAGGGTTTTCGCCTGATGGGGGAACCTCCGCGGCATTTAAACAGGTCAGCTATTCGGTTGAAGATACCGACACAGTTTTTCGAAATGACAAGCAAGTCGCGAATGTGTATTCCCTGATACGCGGCACTGAAAGGCTCATGCTGTATTACCAGCCAGTTTTTTACGGCGACCAACGCGAAGAGCACGGTATTACCCTCCATAGAACGACAGCGAGCCGAGTGCATCCCTATTGGACGCCTGATTACCTGATTGTTCATGAATGCGACGGTAAAATCTTCAATATAGTCATTGACGCAAAATTCAGGCCGAGGGCCTATGTGCACTGGAGCAATGCGCACCGAAGGGGAAACGAGAACAGAAGCGACCTCACCAATTCTGCATTTCTTGACTGCATCTTGAAATACAAAGTTGCGACATGTGGTTCTGCGGGTAGCCAAGTTGATGCGTTGTGGATACTCTACGGTCGCGAAACCGATAATTCGATTAGCACTTACCAATATTCAAACTGGGCACGACAATCTTTTAAAGGGATTCCAGACGGAATCGCCCCTCTATCTCCTGAGACGAGCTGTATTGCGGAGATGCTGGAGAAGATGGGCCTTGGCAATGCAAACAATCGAGGGAAAGAGGAAGAATCAGCCAATCACCCTCCGTTGAACGAAAGAAGCCACCACGAAGCTAACGGCGTACTCGATTCAGGCAATCGTCAAAGGCAAGCTAATGACAAGAGCTCAACGAATGAATTCGATCAAATCTTGAGCCTTGTTCGAGAGCTTGCATCTACGCTTTACGACCAAGACCTTCTCTTCAATGCAAAATATGCGCAGCGAAGCTTGGGGTTGTCTCACTCTATTTTGAAAAGAAAGCCCGCGTCGAATTACGAAGCGAAACTGTATTCATCGCAACTTGTGGAGACCGGTGATCTGAAGGGCCACCTTTATGTTCGTTGGAGACCAAACAACGTGAACAAGTTGAAGCAGCTTCTTAAAAAGGCAAAATGAGGAGATGCGTTACCGATGCAAAGAGATGAGGAGATACCATTGCCAACTTTTTTGATTCCGTGACCCATCGTGACTCACGGAATCGCCCTGCCCCGCCCGAAAATCCGTGACCCAGATTTGACCGCACGGCTCACCTTATTTTTGTGAGACTCAGTGTCAATAGGACAAACTGGAGCAAAATGGAGATACTTTTTGATCATTGAGTGGGAATAGAACAGATGTTCGATAAGGTAATATAATATCAGATAGCGGGTACGGTTTCAATCGAATCCGTGCCCGCTGCTGTGTGTGTGAACAGTGTGAACAGGGGATGTAGCCCTGTTCACGCCAGGACCCATGTCGGCGCCGGTTAATGCCCACGATGCTTCTGCTTGTACTTCAGCTTTCGCTGCTCGAAGCGCGCATCCGCCTTGTCCGCGCGACGCTGGCTTCTTGCTCGAGCTGATTCCCGCTTCATCGCTTCCTGCTGTGCCGTGAGAGCCTGCTGTGCCTTGGTGCTCACTGCGGGCCGCTTAAGGGCCTTCGACGCCTCGCGGGCGCGCCGCTTGGGGTTCTTCGCGGGCTTGCTCGCCTTGGAGGGATCGCCACCGAAGAACGAGAGCTTCGCCCATTTACTTGCAACGAATCGCAGAATCTCCTCATTGGACGGTTCTTCGCCGAAGACGATGCGGGCGGCGCCGTACCTTCCGTCCTCGACGTGCTCCGCCAGCCCGACCCAGAATTGGCCGTCGTGATATACGGTCAGGGTGGACGACACGCTGACCTGCGTGGCTGGCTCCTCCTTTATGCAGACGACCATGCAGAGAAGGGACAACCAAGGAGGCAGGTTACTGATGCGGACCCCCGCACGCCCACGACTACCCGACGGGGACTGTGTTTTCATCTTTGATGTCCGCATTGTAGCACGCGCGAATGCGCCCCGACATCGCTGCCGACATGGCGCGACTGGGATTCGTTCCTCGACGCATCCTTTTGCATATTGCCTTCTCGGTTTCGAAACTTAAAAATAATTCGAGTTTCAAAACCGAGAAGGAGAGTTTAAGCGAGATACGACATCAGCTCCGAATCGACGCTAGAGAGGGAGCTCCCGACTTTTGCAGCATAACTGAATAGATTCCAGATTGTTCGCCCAGTTCAACGGGCTTTTTCTTTGTCAAGTTTTACGACCTTATATGCCGTTGTATGGCTATGTATGGTATAATCAGGCATCGTGTAAACCCAGGTCAGGACGGCTATATGTACCTCAGGAAGTCGAAGAAGCCCAACGGGCGCACATACCTCACCATCGTGCAGGGCTACCGCGACGAGGACGGCAAGAACAAGGCCAGGACCGTCAGGAGCCTCGGCTACGTCGACGCCCTCGAGGCGGAGTTCGACGACCCCGTCGCCCACTTCGAGGAGGAGTGCAGGCGCATGACCGCCGAGGCCGCGCGCGCCGAGGCGCCCATCACCGTGGAGTTCTCGGCGGCCAGGAGGATCGACAAGCGCTCGGAGGGCCGCGTGGAGCTCGGGGCCGCGGTGCCCTCCGCCTACCTCCACCGTGACCTCGGGATCTGGTCGTTCTTCGAGCGCAAGCGCACCTCGCGCGGCTTCTCGTACGACCCCTGCCGGATCCTGGAGCTGCTCGTGTGGGACCGCATAGCGCACCCCTCCTCCAAGCGCGCCGCCTGGGAGGCCAGGGGGAGGTTCCCCCGCAAGTGCGGCTTCACGGCCGACGACGTCTACCGCTGCCTGACCTACCTGGACGGCAACGCCGACGCGCTCGTGAGCTCGATGAACGCGTCGCTGGAGCAATCGCGCGGGCCGCGCGACGCGTCGTGCCTGTACTACGACGTCACCAACTACTACTTCGAGTGCGACGAGGAGGACGGCTTCAGGATGCGCGGCGTCTCCAAGGAGCACAGGCCCAGCACGATCGTGCAGATGGGGCTGTTCCTGGACTCCGACGGCCTGCCCCTGGGCTACGAGCTCTTCCCCGGCAACCGCAACGACATGACCACGCTGCTGCCGGCCATGTCGAAGGCGGGCGTGCGCGACCTGCCCTGGGGGGAGCGGGTGGTGGTCGTGGCCGACAAGGGCCTCAACACCTCCGCGAACATCGCCGCGTGCGTGCTCGACGGCAACGGCTACATCTTCTCGCAGTCCGTGCGCAAGGCGACCAAGGGGCTCAAGTCGTGGGTGCTCGACGACGCTGGCTACGAGGAGAGCGCCTCCGGGTCCTTCAAGATCAAGAGCCGCGTCTCGGAGAAGGCGGTCTACGTCGCGGGCGAGGACGGCAAAAGGCGCAGGGTCATGGTGCCGGTGAAGGAGGTGGCCTTCTGGTCGCGCGACTACTTCGAGCGCAGCCGCCGCGAGCGCGCCAAGGTCGTCGAGAAGTCCAGGGCCGCCGTGGCCCGCGGCGACCTGTCGTCGGCGGCGGCGAAGACGTCGGTGCGCTACGCGAAGGACGTGCCCGTCGTGCGCGAGACCGGCGAGGCCGCCTCCCACAACTGGGTGGTCAACGAGGAGAGGATCGCCGCCGACGAGGCCATGGACGGCTACTACTGCATCGTCACCTCCGAGCAGGAGATGGACGACCGCGACGTCATCGACGCCTACCGCGGGCTCTGGCGGATAGAGGAGTCCTTCCGGGTGATGAAGGGCGACCTCGGCGCGCGCCCGGTCTACTGCTCCACCGAGTCCCACATACGCGCACACTTCCTCGTCTGCTACGTGGCGCTGCTCGCCATGCGGCTCATGCAGCTCGACACCGGGCGCAAATACTCCGCAGCGCAGATATCGGAGGCTCTCGCCGGCGTGACGGGCCACCTCATGGACCGCAACCTCTACCTGTTCGACTACCGGACCGACCTCACCGACGAGCTCGCGGGAGCCGTCGGGATCGACCTGTCGCGCCAGGTGCTCACCCGCGGGCAGATCCGATCCATCATGGCGGATGTGAAGAAACCGAGGAGCTAGGGCGTACCACGCCGGAAAAAGTCACAAGAAAGAGGGCCGTTCTCCCAGCTCAACGTAGGAGAACGGCCCTCTTTGGCTGCAAAAGTTAGGTTATAGCACATGAATTCTTCCGTGGCCGACGCGACAACCGGTGCGCCGTGCGGATTGCCCATCTTGAGACCAAAGCTGTCATCGCGCACATAAGGCTATCGCCACACGATGTCGGGTATTGTCCCTCGCTTGACCCAGTTGCTTCGCGATGGACCACATGGCCTTAGAGGAAAAAGTCCCTCGCGCTCACGATGCGAATGCCGTCGATGTCCGTGTCGTAGGAACCCTGTCTCACGACCACGATCTTCTCGTGGTTGTCTCGTATCGACTTCAGAGGGGCAATCTCTCGCTCCCTGGTCTCGCTTGCGAGCATCTCGTCGGTCGCCTGCACGTAGAGCACGCGCCCATCCTTCGTCGCAATTGAAGTCGACCCTCATCGCATTGACCGCATCCTGCCAGCCCTCGATTCTCTGGGCTCGTCTATGAAAACGTAGGTGCGGCCCTTATCCGACAGGCGCCCGCGAACGTAATCATAGAGCTGGTCCTCCGTCTTGATGCCTGCACTCTTGCTTTCTAGGTTGACGCTCGCAAAGCCGCGGCCGGCGACTCCTTCGGACTCGATGGTCATCCTGATAAGGTCGAGGAGGCCAGCAAGAGACTCCGGAAAAGAAAAGCCCTATCCCGTCTTCGAGCTTGCTCGCTTCTCGGCGAGCCGCTCTCGGACAGGATAGGGCGTCAATGGCGATTCTCGAACGCTAGGAGCACACGAGCTCTCACCCGTTACGGGCGCTCAGCGTGTGACAGGGATGTTTACCCGAGCCACTTGGCAGCGAGCTTCTCGACGGTGCCATCGTCCTGGAGCTTCTTGATGGCCTCGTTGATGGCCTTGGTGAGCTCCGGGTTGTCCTTGTTCACGGCAACGGCGTACTCTTCGCCGGTCGCAACCTCGATGACGACCTGGGCGTCGCTGTAGGCCTCGGAGAGCATCTTCTTCACGACGGCGGCGTTGGTGCACACGGCAGTCGCCTGGCCAGCCTGCATAGCAGCGAAGCTATCGGTGGAGTTGCCATAGGGCTGGATGGTCGCGTTCGGGAAGTTCTCGCGGCAGTAGGTCTCACCGGTGGTACCGGACTGCACGGCGATGATGACACCGGCCTTGTTCAGCTCTTCCTTGGCGTTGTCCTTGGTAATCGCGCCGTCCTTCATAACGGCAACGGCCTGGTCATCAACGTAGTAGGTGTCGGTGAAGTCGGCAAGCTCCTCACGCTCGGGCTCGACGGTCATGCCAGCGAGCACGACGTCGAACTTACCGCCGGCAGCAAGGCCGGTGAGCAGCGTGTCGAACTGGTTGTTGACGACTTCGAACTTGAGGCCGAGCTCGTCGGCAACAGCCTTGCACAAATCGACATCGAAGCCGACAGCCTCACCGTTCTCGAGGTTCTCGAACGGAGGATAGTCGGCGGAGGTGCCCATCGTGAGCGTGCCGTCATTGACAAGCGTGTAGCTCGTATCGGCCTTGGCGGAATCGTCCTTCTTGGTGTCGTTGCCCGCGGTGCTGTTCGAGGAGCATCCGAACAGGGCAAGCGAAGCGGCGAGCACGCCAGCGGCGAGCACCACACCCAGCTTCTTCATTTTCATCTTCCTTCCCCTTTCCATATTAAAAGCAAGATGAGATATCTCGTTCACTATAAAGGCTTGCAGAGGCTTTGTCGAACAAGAAAAGGCCAGATGTTGTTACATCTTTGTTACAGGCGTGAATAATCGGGGTGCGGCGCCGCTGCGCGCAGCCGGAAGCGCACCTGGGCCCAGCCGCACCCAAAGCCCGTTCGACCTTACTCGAAGTGCTCGACGGCGGTCTTCAGATTCTCGATAATGCCGATCTGCTGCGGGCACATCGACTCGCACAAGCCGCACTCGATGCAATCAGACGCGCGACCGGGCTTCGCCTGCCAGCTGTACAAGTCGCTCACGAACTTGTTGTTCTCGACCTGCGCCTCGAGGTTCAAAAGCCCCATGATCTCGGGGATGGCGACTTCCTGCGGGCACCCCTTCACGCAATAGCGGCAGTTCGTGCAAGGAATCGCCGCAATCGACTCGAGGATTTCGCGCGTCTGGGCAAGCGCCTCGGTTTCCGCCGGGGAAAGCGGCTCGTTCGCCTTGAAATCAGCGATGTTTTGGCGAACCTGGTCGATCGTCGACATGCCAGAGAGCACCGTGAGCACGCCCGGCAAGTTGTAGCAGAAGCGATATGCCCAGGACGCGAGGCTTTTCTCGGGGCTGCAGGCAACCAGCGGCGCCGCGACGCGATCGGCCAGGTTGACGAGCATCCCTCCGCGGGCGGGCTCCATGATGATGACGGGGACATCGTGCTCGGCAGCCACTTCCATGCAGCGGCGCGATTGCGCGACCGGGCTTTCCCAATCGAGGTAGTTCACCTGCAGCTGCACGAACTCCATCTCGGGATGGTCGGTAAGTACGCGATCGAGCGTCTCGGGGCCGTCGTGCATGGAGAAGCCGACGTGGCGAATCAGGCCGTCCTGCTTGGCCTTCTGCGCGAAGTCCCACATCCCCCAATCGTCGAAGACCTTCGTGCGCTTTCCGCCCACGTTGTGGAACAGGTAGAAATCGATGTAGTCGGTTCCCAGCCGCTCAAGCGATGTGGGCAGATTCGACTTCGCCGTCTTCTCGTCGGGGCACGCCCAGGCGAGGCATTTCGTGGCGATGGTGTAAGACTCGCGCGGGTGGCGCGCGACGAGCGCTTCCCCAAGAGCCTTCTCGGATGCGCCGTTGTGGTAGACGAACGCGGTGTCGAAGTAGTTCCCGCCGCCGGCCAAGTAGGTATCGACCATCTGCTTGACGTGCTCGATGTCGATTGCGGTGGGATCCTTCGGGTCGGTCTGCGGCAGGCGCATGCAGCCGAAGCCGAGCTTCGACACGCGCGCGAAATCTGAGTTCATGGGTGCTCCTCTCTCTGGAATGCACCCATGATAAAACCTCGAGCTTGCTTCAAGTCAAGAAAAACCGCGGGAACGCGGCGACCGCGCGGAGAAATGCCCCTGCTATTCGGAGTCGAGCGCTCGCGCGAGAATCTGCATGCGCGCTTCGACGTCTTCGATAATGCGGCTGCAATCCTTCAGCTCGCCGTAGGAATCGATGCCCTCGATCTCGCGCTTCGCCTTGTACTTCAGGTCGTGCTCGAGACTTGCCCAGAAGTCCATGGCGACGGTGCGCAGCTGAATCTCGACCGGCACCATCTGCTTGGAATCGAGGAAGTACACGGGAATGCGGACGATCACGTGCAAGCTGCGATAGCCGTTGGGCTTGGGGTTAGCGATATAGTCTTTGACCGTGACGATTTCCAGGTCGTCCTGGCGTTGTAGCAGGTCGAACAGGTTGTACACGTCGCTGATATAGGAGCAGATCACGCGGATGCCCGCGATGTCCATGATGTACTTCTCGATGTTCTCGAGCGTGCGCTCCTTGCCGTAGCGGCCAATCTTCTCGATGATGCTCTCGGGGGTCTTCACACGCGATTCGACATGATGGATGGGCGTGCGGTCTTTGCGCAGGTTCAGGTCCTGGTCGAGAATCTCGAAGCGGACGACCATCTCGCGCAGCGCGGCGCGGTAACGCTGGCTCAGCTCGCGAAGCTTCGCTCCCGCCTCGCGCACGAACTCGATATCCTCATCCGACATGTCCTTGCCGATTGTAAGCGACCACGTGTCCCTATGGTCCTGCTCGCTCAAAAGCTGCGCGGCGCTCGTCATCTTATCTCCCCTTCACTTCGCCCCAGAGCTCGTTTTGCTCCGAGGTCGAGAAATCTTGCATACGTTTCCCCTGTTCGGAGGCTATTTCCTCCATCGCTGCCCAGCGGGCGCGGAACTTCGCGTTCGAGGCGCGAAGGGCGCTTTCGGCATCGATCCCCATGCGCCTGCCCACGTTGACCAGAGCGAAAAGCACATCGCCGAACTCCATTTCCGCCGCCTCGGCACGACAGGCGGCCTCCTCTTCGCCAAGGCCGAACTCACCCGCCACCGAGGTGTCGATCTTGCCGTTTGCGGAATGCGGGGCAGCGGCGTACGCCTCGATGAGCTCGGCTTTCTCCTCGGCGACCTTGTCCCACACGTCCTCGATGGAGTCCCATTCGAAGCCTACGGCAGCAGCCTTGCGGGAAATCTTCTGCGCCTCCATGAGCGCGGGGAAGGTGCGCGGCACGCCGTCGAGCAGGCCTTCGGGTTCGCTCGCACCCGAGCCGTCGGCGCCGCCTGTCGCCTGCCGCTCCGCAAGTTTCACCTGATCCCACACGTCGAACACCTCGCTCGCGTTGGAGGCCTCGACGCTGCCGAACACATGCGGATGGCGGCGCACCATCTTGGCGTTCACGTCGGCGCACACGTCGTCGATTGTGAACTCCCCCGCATCGGCGGCGATCTGGCTTTGGAGCACCACTTGCAAAAGCACGTCGCCAAGCTCTTCACGCAGGTGGGCGACGTCCTCTTCCTCGATCGCGCAAACGGCCTCGTAGGCTTCCTCTATCATGTTGTGGGAAATTGATACGTGCGTCTGCTCGCGATCCCATGGACAGCCGTCCGGGGCCCTGAGGGCCGAAATCGTGGCGACAAACTGGTTGAACGATGGATGATCGGCCGGATTTCCGTATCGGTCGAGCGCGCCGTCGGGTGCCTGGGCGCCCGATTCGGCGGCATTGTCTTCGTGTGACACTGTTCCCCTTTTCCTTCTTTGAGAATACGAGTATACCCGCATTCCCGACGTAATCCCATCCCGTCACCGATTCCGTTGACGAATCGCTAAACCGCCCAAGAACCCGCACGCGTCCGCGTCGGCCCAGGCCCGAGCGCGAGGCGCTATACTACGAAGACCGACCATGAGGAAAGCGACTCTATGATAGAACCAACACGTGCAGCATTCCTGCTGATAGACATGCAAAACGGCTTCATCGACCCAACGAGCGCCCTGTGCGTTGCGGGTGCTGCGGACACGGTGCCCGCCTGCGCCCACGCTCTCGATTTCGCGCGCTCGATCGGGATAAGCATCTTCCATATCCGCCGCATCTACAGCGCCGACGGTGCGAACGTGGAACCCGTGCGCTATCGGCAATGGCGCGACGGGGGGCGCCCGCTTTCCCCTGCAAGCGAGGACGAGAGCTCGCTCAACTGGCCTGACATGCTGACGCCCGCGGACGGCGACCGCGTGATGGTGAAGCCGCGCTTCTCAGCATTCTTCGACACGCAACTCGACGACGTGCTCTCGCGCGAGGGCATAAACACCGTGATGCTCGCGGGCACCACGACTCCGAATTGCGTGCGCTCGACCTGCTACGACGCACTTTCCCTGAACTACAACGTCGTCGTCTTGGAAGACGCCACCTCCTCGCGCACGCCCGAGGTGCAGCGCGCGAACATCGAGGACATGGCCTATATCGGCGCGCACATCATGAGCGTGGCGGAATTCCTCGAGCAGGGGCTCTCCCAGGTGCAGGACATCGCAGGCGACACGGCGCGCGCGATCGAAGCGGAGTACTACGCAGCCGGCCAGGCGGCAGATCAAGCCGACCGAACGACGGGCGCAGCCGCACCTTGCAACGCCCCCACGTCGGGTCACCATCCCCGCACGCTCGGTTCCCGCACGTTGGCGCCGACGGGCACGACCGCGCCGCCCGCAACGCGCACTTCGACCGATGCAAGCGAACTTCCCGCAATGCGCGCTCCGAAGGGGATTTAGGCCATCATGATTGTGAGAATCGACACGCTTGAAGACGAGCGCCTTGACGCCTATGCACGGCTCACCGAAGCACAGTTGCGCAACAAGCTCGAACCCGAGAAGGGCATCTTCATCGCCGAGTCGGGCAAAGTGATCGAGCGCGCCCTCGAAGGGGGAATGCAGCCGTTGTCGCTGCTCATGGAGGAGAAATGGCTGCCCTCCATGACAAGCATCGTCGAGCGCATCGAACAGATCGACCCCACCATCCCCGTGTTTGTCGCTCCCCACGATGAGCTGCAGAAACTCTGCGGATTCGAGTTGACGCGCGGCGCCTTGGGGGCCTTTCGCCGACCACGCCCGTTAAGCGTCGCCGAGGCATGCGAGGGAGCGCGCGTCGTCGCGGTCTTAGAGGACATCACGAACCACACCAACGTCGGGGCGATCTTCCGCTCGGCAGCAGCACTCGGGGTCGACGCCGTGCTGATCACGCCGGCATGCTACGACCCGCTCTACCGCCGCGCGGTGCGCGTTTCGATGGGCACCGTGTTTCAAATTCCCTGGGCGCGCATCGGGGAAGATGCCCACGATTGGGCACAAACTGGCATCCCCTTGCTCCACGAGCTCGGTTTCACCACAGCAGCGCTCGCGCTTTCCGACAACTCGGTGAGCTTGCGCGACGAGAAGCTGAAGGAATGCGAGAAAATTGCGCTCGTACTAGGCACGGAAGGCGACGGCCTGGCCGAGAGCACCATCGCCCGCTGCGATTACACGGTGAAGATCCCCATGTATCACCAGGTAGATTCCTTGAATGTCGCTGCCGCAAGCGCGGTTGCCTTCTGGGAGCTTGTGGTTCCAGCGGTCTGACGACCGCCGGAACGGGCCGACGCTGCGAGCCTCCCTGGCGACGCGAATGCGCTCTCCAAGGTTTTCTCGCGTACCGAAGTACGCTTTGAACTCTTTTCACGCCATCTGCACTCGCCAGAGCCTCGCTCGCTGACTTAGGGGCGAGACGGGAGATGGAAAACTTCTCGACACTTCTAAGCGAGGCGGGAGACAAATCTTCGCCCGCCCAGTTTTTCTATTTGTCGATTTCCTCTCGCGGGTCGTGCAGGTCGTTGGGGGGAACGCGCACTTCGTCCCATCCCATCTCCTTGAGCGCCTGGGCCGTGCGCCACGGCGGCGTGACGTCGTCGTATTGCGCGCAGTAGTTGAGCGCCTCGACGAGCGTGATGTTATGCATAAGGTCTGCCATCGTGTCCACGTCGGGAATAGGCGGCAGATAAAGCGCAGGGAGCCCCTGCTTTCGCGCCTTGTCGATATAGGCGGGAAGTACCGTGAGGCCCTCTTGGTTGTAGAATACGCCCGAATGGTCGAAGTCGGTCTCGCGCGTCCAACCGATCACCGACACGCCCATCTCCTGGTCGGGAGCGAGCACGATGCCACCACCCGCAACCCCGTCGAGCTTGTGGAGCGCGTTGAATCCTGCGCGCACGTCGGCCTTGGTGAGAGCGGGCATATCGGCGCCCATCGAGAGGATGCAATCAGCACCGCGCGCCCACGTCTTCTCGAACGCCTGGTTGTAATGCTCGTCGAAGCTGGCGCCCTCATCGCAGAGAAACACCAGCTCGCGCGGCCATTCGCCCGCATCGGAAAACAGCTTGCGCATCACCTCAACGTTCTTTGCAGGCGTCGTCGAGATGATCATCTCGTACTCGTCGCGCACCACTTCCTCGCCTGCGGCCAGGGCCTCCCGTGCCCGCTCGGCGCTTTCGCGCTCAAGGTCGGCCATCGCCGCGCAGCAGATTTCCACCACATCGAAGAGCATGCAGTGGTAGAGCCCCGAGGCGACCTCGGGCTGGAACACACCGTCTTTCAGCACGGTCAGGCGGGTTTTCACCAAACCCGGAATCGGCGGCTTGCTGAACAAAAGGAGCGCGTTTTTGCGCACGCGCTCCTTTTCCCTGCCGCCCTGCTCGCTTTTCGATTCGCTCACAGAACGCTCCTTGTTTCGAAGTCTAGCTTACTTGGCGATGAGCACCGGCACCGACGAGCCGTGCAGCACCTTGTGGCTGACGCTGCCCATGTACTCCTTCATGCCCGAAAGCCCGCGGTTGCCGATGACGACGAGGTCGTAGTCGCCTTGATCGATCAGCTTTACAATCTCGGTAGCGGGGTTCGTTCCCGTGATGAGCAGCGGGTTCAGGCGATCGGCCGCATCCTCGTGAGCGCCGACCAGCCTCTCGAGCAGCGATTTCCCATCGTTCATCATCATTTCCAAGATGGAGCGGAAGCTCGTCATCTGGGAATCGTCGAGCAAGGGAATCGGCACCACGTACACCAAGTCGATGACAGCATCGGGGTTGTTCTCGGTCACGCTGATCGCAAGCTCCAACGCCTTGCGACCGCCATCAGTTGCATCCACCGCAGCGAGCACTTTGTTCATAGACATAACGCGCTCCTTTCTCCCCGCACCCTTCGGGCGCCGGGTTGCCGTTGCAAACTGCCAATCACTGCAAGAAAGTATAGCACCACGCGGGAAAGCGTCGCCGAGGAGCTTCGCTAGAGAAACTCCACCTCGATGATGTCGCCTGCCGTGGGAGGCTTGATGTCGGGTCCCATACCCATCATGGTGAAGGCGTTCGCCCCCCATGCCGTCTTCGACCCGGGGCGACCGTCGATCGGCGTCGCCTCGAGCACGCCATCGGCACTCGGCTCCACACGGAGAGGGCGGATGCCGAAGAATTCCGGCTCCCCCGGCGCATGGTCGGGATGCTCGCGCGGGCGCTCCTCGCCTGCAGGCTTGCCGTTCTTCGCACCCGGGCCGTGCTTCGGAGCCGGGAACGCCTCGGTCAAGCGGGCCGCCGTCTTCGGCACGATAGGATCGAGCCCCAAATACTTGCGCATAAGCGGACGCAGGTAGAAGTCCAGGGTGAACGACGCACCGCCCGAAGGACCGGAGATGCCCACGATGGGCACGTTGTCAACGACGGCGTAGGAGCTGTGATGCCCGGGGCCGTGGTTCGTCTGATGGCAGATCATGTGCCCCATCTCCTCCATGACCTCGCACGACCAGTCGTCCGAGCCCTTCGAGGAGCCCGCGTTCAGAACGACGATGTCGGCAACCTCGCATGCGCGCTTGATGGCGGCCTCAATTTCGGGGCGCTCGTCGCATACGATGTCGAAGGGAACGAACTGCCCGCCCCACGCTTCCACCTTCGCGCGCACGAGGATGCTGTTCGTCTCGAAGTTGCGGCCGCGGGCGGCAAACTGATCGACGCGCGTCGGATCGAGGGGGATACCTGCGGGAACGAGCTCATTGCCCGTGGGGATGAAGGCCACGCGGGGCTTGCGAACCACGGGAACCACGGCATTGTCGCCCGTGCCCATGCGCGCCGCAACGTCAGGCGTCACAACCGTGCCGGCAGTCGCGAGGACATCGCCGCGCTTCATGGTCGAACCCGCAGGACGCGTGCCCGCACCCTGCTTCGAGGGAGCGGCGTCGATGGTCACGTGCTGCTGGTCTTCCGACACCTGCACATGCTCGATGACGATAGCGGTGTCGAACCCTTCGGGCATTGCGACGCCCGTGTTCGCGAACTGCCAATCCACCCCGCGGACCCATGCGCTCGTGTCGGGAAGCTCGCCTTCCGCAAGGTTCTCGAAATCGGACCAGTGCAGGGCGATCGAGTCCATCGCGCACGTGAGCGCGGAGGGCATGTCGCACCGAGAGACCACGTCATAGGCGAGCACACGCCCCACCGAATCGGCGAGCGCCACCTGCTCGCAGCATTTGCGAGCAACCTCGCTGCTGTGCAAATCCTCGCCCGCGGCGATGTTCGCCCACCCGAAACCTGCGGGTGCCGCATCCATCGCCTCGAGCATCGACGAGACCGCCTGCTCACGGGAGAGCTGGATATGCTGGGAATGATCTCTCATAGTTCCTCCTGTTCATGTGCCGCAGCACAAGCTTGCGACCCTTATCTCTCATGCTCCATTATAGTGAATGACGAATAGAATCGGGCAAAAAGAAAGCCCGCCGAGAATCAATCTTCCCGACGGGCAATATGGTCGCAATGTGGCGTGGTATGAGCTGGACTAAGCGAGCCCCAGTTCAGATGCCATTTTCTAAATCTTGTACATGTACTGGAAGACGTCTTCGCGCTGGATGATGATCTGCACGCCGAGATCTTCCCCTACCGCCTTGAGCTTGTCCTGCACGGTGTCGAAGTCGGCCTTTTCCGCATCGAGCGTAGTGAGCATCGTCATCGAGAAGATGTCGTTCAAGATGGTCTGGCTGATGTCGTCGATGTTCGCGCCACATTCCGCAAGCACCACCGCCACCGCCGCGACGATGCCGCTGCGATCCTTGCCCAGAACAGAGATAACGCACTTCATGGTTGCACCTTTCATCCGTTTCTTGTGGTTCCCATACTACCCGATTCGCCCGCCGGCGACGACGTGCGCTGCGCCTAGCGAGCGTCGCGAAGGATAAGCGACATAGCCTCGCTGCGAGAAGCGCGCGAAGCGGGCGTCGATCCCGCGAACACGCCGCGCACTGCGCTCGTGACCGTGCGGCTGCCCGGCTTCTTCACGCCGCGCATGCTCATGCACATGTGCTCGGCCTCGAGCACCACGATAACGCCCTGCGGGTGGAGCTGCTCCACCAGGGTGTCGGCAATCTGCCCGGTCAGGCGCTCCTGCACCTGGGGACGCTTCGCGAACACCTCCACGAGGCGCGCGAGCTTCGAGAGTCCGCACACGCGGCCGTCCGCAGCGGGGATGTAGCCGATATGCGCCTTGCCGAAGAAGGGCACCAGATGATGCTCGCACATCGAGTAGAAGGAAATGTCGCGCACAAGTACCATCTCGTTGCAGTGCTCGTCGAAGGTCTTCTCGAAGTGGACGGCGGGGTCTTGCGCGAGCCCCGCGAACACCTCTTCGTACATGCGCGCCACGCGGGCAGGCGTCTCGCGAAGCCCTTCGCGATCGGGGTCCTCGCCGACGCCCTCGAGAATGAGGCGCACTCCTTCTTCGATTTTTCGAGTATCCATAGGCCGTTAATCCTCCAGTGCTATGTCTATGCCCACCGGGCAATGGTCGCTTCCGAATACTTCATTGTAAATGCTCGCGTCCTCCACCTTGTCGGCGATTCCGTCGCTCACCAAAAAGTAATCGATGCGCCACCCCGCGTTGTTCTTGCGCGCGTTGAAACGATAGCTCCACCACGAGTACGCACCCGTCGTATCGGGATGAAGGGTGCGGAACGTGTCGGTGAAGCCTGCGGCGAGCAAGTCGGAGAATTTGCCGCGCTCCTCGTCGGAGAAACCCGCATTGCCCCTGTTGGGAACAGGGTTCTTCAAGTCTATCTCGTTGTGGGCCACATTGAAGTCGCCGCACATGATGACAGGCTTCGGCGCGGCAGTCTCCCCCGCCTGCGTCAGGGGAAGCACTTCTTTGGGCATGTGCCCCGCCCCGAGCGAGTGGCGCGGAGTGTCCTTGGGGGCGTCGGGGCCGAGAGCGACCAACCCGTTGGCGTCGGCGCGCTCGACGGGAACGTCCCCGGGAAGCACGCCCTCTTCAAGCCCCTTGCAAAAGTCGCGGAACGCATCGTCCCATTCCATGCGATGCCCGATGCGGGCGAGCTCGTTTTGCGCGTTCGGCGTGTACACGTCGACGAACCAGAACTCGGGGAACTCGAGCGCGACGATGCGCCCCTCGGTATCGAGGTATTCCGAACCCAGCCCGTGGAGCACCTGAAGAGGCGCGCGCTTGGTGAAGACCGCTGTCCCCGAGTAGCCCTTCCTCTCGGCATAACTCCAAAACTCCAGGTATTGGGGGAGATCGAGCGTCGCCTGCCCCGCCTGGAGCTTCGTCTCCTGCAGAGCAAAGACGTCGGCGTCGAACTCGGCCACGATGTCCTCGAACCCCTTCTTCATAACGGCGCGCAGGCCGTTCACGTTCCACGAGATCAGTCTCATCGATTCACCTTTCCAAGCGAGAAGCGACGCGCGGGCATGCCGCCCACAGTCGAGGCGGGCACGCTGCCCGCAATCGCACCAGTATAGCGCGAGCGTGCAGTGCGACATGTATGAAATACTGCAGATTGGCGCTTGTCATTTATTGGCATACGTCCTATACTTGAAGAGGTCTGAAACACACCAGGCGAGCGTCTGCGTCCTCCTTACGCAAGCGCTCGCCCACCTTCCCGTTCATTACCTTCCAACTACGGGGCGGCTCACTTGACTTTCTATCTCGCCGCCCCACACTTCCCAAGATCCGCAGCAAGCGGCCAAACACGCATGTTCTACACGTCGGCCTGCGCATTTAACGGAGCGGCGGCTCTGGCAGCACCCACGATGCTGGTCACTTTAAGGGCGCGAAAGCGCCGCTACAATACGATAACAAAATGCCAGATAGTTTCCCGTTGCGTTATCATCGGCTTATCCGATCGACGCGAAAGGGGACCGATGGCGCGTTTGCTCATTGTCGAAGACGACGTCTCGCTGCGAGAGAATCTTGTGCGCATGCTACAGCTCAAGGGCCACGAGTGCCTTTGCTGCGAGTCGTTTACGAACGCCGCGGCCGAGGCTTTAGCTGCCGTCCCCGACTGCATCCTGCTCGACCTTTCGCTTCCCGGCGCGTACGGCCACGAAATCTGCCGAGCGATTCGCCAGGAAAGCAACGTCCCCATCATCGTGCTGACTTCTTCGGACAGTGAGTTTGACGAGGTCATGAGCATGAGCGTCGGCGCCGACGACTACGTGGTCAAGCCGTATCGCCCCGCTGCGCTGCTTGCCCGCATCGACCGCGCTCTCGCCCGCAGCGGGTCTGCCGATTCGGCGCGCGGGCAAATCGATCATGGCGGCGTTTCCCTCGACAGCGTGCGGGCCGTGGTTTCGTATCGCGGCAAGCGCGTGGAGCTCTCGCGCAACGAGCTTCTGATTTTACGCATCCTTATGGAGAACGCGGGATCCATCATCTCGCGCAGCGAGCTGATGGACGAGCTGTGGCAGACCGACGCGTTCGTCGACGACAACACGCTCACGGTGAACGTGAATCGCCTGCGCCGCAGCCTGGAGTCTGCAGGTGTGCCCGATGACTTCATCACCACCCGCCGCGGCCTGGGGTATGTGGTTCGATGAGCAGCTCGAATCGGGAAAAGCCCGACCACGCGGCCTCTGGTTCGCCCTACGATCCCGCGTCTACGTCGTTCCCCGCCGAAGACCGCCCCGATCGCGCGTACTCGTTCGAGGCGTATCTTCGCTCGCGCGCCGGGTTTTTGCTCGGCATGGTCGCCCTCATGCTCGTTATTGCGAGCATCATGGCTGTCACCAAATCCAATACTTCCTCAATCGCGCTTGTTTCCATCTGCGAGGCCCTGTTCGCCTGCATCGTACTTGCTGTCGGATTCTCGCGCGATCGCGAGTTCTACCAGCAACTGGACCTGTTCTGCGATTCGCCCGACAACGCGCGCTACCTCTCGTCGATTCTGGACAAGCCGCACACTCTGGAGGGGTCCATCGCCTATCGCGCGCTCGCCGTGCAGGGCAAGGCCGCCTCGGACGAGCTCGCCGTCCGCTCCCGCGACATGAAGGACTACCGCGACTACATCGAGCTTTGGGTGCACGAGGCGAAGACGCCCATCGCGTCGGCGCAGTTGGCGCTGTCGAGCCTTCACGGGCCCGGGGTCGATGAGGTGCGCGGTGACCTCGATCGCATCGAGTCGCGCGTCGAACAGGCGTTGTACTACGCGCGCTCGGCAACGCTGAGCGAGGATTTCTCCATCGAGGAGTTAAACCTTGCGGCACTCGCGCGCAAGGCGTGCCGCCAAAAATCCCGCACGCTCATCGGCGCGGGAGTCTCGCTTGATTTCGCCATCGACGACGAGCTCGAGGTGTTCGCCGACGCGAAATGGGTCGACTTCATCATCGGGCAGGTTCTGGAGAACTCGTCGAAGTACGGCGCGAAGACCGTTCGCTTCGAAGGCGCGGCGAAGGACGCAGGGACGAAAGACGGGTGCATCGAGCTTTTGATTAGCGACGATGGCGACGGCATTCCCGCTGCCGACGTGCCGCGCGTGTTCGACCGCGGATTCACGGGAAGCCAGGGTCGCACGCACCACAAAGCGACGGGCATGGGGCTCTACCTTGCCGCTGTCGCCTGTGAGAGAATGGGCCTTGGCCTGCGCGTTTCCTCGGAAGAGGGGGCGGGTACGACCATCGCGCTCACCTTCCCGCTCGACCGCACGCGCATGGACTTGGCTGCCAACCTTACAAAACCGTAAGATTGCGGTAAGACCCTTCGATGGCTCCGTTTTCGCGCTCGTCGCATCATGGGGATGTACCGAATCGAAGAGAAAGGAATCCCCATGTCTGTGGTTACCGCAACCCCTCCAGCAGGCATCGCGAATGCGAATCAGTCCAACAGCCGCAAGGTTTTGCTCTCCGTGCGCGACGTTTTGAAGGTGTACGGCTCGCGCGAGGCCGTCACACGTGCGCTTGACGACGTGTCGTTCGATATCTGCGAAGGCGAGTTCGTCGGCGTGATGGGCCCGTCTGGCTCGGGCAAGAGCACGCTTTTGAACTGCATCTCCACTATCGATACCGTGACCAGCGGAAGCATTATCTTGAACGGCCGCGACATCACGCAGCTACGCAGCCGCCAGCTCTCCAAGTTTCGCCGCGACGATCTGGGCTTCATCTTCCAGGACGCCAATCTGCTCGATACCCTGACCGGTTTCGAGAACATCGCTTTGGCCCTCACCATCAAGGGAGAGAAGGCCGACGCCGTCCGAACGAAGGTCGAGCGCACCGCCACTCTTTTGGGCGTGACGGACGTTCTGCAGAAGTACCCGCGCCAGATGTCGGGCGGCCAGCGCCAACGCGTGGCTGCAGCCCGCGCCATCGTTGCCGATCCGAAGTTGGTTCTTGCTGACGAGCCCACAGGAGCGCTCGACTCACGCAACGCCGCCGTTCTTCTTGAAACCCTTGAGGTTCTGAACACGAAGCTGCACGCCACTATCATGATGGTCACGCATGATGCGGTTGCGGCATCGTACGCCGATCGCATCTTGTTCATTAAAGACGGCAAGCTGTTCAACGAGCTGCGTCGTGGCGATGACGACAGGACCGATTTCTACCAGCGCATCCTTGAGGTCCAGGCGTTCCTTTCTGGCAAGCAGGGCTCATCCTCCGCGGTCGGTTTCGTGGCCTCGCACGTCACCGCGGTCGGCAACTAGGCGGCGGTCATCATGTTGATGAAACTTGCCTTGCGCAACGTGCGCCGCAGCGTGCGCGACTACGCTGTGTACTTCGTCACCCTGACCTTGGGCGTGGCGATGTTTTACGCCTTCAACGCCATCGGGGACTCCCGTGTGCTGTTCGAGGCCCAGGAAGGCGCCGAAAACATGTTCCTCGCGTCGGGCGCGAGCGTTTTCGACATCCTGTCTCAGGTCATGACCTATTTCAGCGTGGTCGTCGCCGTCGTTTTGGGCTTTTTGGTCCTGTACGCCAACCGGTTCGTGGTTCGGGCTCGCAAGAAGGAGTTCGGCACCTATCTTTTGCTTGGCATGAGCCCACGACAGGTTTCCTCGGTGGTCCTGATGGAAACACTGATCGTCGGCGTGCTTGCGCTGGCGGTGGGCTTGGGGCTTGGCTTCCTGATTTCCCAGGCGATCGCCTTCGCCACAGCGAGCCTTATCGGCGTGGCAATCAGCGACTACCACCTGCTGTTCAGCATCCACTCCGCGCAGCTGACTCTGGGCTGTTTCGCGCTCATCTTCGTCGTGGTTGCCCTGTTCAACGCCGTGCAGATTTCACGCTGCAAGCTTGCCACACTGCTTTCGGCCAACTCCCGCAATGAACGCATGCCCGTGCGCAACCCCCTCATCTGTCTGATTGTGTTCGTGCTGTCGTGCCTCATCTTGGCAAAGGCGTACGCCGAGCTCAACATCGACGGACTGGTCTACTTCGGCGAGCACTTCCGCATCGCAACCCTGTTGATGCTCGTCGGCACGCTGGGCCTGTTCTGGTCGGCGTCGGGGTTCTTCATCCTGCTGATCCAGCGTTTGCGGGGCGTGTACTTCAAGGGTCTCGCCATGTTCACCATGCGCCAGATCGCGACGAAAGTGAACACTGCGTTCGTATCGCTGTGGGCCGTGAGCGTCCTTCTGTTCTTCAGTATCGTCGTGTTCTCGACGGGCTTTAGCCTGGCGTCGGTGCTCTCCGATCAACTGGAAGAGAATACCCAGTTCGACGTATCTATCCGCGCGAGTCTGATGGCGCTTGACACCTCCGACATGGAAGCGGTGCCCGCCGAGCAGTACGGCGGGGAAGATGAGAAGGCTGCAGCGATTGAGGAAACCAAAGCCCAGCGCAACGAGATTTGCCGCCTTTGGCAAGAGAACGGCGGCTCCACCACTGCGTATCTCAAATCGCTCATCCCTGATTGGGACGAGCGCGTGACCGGCTCGGCTCAGGTGGACACATGGCTTGCAAACGATTTGACAAACAAGCAGCTTGCCGATACGTGCGGCTTCACGCTTGACCAAATCGGCTCCGATGAGAGCTCCAGCATGGCCGACGAAGGCGTGCAGTACGTGTCGTTGTCGCAGTTCAACGCTGCACGGCAACTTGCAGGCGAAAAGCCGATCGAGCTTGCTGCAGACGAATACTTGGTCGACAACACGGTTGACAAGTCGGCCAAGTACGCGCAGGCCCTCGGCCAGAAAGGGCGGACCATTACCGTCGATGGACATGAGCTGACCGCATCAGGGCAGGTTGTTTCGCAGTCGCTCCAGGTAAGCAGCATGAGTTGCCTCCTCGCTGTGCTGGTGGTTCCCGATGAGTTGGCAGCCGACAGGTTCGCCGCTGGCGATCTGCCGTACTTGAGCGAGCTGAACGTCAACCTGGCAAGTGATTCGCAAGAGCAGGCCATGAAAGACATGATGGCTGAATACGGGAAGGCGGCACCGCCGAGTGAAGAGCTTGCCGAAAAGGGCTGGACTTACGATCCCGGCGCATGGCCGGTGTCCTATTACGACACGAGCGAAAGCGTTGTCGCCGACAGCATGGGGCTTACGCTACTGTTAGTTTACCTGGCGCTCTACATCGGGTTCATCTTCCTCATGACCACGGCGGCGGTTCTTTCCGTCCAGCAGCTCTCCGAGGTAGCGGACAGCATTCCGCGCTATCGTTTACTCGCTCAGCTGGGGTGCGACAGAGGCATGGTTCTGCGAAGTCTGCGCACGCAAGTTGGCATTTACTTCGGGGCGCCGCTTCTCGTTGCGGCATGTCATTCAGCCTGCGCGATCAGCGTTCTGTACGAGAACTTGCTGTCGATTTGGGGCGCTTCGGCGGTTGCCAGCACGCTTGCCGTTGGTGTTGCACTGGTGATTGCGGTGTACGCTATCTACCTGGTGTCGACGTATCTGGTTGCGCGATCGGCGGTTGCTTCCGGTGCGGGCAAGGGGCTGCTTGCATAAGCGGACAGCTCACGCAGAGCGCGGAACCTGAGTTCGACAGACGGCTGGCCGCCTTCCCGCGGCCGGCCGTCTACTTGTGGTAGGGCTCGCCGTGCGAGATCTTCTGCGCGCGGTAGAGCTGCTCCAAGAGCACGACGCGCGCCAGGTTGTGGGGCAGGGTGATCGGGCCGAATGACAGCAGTTCATCGGCCCGAGCGCGCACCTCCGCGCTCACACCATCCGACCCGCCGATGATAAACGCGAAATTGCTCTTCCCCGCAAGCGCGAGCGAATCGATCCGCTGCGAGATACCCACGCTCGAGCGTTCCTTGCCATCGATCGCTAGAAGCGCCACATGAACGTCCGGGCCCAGCTTATCGAGCTCCGCACAAATCGCCGCGCCCTCTTTGTCGCGCGCACCCTCGACGCCTCCCGCACGTCGCGGATCAACGTCGGCGATTTCGCGCACCTCCGTCTTCGCATACGGCTGCAAGCGCTTGAGATACTCCGCGCACGCCTCTGTCCAAAAGCGCTCCTTGAGCTTCCCCACCGCGATAACCGTGAATTTCATCCGCACCCCTTCCCATAAAAAACGCGCGGCCCGCAATGCGGCTGCCGCGCGTGTTCCACCCATTCTCCCTGCGCCCGCAAGCGCGCAGATGCTATTTCCAGTCCGAGCCGATGACCACGAGAAAATCGGTCGAGAACGTGTAGCGCCCGTCGTTCTTGGTCGCCACACCGTTGCCGATCTGCTTCACGATTTCCTCGGCCGCTTCCTTTTGGCTGTCGTTGGTGTACACGACAACCGTCGTCGAGAACGAAGAGCTCGCGTTGCCAGTCTCAGTGGTGTAGCCGAGTTTCTCGATCTTCGTCGCGGCAGTTGCGGCGGCCCCGTCGATGTTCGCGCCGTTCTTCACGGCCACCTTGCCCGACCTGGTTGCGGTCGTGGTAGAAGACGTGTTAGAGGTTGCACCCGCCTTGTCGCCCGTGCTGGCGAGCACCGTGCCGTTCTTCTCGTCGATCTCGTCCTCGGTAGTCGGAGGAAGGCCCTGGTCGACGCGCTGCATCATGGTTTGCCACTCTTTTTCGTTCACGTATTCGTACCAGGTACCGTTAACGAGCTTCGAGGTGGTGGGCTCCATCGCCGAGTAGATGCCGGTATCGGTGTTGAGCCCCTTCATGCTCGACGCGAGCGAGACGATGTCGGTCACGTTGAAGTCGGTCGTGATGTACTTGGAGAGCGCCTGGATCGTGTTCGCCATGGTAATCGGGTCGGAGGAGAGGATCTTCTTCGCGACAGCGGAAAGCACGAGGCGCTGATTGGCAGCGCGATAGCGGTCGCCGTCGCCGTAGGCGTCGTAGGCATGGCGCGCGCGACACAGGATGAGCGCCTGGTCGCCATTGAGAGTCTGCAGGCCGGCGTCGAGGTGACCGCCCGCATCCTCATCGTTGATTTCCATCGGGACGTCGACTTCCACACCGCCGAGCGCGTCGACCGCTTCCTTGAAGCCGTCGAAGTCGATTTCCGCATAATGCGAGATGGGAACGCCCGCGAACTTCGAAACGACCTCGATCGTGTAGGCCGCGCCGCCGATTGAGTGTGCCGCATTGAGCTTCTGCTTGCCGTTCGTGCCCATGTCGATGAGCGTATCGCGGTGAAGCGACACCATGGTGACCTGCTTGCTCTGCGGGTCGATGCGCGCAAGGATCATGCTGTCGGAGCGGAACTGATCGCCCGCGTACTCGGCAGACTCCGAGCGCTCTTCCGAGCCGTCGGTGCCCATGAGCAGCATGTAGAACGGGTCGCCGGCGTACTTCGTGTCGACGAGTGCATCGCGAAGATCGTCGTCGACGCCCTCGTTGAGGTTGGCGTTGATAGTGTTGATGTAGGCGAATGCGGCGCCAACTCCTCCGAGCACCACCACCAGAAGGGCGATGCACACTGCAAGCACGATCTTCTTGCGTTTCTTGCTCTTGCGCTTCTTGGTGTATTCCGCCTGCGTCACGCGACGCGAGTAGGGATTCTGCGCAGGGCCAGGGGTTTCGCCGTCACTAAAAGACGCCGCCGCATGGGAGGCGTGGGGCGTCGGGGACTCCCGGTCGAAGCTCGCGGACGCTTGGGCGCCCATCGTGTGTTGACCGTGCTTCCCGACGGCATTGGGGGATTTTTTCTTATTTCTTCTCATGTTAAATAGATTTTGCCGACTGCCTTAATTATTGACAAGCGAGGATGCCCCAATTCTGGCAAATAGCCGCAGGACGCCCACTGAAAACCTACAATTTTCGGCTCCCCTTCCCTACTTTGCAGGTAGAACGAGCAAGACGCAAGCCTACTTCGCCCCGGCCTTATCCGCCATGAATGCGTTTGCCGCCAGCTCCTCGGCGTCGTCGAGGCGAGCAAGCGCAGGCGCGCTCTCACCCGTTCGCCGAGCATGGCGCTCGCATGCGGCAGCCAAAAGCCAATCGGCGATTTCCGAGTTCTTCGAAAGCAGCGGACCATGGAGATAGGTGCCGAGAACCTTACGATAAAGCGCGCCATCGGCCTTGTCTGCGTCGTTGTTGCCGTGCCCGACCGAGGAAACCACCGCGCCGAAAGGCTTCACCCCTTCCGCGAGGTACGTTCGGCCCGCGTGGTTCTCGTATCCCACCACCGGATGCGTCGCGAGCGGCGAGGAGAGCACGATGTTGTCGATAAGGCGGTCGGCGGACGTGCCGGGACGGCGTGTCTCGATGCCGACGATATCGAGCCCAGGAACTTCCTCATCACCGAGCAGCCAAGTCTTGCCGAGAATCTGATACCCGCCACAGATGGCAAGCACCGGCCCGTCCTCTTCTACGTAGGCGGCGAGCTCGTCTTTCATGCGCATGAGCTCCGCCGACGCGAGTTTCTGCTCACGATCGGGGCCACCGCCGAGAAACACAAGGTCGACATCGCCAAGATCGACGGACTCGCCATATTCGACGCGCTTCACCTGGACGGGAATCCCGCGCCATGCAAGGCGCTCGCTCAAGATGCGCACGTTGCCGCCGTCGCCGTAGAGATTCAGCAGGTCGGGAAACATGTGGGCGATCACGATGGGAGTCCGCTCCTGACCCCGCGCGGGGGGCTCCGCCCCGTCAACCCCAGGCCGACCCTGTGCGGGGGGCTCCGCGCGCAGTTCCGCAGCGAAGCGAGGACTGTTTGAGCACGGAGTCTCCCGCACAGGGTCGCCAGCCTCGCAGTTCGTAAGGTCACCAGCCTCGCTTTCCGCAGCATCGAGAGCAGACTTCACGCTCGGCAGCGCCGTGTAGTTCACGATGGCGTAGGCATTCATCTCATGAGGAAGTTTCGTCAGCTCATCGAGGAATTCCTGCGTGCTCTTCACCACTTTGGAGGGAATGCCCGCATACTTCAAGCGCACCTGCATGTCGTTGCCGCGGATACCCCCGGCGAACACGACGCAGCCCTCCTGGCGCGAAAGTTCCTCGAAGTCGATGTCCCACAGCCACGAGATATCGCGGCCGTCAGCCTCTTTGTCGTTGATGAAGAAAGCGACCGCCTTAGGAGAAGCGTCCTTCTCGATGATCTTGAGGTTCTGGTTGAAGCCCGTGGGGTTCTTCGCGAGGTTGAGCAGGATGCTTCGCCCCTCGACAGAATAACGCTGCAGACGACCGTTCTTCGGATCGAAGGACTCGATGGCAGCCTGAATCGCGTCGTTTCCGCAGCCCACAAGGTCAGCTGCGACGCCCACCGCAAGCAGGTTGTACACCATGTAGGCACCGCTGAACGCCGCGCGGATCGGCCTTGCAGGCGCGGACTCGCCCGCGTTCGGCTGCGGGCGGGCGATATCGAAGGAAAGCTCGCGCTCGCCAAGTTCCACATTTTGCGCCGCGAAATCAAGCGAAGGGCGGGAGAAGCCGCACGTCGGGCAATGCCAAGCTCCCAGCTGGCCGTATTGGCGGAAGTCGTACTCGAACATCGACGAGCACAGCTGGCACATCGTGGCGTCGGAGACCGTGTTCTGCGCAAGGCCCATGCTCTCGCTCACCCCGAACGCGATCTGGCGCGTCCGTTCGCGCCCAGGCAGCTCGGAGGCGCGCTTGGCAATGGTTGCGCACAGGGGGTCGTCGGCGTTGAAAACGAGGATGGTCTCAGGCGACGCGGCGAGCGCCTCGACAATACTATCCTGGATGCGATCGATTTCGCCGCAACGATCGAGCTGGTCGCGGAACAGGTTCAGAAGAAGCACGTAGGTCGGCTTGAGCTGCGGCGTCATCTTCTTCAACCACAGCTCATCGGACTCGAAGACGCCCCAATCGGCCTCTTTCGCATGAAGAAGCGCCGTCGATACGCCGGAATCGAGATTCGCGCCCGTCCGATTGCACACCACGCGGACGCCCGAGCCCTCGAGGACGTCGGCAAGCAGATTGGTCACCGTCGTCTTCCCGTTGGTGCCCACCACCATGATTGAACCGCGAGTGAGCTTCCCCCGCAGATTCGCGAGCAAACGCGGGTCCACATAGAGCGCGATCTTCCCTGGGAAGTTTGCCGCCGGCCTGCGGAACACGTGTTTCAAGCCCCACGTCGAAATGGAGCTTACGGCTTGAGCTGCGGCAAATCTAATGGACATGGACACTCCTCGCAAACGCGGCGAACCTCTCGGGCGATATGCCCGCAATCAAATGGTACCGATAAAAGAGTACAACGGCTTTGCGCGACGGCACCCAAGTGCGCGGAGAAACCAAAGAAAAAGGAGCCGCATTGGGGATAACGGCTCCTTAAAGGGGCTCGCCGACAGGATTGAGGAGGGCAGCGAGCCAAAGGGGATAAGGGAGTGCAACCGACAGCTTTGTAAGGAGGGGATAACACCGTCGGATGTTTCTCGCCAGGATGATTGTAGGCGACTTCCCGCCGACCTGGTGATTCGCATTCTGCAAGCGTTGTTGCAATATGCGGAACAACCCCGTTTGCGATTGTGCAACAGCCAGCTTAGTAGAGCGCGCTCACTCGTACCCGCCATTGCACGCGGGCATTCTCGAGCACAGAGAAATCCTCAAGATAGGCCTGACAGCTCGCAAGCGCCTCTTTGCATGCCGTGAGCGTGCGACCGGAAAGCGAGCGGCCGATGTAGGCGTTCACGTCGATGCCGGCGTCGACGCCCTTGATGGGGAGATACACTACCTTGCTTGAACCGTATGCCCAGTTCGCGCTTGTGGAAATGCCGACGCTGTTGGACGTTTCCACCTGGATGTACATCGAGTCGACGTCGCGGAAGCTGCGGGCGCGCTCCATCAGAAGGGAGGGCTCGGTTTCGAGCACCTTCCGCATCCGCTCCTGCAGGCCCGGGAAATCCTTCTCACTTGGAAGGAGCAGGTCAAGACCTACAAGACGCGAAAGCTCGATGCCGTCGGCGCAGTCGCGCGCAAGCCGGCTGTTCGCCCGGACGACCACGCAGAACTGATCGCGATACATGGTCGCGAGCTCATAGCGCTGCTGGTGGGGCGAATACACGTTGAGCATGATGTTGAGATCGGCCCTGTTGTCATCGAGCGCGGTGTAGAGCATCTTGTACGGCATGCCCTTGAATTCGATCTCGATTTCCGGGTAATGCTCCTTCAGATACGACGTGAATTGCAGGATGAACGGGCGCGCCGCATTGTGCAAGTAGCCCAAGCGCACCACGGGCTTTCCGCCTTCGTCGAGGCGCGACATCTCGGCAAGGGCGGCGTTGTATTCGGAAAGGATGGCCTTCGATCGGTCGAGGAAAACGGTGCCGGCATCGGTGATGGCGACCGACTGCTTCGAGCGGACGAAGAGTTTGGTGCCGAGCTCGTCTTCCATAGCCGAAATATGGCGGCTGATAACCGACGGACTCACGAAGAAATGGCGCGCAGTATCGCGAAAGCTCAGGTTCTCGGCGAGGTATTCGAATTCACGCAGATGCTCGATGTTCATGTTCCCGCCTTTCTCCACCTTGAGCGCTGTCGCCTTCTAAAGCGCCCCGTCCGACAGAGAATAGCAGAGTCAGCCCCCCTCCCCCTGAAAGAAAACACGAACGAGAAAGCCCGTCCGACAGCGGGAGGTAAAACCACCAGAAGGGACCACCATATCCGCCTGCTTCGCGCTCGACAACAAAACAGGCCGCCAGCTTAATGCCGACGGCCTGTAAGTTTCTGGAGCCAACGAGCGGATTCGAACCGCTGACCTACGCATTACGAGTGCGTTGCTCTACCAGCTGAGCCACGTTGGCAAACGAGTGAAGCACAAGCTTCAGACGCGAAAATAGATGATAGCGAATCAATCGCGCAAGCGCAAGGGTTTTCTTGAACCGATTCCCGATTCTCCTTTCGGTGGTTGATTTGCAAGTTCATCCGAACACTTAGGTTTCGTTCTCGAACTCATCCGGACATGTCCGGATGAGTTCGAGAATTCCTTTCCGGAGGCGAGGGCCGAGGGCCCTCCCGAGAGAAAGGAAGAAAGATGCAGGGAAAGAAGCAGCGGGAGCGCTACCGCAGGCTGGACAGGGCCGAGCGCGCCGCCATACAGAGCGGCCTGGACAAGGGCAGGTCGTGCAGGCAGATGGCCCGCGACCTGGGCCGCTCGCCCTCGACGGTGGCCGACGAGGTGGCCCGCAACCGCACCGTGTCCAAGGGGCCCGGCAAGGGCGAGAGGGTCCGGGACGCGCCGGAGGACGCGTGCCCCAAGCTGCTGTCGTGGCCGCGCTGCTGCAACGGGTGCAGGAACCTGCGCTACCGCAGCTGCTCGAGGAGGTGGCGCTGCGAGTACTCGGCGGCCAGGGCGCAGGCGCTCGCCGACGCCGAGCTGCGCGAGTCCAGGATCGGCGTCGACCGGGGCGAGGCGGAGTTCGAGCGCATAATGGGCCTGATCAGGTACGACGTCGCGCGGGGGCTGTCGCCCCAGCAGATAGCGCTGGGCAGGGCCGGCCAGATCGGGGCCTCGCCCTCGACCATATACAGGTGGATATCGCGCGGCTACGCCGGGATGTGCGACCTCGACCTGCGCAGGAAGTGCGGCTACAAGCCGCGCTCGCGCGCCGAGCCGCCCAGGGCGACGGCGCACGGCGGGGCGCGCTCCTTCGCCGCCTTCATGGGGCTTCCCGAGGAGGGGCGCGCCGCCGCCTGCGAGATGGACACCGTGGCAGGGCTCAGGTCCGACCGCCGGTGCCTGCTGACATTGTACTCCAGGCCGTTCAGGTTCCAGCTCGCGCTGCTGATGCCCGGCAAGACGGCCGCGGCGACGGAATCGGCGCTGGACATGCTCGAGAGGGCCGCGCCGAAGGCGTTCCGAAGGCTGTTCTCCCTGCTCCTGACCGACAACGGCGCCGAGTTCGCCGACTGCGCGGGAATCGAGCGCTCCGCGCTCGACCCGGCCGCCGGGCGCTGCTCGGTCTACTACTGCGACGTGCGCCAGTCCCAGCAGAAGGGCGGCTGCGAGCGCAACCACGTCGAGCTGCGCAAGCTGCTGCCCAAGGGCCGGGGCATAAGCTTCGACCGGCTGACGGGGCGCGACTGCGCCGTCCTGATGTCGCAGCTCAACTCCGAGCCGAGGCCGTCCCTGGGCGGCATGTGCGCCATCGACATGCTGCTGGCAGCGCTCGGCGCCGACGGGCGCGAGCTGCTCGACGCGCTGGGGGTCGAGAAGGTGCCCTACGGCGAGCTCGACATGACCGTCGGGGCCATCGAGGCCGCCCGCCGCGGGCGCGGCGAGGGGCCGCTGGTGCCGTAGCGGGCGGCCGGCAAACCGAATAGGCGGGGCCCTCCAGCCCGTCCGGATGAGTCCGAAAACCGACCCGGGCGGGCCGGCGGAGCCGTGCCCAAAACTCAGCCGAACGCCGCGATCGACCGAGATTGGAGCCATATCGACCTGGGAAGACGCAGGACGGGCGTTTGCACGCCCGTCCTGTTAGCTGCGAAAACGCCGGTTACAGCACGAGTGTTCGGCTAACAATGAAAATCAACCTTCTCCTTTCGGTGGCCGAGCCCCCGTTCCCCCGTTCGCGCCCTGCGGCCTACGGCCTACTTCATCAACTTCGTGACCGCCTCAGTGTAGGCAACCGGATCGTCCAGCGGGATGCCCTCGACGAGAAGCGCCTGATCGTACAGGATGCCCGAGTACAGCTTCACTTTCTCGTCGTCGCCCGCTTCCTGCGCCTTCTGCATGACCTCGAACACCGGGTGCTTCGCGTTCACTTCGAGCACGCGATGCGATTTCACCGCGTCCTCCTCCTCGGCGCTCTTCGGCGCGCCCGCGAGAATCTTCTCCATCTTAAGCGACACGCCGCCTTCGGTGGTGATGAAGGCAGGGGCGTCGGTCTGGCGCGCGGACACCGCAACCTTCTCCACCTTGCCGTCGAGTGCGCTCTTCATGGCCTCGAACAGGTCCTTGTTGGACTCGGCCGTCTCCTCGGCTTCCTTCTTCTCCTCGTCGGATTCAAGGCCGAGGTTCTCGCCGCCCACATTCTTAAGCGGCCACGCGGTAAGCGAGTCGGGGTCGGCTGCGTCGGGCACAGCGTAGTCGGACATGGCCATCATGCAGAACTCGTCGACGTCCTCGGGGCACAGCAGCACGTCGTAGCCCTTCGCGAGCACCGTCGTCACGATCGGCAGCTGCGCCATGCGCTCGACGGAGTCGCCCGTGGCGTAGTAAATGGTCTCCTGGCCATCGGCAGCAGCCTTCACGTATTCCTTGAACGTGATCATCTTCTTCTGCTTTGCCGAGTAGAAGAGGAGCAGGTCGCCCAGCACGTCTTTCGCCGTGCCGTAGGAGGTGTAGAGGCCATACTTCATGCCGCGGCCGAAGTTCTCGAAGAACTTCTCGTAGCCCTCGCGATCCTTTTCAAGGAAGTTCTCGAGGTCGGACTTGATCTTCTTCTCGACGCGGCGGGCGATTGCCTTCAGCTGGCTGTTGTGCTGCAACGTCTCACGCGAGATGTTGAGCGTGAGGTCCTGCGAGTCGACGATGCCGCGGACGAAGTTGAAGTAGTCAGGCAGGAGGTCTTCGCACTTATCCATGATGAGCACGTTGGAGCTATAAAGCGCGAGACCCTTCTTGAAATCCTTGCTGTACAGGTCATACGGGGCGCGGCTCGGCACGAACAGCAGCGCGTCGTAGGTCAGCGCGCCCTCGGCATGCAGCGAGACGGTGCGCGCAGGGTCGGCGAAATCGTGGAAGTTCGTCTTGTAGAACTCGTTGTACTCCTCGTCGGTCACATCGGACTTCTTGCGCTTCCAGATGGGAATCATCGAGTTGATCGTGTCAGTCTCGGTGTAGGTCTCGTACTCGGGCTTGTAGTCGTCGCCGGCGTCTTCGGGCTTCGGCTTCTCGCGCGTCTTGGAAACCTCCATCTGGATGGGGTAGCGCACGTAGTTGCTGTAGCGCTTGATCAGGTCCTTCAGGCCGTACTCGGAAAGATAGGTGTCGTAGTTGTCCTCGTCGGTGTTCTCCTTGAGCGTGAGGATAACGTCGGTGCCGTGCTCAGCGCGCTCTGCCTCGGTGATGGTGTAGCCCTCAACGCCGTCGGATTCCCACGCCCACGCCTCGTCGCTGCCGAACGCGCGGGATACGACGCGCACCTTGGAGGCAACCATGAAGCTGGAGTAGAAGCCAACGCCGAACTGGCCGATGATGTCGATGTCGTCGCCCTGCTGCTCGGCGTTGTCGGTCTTGAACGCCTGGGAATCGGAGTGTGCGATGGTGCCAAGGTTCTTGTCGAGCTCGTCTTTCGTCATGCCGATGCCGTTGTCGGAGATGGTGATAGTGCGAGCCCCCTCGTCGAAGCCGACGTGAATGGCCAGCTCATCCTTGGAAAGCTGCACGTCGGAATCCGTTAGGCTCTTGAAATAAAGCTTGTCGACCGCATCGGACGCGTTCGAGATAAGCTCGCGAAGGAAGATCTCGCGATTGGTGTAGATCGAGTTGATCATGAGGTCGAGCAGTTTCTTGCTCTCTGTTTTGAATTTCTTCATGGCGTTTCGCTTCCTGTTCTCGAAGGACCGCTTTCGCATTTTGCTTTGGCAGTCCTCGTCTTTGAGTGCTAAAAGGCATTGTAACGACGCGATACGTCATGTCAAGTAATCTAAGTGCGATAGACTCAACTTTTCGCAATTGCATTTATGCAATCCGACTTTAGAATTTGAACGCATGCCAATTGCGTTTGAACGCAAGAAAATACTAAAGTGAAATCAGAGCCAACGAAAAAAGAGCCCCGAGAAATCTCGGGGCTCTTCCACACGGCTATGACCTTGCGTTTTAGCAGTAGAACAAAATCTCGTTGTAGGTCGGCACCGGCCAGTGATTGTCGTCGACGACAATCTCCATCGCGTCGATTGCAGCGCGGAGCTCGTCCATAAGCGGAATGACATGGTGCGCGTTGTCGTTTGCACGCTCCTGCTGGTCGGCGATCTCGACATTGGCAAGATGCGCGGTGTTGAGGGCGTCGAGCGCCTCTTCCACGCGCTTCGTGCCGTCGACCACCGTTTGCAGCTTCTTCTCCTGGAACGTCTGATCGGCAGAGGGCAGCGCCGCCTTGACCTGGGCAATATCCCTCGCCACGTCAGCTGCGAAGCTGTTGATTGCAGGCAGGAAGAAGCGGCGAACCATGCGTTTCATCGTGCGCGCCTCGATATTGAGGAGCTTGTTGTACTTCTCGAGCTTCACCTCGTAGCGAGAGCGAACCTCGACCTCGGAGAGCACATTGAACTCGCCGAACAAATCGATGCTCTTCTGATCGATGAAGCACGGCAGCGCGTCGGCAGTCGTGGGATGGTTCGCCAGGCCGCGGCGCTCGGCTTCCACCGGCCACTCGTCGGAGTAGCCATTGCCGTTAAAGATGATGCGCTGGTGCTTGCGCAGGTCATCCTTAATGTAGGCAATGGCAGCCGCCTCGAATTCATCGCCAGACTTGCCCTCCATGGCGTCGGCAAACTCCTTCAGGCTCTTCGCCATGGCCGTGTTCAGAATGGTGTTCGCGTCGGAGAGGTTCACCGCGGAGCCCGGCATGCGGAACTCGAACTTGTTGCCGGTGAAGGCGAACGGGCTCGTGCGGTTGCGGTCAGTGTTGTCCTTTAGGAAGTTGGGGAGCACGGCCACACCCAGATCCATCGCCACGCGCTCGGCGGACGTGTACTCCTTATCGGAGATGAGCGCATCCACGATGGCGCCCAGCTCGTCGCCCAGGAAGATGGACACAATCGCCGGAGGAGCCTCGTTGGCACCCAGACGATGGTCGTTGCCGGCCGACGCCACGGACATGCGCAAAAGCTCCTGATAATCATCAACAGCCTGGATAACGCCCGTTAAAAACACGAGGAAGCGCAGGTTATCCATCGGGTTCTCGCCCGGGTCGAGCAGGTTCTTCTTGCCTGCGGAAATCGCCCAGTTGTTATGCTTGCCCGAGCCGTTGATACCCTCGAACGGCTTTTCATGCTGCAAGCAGACAAGGCCGTGATGGCTGGCGAGAAGCTTCATCTTCTCCATCGTGAGCAGGTTCTCGTCGATGGCTCGATTCGAATTCGAGAAAATCGGCGCGAGCTCGTGCTGCGCAGGCGCAACCTCGTTATGCTTGGTTTTCGCGGAAACGCCGAGCTTCCACAGCTCGTCGTCCAGCTCTTTCATGAACTCGTTCACCGTCGGGCGGATAGCGCCGAAGTAGTGCTCTTCAAGTTCCTGGCCCTTGCACGGCGGATAGCCGAACAGCGTGCGGCCGGTCAGCACAAGGTCGAGGCGCTTGGCATAATCCTTCTCGGAGATGAGGAAGTACTCCTGCTCGGCGCCGACCGTGGTGACGACCTTCTGATGACCCTCGCCGAACAGCTTGAGCACGCGGTTCGCCTGCTCGTCGATAGCGACCATGGAACGCAGAAGCGGCGTCTTCTTGTCGAGCGCTTCACCGGTATAGCTGCAGAACGCGGTGGGGATGCACAGCACCTCGTCCTTCACGAACGCGTAGCTCGTCGGATCCCACGCGGTGTAGCCGCGGGCCTCGAAGGTGGCGCGCAGACCGCCCGAGGGGAAGCTCGACGCATCGGGCTCGCCTTGAATGAGCTCCTTGCCGGAAAAGCTCTGGATAGCACGGCCATCGGGCGTCGGGTCGAGGAAGGCGTCATGTTTCTCAGACGTGATGCCGGTGAGGGGCTGGAACCAGTGCGTGTAGTGCGTGGCCCCCTTTTCAATCGCCCATTCCTTCATGGCGTGGGCAACAACGTTCGCAACCTCGAGATTGAGCGGCTCGCCGTCCTTGATGGTCCTCATGAGCTGCTTGTACGTTGCGGAAGGCAGACGCTCCTGCATGGTGTGCTCGTTGAACACCATCGATCCGTAGATTTCTGAAACGTGTGACATATACCGCGCTCCTTCACTGGTCGTCTCAAACGCCGATTAGGCGGTCACAACCGCAGTTTACTTTAGGGGTGCCATAGCAGCTTTTGGCTGATGGCCGCTTGCTCGACACGATAACACGAAGTTCCGCGCGACGCCCCCTTAACCAACGCTTATCAAACTAACGGTGAATTGTTTCGGGCAGTTTACAGGGCAAAGAACACTTTGTTGCAACGAGAGCGTCAAAGGCAGGGGAAGATGCGGCGCTGTTGAGTGCAAAACTGCTACGCGGTCGCTTCCGTCAGATCCGCCTCCTCGATGCAGTTCACATGCATGTCGCGCGCAAGTGCCCACATCTTTTTGTCGAGAGTGAAAAGCGTCGCACCTGTCCGACGGGCAAGAACCAGATAAAACATGTCGCATGCGGGATGCCGATAGCGAATCGATTCGGAGAGCGCCTCCTTCGCGAGCGACGCGTCGTCATGAAAGCAATCGATGAGGGCCTCCACCCGATCGAGCAAGACCTGTGCTTTTTCCTCGCCCATCGACCCAAAAGCCGCATATCCGAAGCATGCGTTTGACACCTCGGAATGAAAGACAGATGGAGCAATAGCTTCTTCGCCTTGCAGTAAGAGATCCCTAAGAGCATCACCGCGCTCGCCCTCGAACGCCATTTCGAGAGCCGCGTTTGCATCAATTACCACCATAGGAGACCCTCCGCTCCATGATTTTGTCAAGCACTTCTCCGATATGCTTACTTCGCTCTTCCCTCGCTTCGCGGATAACATCGACGGGGCTCGGTGCATCGGGGGGCAAAACCAGAGGATGCGCCTTCGCGCTTTCGAACAGCTCCTGGCGCTTCTTGATGCGGGCGGCGCGCTTTGCCTCCGTGTCGAAATCGAGATAGAGCGAACGGCGAGGCTCTTCCTTCGCGTGCGCAAACTCACCCGACACCATCGCCTCGACAGCGACGATGGTCTGCTGTGCAACGCTCCTGTGCTCCCTCGCCGCGACCTCTTTCAGCTTTTCGTACAGATCCTCGGGGAAATCGCGAACTTGCAAAGCCGGCATGGCAGCCCCCCTTCATGAACGCATGCTCTTTGCATGCATTATACATGATAAAAAGTGCCGTTGCCAAGAATGCCTTCTTCCCCGGAAACGACCCGCCGTGGACAAAAATGGCGAAAACGCTAGCGTCAGCTTCCCCTACCCCACCCGCTTCTTCATCATGGGATAGGTAAGAATGGCCAGCACCGGAATGGCGAGCGCAACGAAGGCACCCGTGCCGAAGCACGCGAACGATCCCCACGTGTCGATGATGACGCCGGCGAGCGTCGGCCCGAATGCAAGGCCGCAGATGCTGCCCGAGGTTACCCACGTGAGCGCCTCGGTGATGTTCGCCTCGGGCACAGCGCGCTCGGCCGTCTCGTTCAGCGTGATGACGAACGGAGCGTACGTGCCCGCCGCGACGAAGATGACCACGAGCAGGCTTACCGACGAGCTCACGAAAATCATCGACCCGTAGCCGAGGCCGATTACGATGGAGAACGCCAGCATCTTCTTGCTTTGACGTGCGGTAAAAAGAATCATGCCGAACACGAATCCGACGATGGTCGACACGAGCGACTCGATGGCGAGGATGAGGCTTGCGAACACCGGGTCGTTAAGCTCGATCTGCGCAAAGGACACCGTGGCAGTGTCGAAGATACCGAAGAAGCAGCCCATCAGAAGCGACAGGAAGAACAACGTGCGCACCACGGGATTCGTGAGGAACAAGCTGCGGGATCGCTTCTTCTTGCTCGCGCGAGCATCGTCGACCGAATCCGCGGAAACGTCGCACGCGATGCCCGAGCCAGCTGCAGGAGCGCTTCCGTTTCGCGAGCCTTCAGCCGTCGCACCGGACTCGGCCGAGGCGACACCTTCGGAGCAATCGGCAGACGCGGCGCCTTCCCGGTTCGCAAGCTTCTTTTCCCATCCCGGCACCGGCTCGGTATCCTTAGACGACGCGAGCAAAAGCGTTCCCACCACGCAGCAGATAAAGCCGCATCCCATACCGGCGATGGGGTGGATTCCCGAAGCGAGCGCGATGGAAAGCGCGGGGCTCACCATGAAGACGATGTCGTCCATCACGCCCTCGTAGGAGAAGACAGTCTTAAGCTCTGGGGCACCGTCGCCCAGGCGACCCGATTTCACCAGGTAAACCCAGCGAGCACGGGTAAGCGCCTGAGGTGTAGGCAGAAAGCCCATGAGCACCGCGCCCACGAAGCACAGCGTAATCGGCAGCTTGAGCAGCACGGTGACCAGCAAGATTGCGCAACCGGACAGAGCGATGCACGTGGCGGGCACAACAATCGCGCCCTGACCGCGCTCGTCGATTTTCTTCGAGACGCGCGGCGAGATCAAAAACAGGGCGAACGCCACCACCGACGCAACCAAGCCCGCCATGAAATAGGAATACCCCGAAAGCGTGAGCATGGACACGGTACCGATGGTGCGCATGAACGCGTACATACGCACAAGAAGACCACCTACCTCGAAAGAGTAGGCGGCCCTCACACGAAACATTGCGCCATACGCGTTCAGGTTGAATGAGCTAGCCATAATGGTTTCATTGTACCCGATGGGGCGCAAAGAAGTTACGTCACCTTCCGAACGACCTCGCGATGGCTCTCGCGAGGTCGCGCGGGCGTCAAGGCGGCTTCGCAAACAGGCTCTTCAGCATTCAGCGCTTCGAGGGCACGAAGGAGGCTGCCTGTTGCAACTCATCCATTACAAGACCTGAGCCACTATATGACGGGAAGCGCCCAGGAAGAACTGAACGGGCACCTCTCCGCCACTCAGCGTCAGCTATAACGACAGGGGCCTTCGCGTATAATGCGCTTCGCAGTGTTTGCTTGTCGGGCGGCGCTCCTGAAAGATTGGGGTGGTGCCGATGGATACGAACACGGTTTTGGCGCCCTGCGCCATTGCGACGCATCCATTGGAGAGGGCAAGAGCGCCAAGTTTGGGAGAGAAGAAGCCTATTCGTCCGCCCAAAGCATCTTGACCTCTCCGTACAAGAAAGGCCGGATCGGTTGCCCCCTCGCAACCGATCCGGCCTTGTCATCGAAGCAAGATAATCGCTATTTGCCCGAACCGACGAGCGCCGGGAACAAGCCAGCGCGCGCTTTATCATGCTCTGCAGTCGTCAGGTTTCCCGAAGGCTGCGGTGCTTTTTGGCCTTTCACGGCAACACCGTCGTACTTGCGAGCCTCCATGATCCTATCGAGTGCTGCATTCATTGAGATTCCCCTTTCTCAATTAATGGCCGCTGTGCCCCTTTTCACCGCAACCGCTCTCCTAAAAAACGCATTCAGGATACCGTTATTAGTAGCCTAATGCAACCATATTTGGATACTTTTTTGACCACTCACTAAATATTTTCAACCGCAAATCTAGCTTTTCCTGAATTGGATATTGACTAGTAACATTTTCTATGTTCTATCGTGAGCTCACGTTTTCAACGCGCCTCCAAGGAAACCTTACAGCCCCCCATTTCCTGTGGGGATTCCCTTTTCGAAACTCTCTCTTCCCAAGCATCAACCTACATTCCGCCGAGGTAAAAAGAAACCCCGCCGCTCGGATGAGCGACGGGGTTTGCAACCGTGTATGCTCCAGAAGAAACTAGCGCTTCGAGAACCGCGGACGCTTACGAGCCTTCTTCAGGCCGTGCTTCCTTCCAAGCGCCTTTCTGTATCGACAGTCGCGTTGTCGGACTGGGCCCAAAGGGCCAAGGGGCTGGCAGACTTTGAGCTACTTGCCCGTCGGACCGTTCTTCTTATTCGCGTCAGGATGCGCAGCAAGGTAAGTTTGAACGCTCTCGGGCGTCCATCCCTCCGGATACACCTCGGAAGGGCCGTTGATTCCGAACAGAGCCGAATTCATGCCCTTCGTTCCACCAGTAAAACCATCTCCAGTCGTCCCGTTATATTCGGCATTGAGCCCTTCGACCTTGGCACGGCTCATCTCGGAATCGCGCGTTTGCTGAAGGAGCCACTTGAAGCCTTCGTTGAATTCGTAGCTGTATTTCCACGTCGACATATGGCTTCCGCCCTTGAATGTAATCCAATTGATGGCGGTTGCGCCCGCATTGGAAACCAGGTTTTCGATTACCCCATCACCAGCAGAAACATTTCCATCTGGCTCGATCATCGCCGTGTTGAGCGCTGCACTGTTCGCCGAGAAGTACTTGTTCGCATACTCCCACAGCCCATGGCTCATCGCATCCCCCTCGCAATTGAAGATGAGGATGTTGTCGTCGGATATCTGGTAATACCAGTTTTCGAAATTCGGGTCGCTCGCGTAATCACCCGCGAAAGTACGAGGGTCAGTTTCAGGAGTGCGCGCAACTTGACCCTCGGAAGCCACGTCTTTGTTGTAACAGTTCGACCATTGGGAACCACTGATCATGAAGCCCGCGAAATAATTGTCACGTTGTGCCGCCATATCCATGAGCGTCATACCCCCCATTGATTGACCCGTGCCATAGATGCGGTTCGTATCGATATAGTCGGCGTAATCGGAATCGTTTACCAGGTAATCCATAAGTTCCCACAGCGCCGTGTTGATCTCAGAGGTCGCAACGTAGTCGTTGGACGAACGCTGCTCCTCGCTGACCTGCGGACACACGACAATCGTTTTCTGCTGCGACTGCACTGAATCCGACGCCCAATCAACAGGAGCCTGAGATTCAGTCAACGTAAGCATGGGGTCTTCGCCAAGCGACCCCGCATCGAGAATATGCAGAGCAAGCGCCACATGCCCTTTATCGGCATCGGAAAGCTGAGGAACGTAAATGCTGTATAGCAAGTCGAAATCCGACTTCTCGCCAGTGTATTCGCTAAAGCAATCGACTGCCGCGAACTTCTCTCCGATTTTCCAGGAATCGCCGCCTGTTAGCTCGGGAAGGATAATCGAGTCCGCATCCGCCGTGATAACGGTCTTCGTTTCCTTCTCGCCGTTCGGCTTCGTGCGCTCAACATCCTCTATGGTATAGTTTTTCACTTCATCGGAACTTGCTTGGACGGCTTTACCCTTCGAGGAGAGCTCACCTGTCTGCCTCACACCGACCATAGCGGTTGTAGTGTAGGCAGGAGTATTGCCAGCGAGCATGTAATCGGTATTCACCTCGAGCACAACGTATTTGCCGGCGTCGACACCGCCCTTGTCGCTCGTCGCGCGTTCATCGTTCACATAGGCTTTCGTAACGGTGCCAGCCGCGGCGCCGTCCCCTCGTTCAAAGCCCTCGGCACCCTGCGCGCCGTACGTATATGTCGCGTAGTCGGTTACCTCGAAATCGGCTGCCGAAACGGAGCTCGCATCGACATCGTCCGAGTATTCGACGATAACAGCCTGGGTCTTCGCGCCGTCTATATCGACAAACGCCTGCGAGGACACCGACTTAATGGAAGCAGTTTCGCCGTCGCCCTGATTCGCATCCGAAGCGCTACAGCCAGCCACCGCCATCGTGGCAGCGATTGCCGCAGTCGCAACAACCACGCCAAGTGCCCTTTTCCCTTTAACCATAAAACCCTCCTTTGCTCGTCCCGGCATTCGCCGGAGCACCTCCCTTTTCGGGCGTCGATCATTATCGAGCCCCAGTGCCACGGTCTTATCGCGTGATTTAGCTGAAATTGCCGCGGGAAACTTCTCGTACGCTCCGTACGAGACTCCTTTGAGCTGGGAAAACAGAGCAGGATTTTAAGGGCGCCTCTTGGAAGCGAGCGCGGGGGAGCCACGTTGCGAGAGCAGGCGCAAGGGTTCTGTCGCTGCCTGCGCGATCGCGTGAAGCCCACATCCCATTTGCCGCGGGACCTCCCCTTGCCAAACGCCGGCAGCACCCGCGCAAGGCACGTCTACTGCCAGCATATCCGCCGCATCCACACCCATCGTCAGCAGGAACGCCCGAATCAAGCATGCCTGCGACTCGGGCGCATCCCCGACGCGACAAAAAAAAGAAACCCCGCCGCTCGGATGAGCGACGGGGTTTTGCAACCGTGTATGTTCCAGAAGAAACTAGCGCTTCGAGAACTGCGGACGCTTACGAGCCTTCTTCAGGCCGTACTTCTTACGCTCGACCACACGAGAGTCGCGGGTGAGGTAGCCGGCCTTCTTGAGCTCGGCGCGATAGTCGCCGGCGTCGAGCAGAGCGCGGGAGATGCCGTGACGCAGAGCGCCGGCCTGACCCGAGATGCCGCCACCGTTGATGCGAGCGATCACGTCGAAGTGATCCATGGTGTCGGTCACCTTGAACGGGGTCTTCGCATAATCGAGAAGAGCCTCGCGGCCAAAGTACTCAGCACCCTCGCGACCATTGATGGTCACCTTGCCCGTGCCCGGGACGAGGCGCACGCGAGCAACGGCGTTCTTACGACGGCCAGTGCCGTAATACAGAGCTTCACCTGCCATGATTAACCCTCCATCTTGATCTCGCGGGGCTTCTGAGCCATATGAGGATGCTCAGGGCCAGCGTACACCTTCAACTTCATGCCCTGGGCACGACCCAGCGTGTTCTTCGGCAGCATGCCCTTAACAGCATGCTCGATCACGCGCTCAGGATGCTTCTCCATGGCTTCGGTGAAGGTTTCGGACTTGAGACCACCGGGAAAACCACTGTGGCGGTAATACTCTTTCGCTGCAGCCTTCGTGCCGGTAACGCGAATCTTGTCCGCGTTGATGATGATCACGAAGTCGCCCGTATCAACATGCGGGGTGTACTGCGGCTTGTGCTTGCCCTTGAGAATCTGTGCGGCCTTGGTGGCCACGCGGCCGAGAACCTGATCGGTTGCGTCGATCAGAAGCCATTCGCGCTCGACTTCGCCAGGCTTCGCATGATACGTCTTCACTTGCTTCCTCCAATAGATACTCTGTTCCTTGAACGAGCTGAGGGGCCCTTCCAAGGGGCGCTTGCGCGTTACCGCAAGCGGGTGTTTGTTTTCAAAAGTGCAGGTCAGCCAGATGCCGGTTTCCTACGCCGACGCGCATACCTCAGGCCTGGACTCCGTTGGCACAACGCTTCTGCCTTTACTGCTTTCACGGGGCTTTTGAAAGCGAACTTTTGCAGTCTACCTGGCTTGGCGAGGGGAAGTCAAGTCGGAATCGTCTTATTCATTGCCATCTGCAGAAAGTCTTCGGAAATCGAGAGTGAGAAAAGCGCCTCGTACCATCCGCTTTCCCGATTACCGCGATAATGTGTTATCGCTGCTTCATATAATTGGGTGAACTGATTTTTTGCTAGGATAACGAGGAAGTTTCCATCAATCGGAAGGATGCGCCATGCCTATCAAGATTCCCGATTCGCTGCCGGCAACCGCGCAACTCGAAAAAGAGAACATCTTCGTCATGACCGAGCACCGCGCGCTGCACCAGGATATCCGCCCCTTGCGCGTTCTGCTCTTAAATCTCATGCCCACCAAAATCACCACCGAGACGCAGATCCTGCGAAAGCTCTCGAACACGCCGCTGCAGATCGAGGTGGAGCTCCTCCGCACGAAGAGCCACGTCGCGAAAAACGTCTCCGAAGAGCACCTGGAAACGTTCTACGTCTCCTTCGACGACGTGAAAGACGAGCACTTCGACGGCCTCATCATCACGGGCGCGCCCGTCGAGCTGCTCGATTTCCACGACGTCGATTACTGGGAAGAGCTCACGAGCATCATGGACTGGTCGAAGACGAACGTCCATTCCACTCTGCATATCTGCTGGGGAGCCCAAGCGGGCATCTACTATCGCTACGGCGTCGAGAAGTACGAGCTTGACGAGAAGACGACCGGCGTGTTCGAGCACCGCGTCGTGAAGCCGTCTTCCCCCTGGGTGCGCGGATTCGACGACCGCTTCCGGGCACCCCATTCGCGCTACACCAACGTGCGAGCCGAGGACATCGAGGCAAACCCCAACTTGGAAATCATCGCCGAGTCGGACGAAGCCGGCGTCTACATGGCGAAAAGCACCGACAGCCGCAATTTCTTCGTGTTCGGCCACCCCGAGTACGACCGCGAGACCCTGAATGTGGAATACGAGCGCGACTCGAAGACCCATCCGAATGCGCCGCTGCCCAAGCACTACTACCCCAACGACGACCCCGCGCAGCCCGCAGAATCGACCTGGCGCGCGCACGCGCAGTTGCTCTACACCAACTGGCTGAACTACTATGTGTACCAAACGACACCGTATGAGATCGATGCAATTGGGCACGAGGAGGCTGCAGATGACGAATAGCGCTTCGGAAGACGAACAGGGCCGGGCGCGAAAAACCGCTGAGGAGCTTCTTGCCGAGGCAGCGCGCAAACATACTCCCGTGCATCGCGACCCTTGTATCCGAGCCGAGAGCGAAGATGACGACGGCTACGACCCCTATTCCGACCGGCAGGAGACGAACCCCCTGTTCGAGCGCGATCCCTGGGCGTAGAAGACCCAAATTGCAAGCCGCCCCCATTCACGAACCACGCCGCAAAAAGGCCGCTGCAGCACCCGCGTGCCGCAGCGGCCTTTTTCTCGCAAAGACAACTGGACCGACCCGAAGCCGCGCCGCCTCAGCGCGCCGCCAGATAGTCCCTATCCAACAGCGCCATCCGACGGCGCCCCCGACCCGCGCGTCGCGCTGTCGGGGTTGATGGTCATGCTCTCGAACCGATTCGCCATGAAATCGTTGTCGAAATACGTGGCGTAGAACTGTTCGATGGGCGTTTCGGGAACATGCCCCGACAGCCGCCCGTACCAGCAGTCGAGCGATTGCAGCGTCATGATGGCGTTCACGAGCATGAGCGCCGTGGCGATTGCGGTCACGGTATAGCGCAGCTTCCAGGGAATCAAGTTCACCACGTCGAGCATCTTCGGCAGGAGCGCCTTTATCCACAGCACGCCCAGCATGCCCCACATCGCCATGAACATGCCGTTCGTGCGGCCGTCAATAGAGAGGAATGAGCCCGTGTAATCCCAGGCCACCGCGCCAAACGCGGTTTCCATAAACCAGCTGACGAAGAACTCGAACGCACCGCCGATCACGGCGCTCACCAAAAAAATCACTGGCACCGGTTTGTCATGGAAGCGGTTGAGCGCCATGGTCATGAGCACTGCGCCCACGCCGTAGATGGGCGAGAACGGCCCGAACAGCATGCCCGCGCGATCTTGGTACTCGCCGGGAACGACGATGACGAAGTGATATACCACCTCGATGATCAGGCCCAACACGCTACAGACCACGAAAATCCAGAACACGTTGAAGAAGTTGAGCGCGATATAGCCGCGCCCTGTCGAGTCCAAGCCGAGCGTTCCCTCCTCCGCCTGGTCGCGCGTCTCCATGTCGCGGAGCTTGCGCTGCAGCTCGCGCTCCTCGGAAAGCGACGGATCGACGTAACCCGATACGAAGAACAGGAGCACGAGGATGACCAGCGTCGGCACGATATGGACATCGGTGCCGTTAAGCATGATGTTGCAGACGAGCGCCACCGCCGCAAGCGCCATGAGGACCTCGGCGGTAAGCGCGGCATAGCGTCTTTTATTGCGGAGAAGGCGCACGCCCAGCAGGATGAACAACACCAACATAGCCGCTTGGGCAAGGACGAGAACCACCGTCACGGCAAGGGGCGTGAGCGCCTCTTCGGCAAGGCCGCCCGACTGCAAAAACTGTACGATGATGACGACCGCGAGAACACCGCTTGGGATGGAGACCGCCCCGCCCACGATGCACAGCACGCCGAACACCTTCAGCAGCAGGGGCATCTTCGGCTTCGGCTCGCACGCGGCATCAATCGCACCACCTTCGGCCGCGACCATCTCTTCCCTTTCCCCATGCGCCATGCTGCTCCCTTTTCGAACGCTGCCCGCTGAATGAACACTGCCGTCCATTATAGGGAATGGAGTCGCATGTTTTCCTACGGCATGGCAACCATTCGGGCAAATTCGATGAACTCGCCAGGGTCGAGGTCGCGGAAGTCGCGCACCGCGCGCTCGGCAGACGCGGAAAGCTCCGCATAGGTTCCCGACAAATCGCAGTCGTACACCGCCAACGTATGGTACCCCGCCCGCTTGAGCGTACCGATCGCGTACAGCGCGTCTTCCACGCCCCACGTACGGGAAAGCTCGGTGCCCATAAGCGAGCGCGCGCGATCGTACACCGCGGGCTCGCGCTTCGGTTTCCCCACGTCATCGACGGAAACCACCGCGTCGAGCATCAAAAGGAACCCTGTGTGGGAAAGCCCCGCCAGCAAATACGGCATCGGGGAGGAAGACGCCACGGACAGCCTGACGCCGCGCTCGAACAAGGAGCGCACGAACTCGAGCGCGCCCGGGCGAGCCGTCGCTCGGGTCGAGTAGAACTCCATCATGTACTCACCCACCATGCGCACGACCTCTTGAGGGGACGCGCCCAGCCCGAACTTCGCGTGGAAGAACTCGCCTGCCTCGGGGGTGGTCATCGTTGTCAGCCGGTCTTTGTCGGTTGGCGAGAGCTCGCCGCCCGCACGATGCGCGAACTCGCTTTCCATCTCGCGCCACACGCCCATGCTGTCGAGGAGCGTGCCGTCACAGTCGAATATCACGCCGATTGGAGCCTCGCTCGCCACCTCGCCGTCCTTTCGCCCGTTTCCCTCTTTCCCCTAGAGCCTAGCAAGAAAGAAAGCTGCCCCGCGGTTCGAGGGCAAGCATTTGGGCGAATGGCGCGCGGACTAGCCCCAGTTGCCGAAAACGAAACGCTGCACATCCTGGTTGACCATGATGGCGAAGAATCCCAAAAAGAGAATCATTCCCGCCGCGCTCATATAGCTCAGGGCGCGCATCGACACGTTCTTGCGCGTGAGTTTCTGGAAAATCTCGATGACGAAGCGGCCGCCGTCAAGGGGCGGGATCGGCAGCAGATTCATGATGCCGAGCGAAACCGAGAGCATCGCCATGAAGAAGACGAATTCGAGAAGCCCCGCTTCGGCATAGGTTTTCGACATGACGGCGATGCCGACCACCGACGTCGAGTTCGACACGACATCAGCCGCCGTTTGCGGATTGAACAGGCTTACCACCATCTGGACCACCGCGCCGATGTAGGCGAAGCCAACTTCCACCGAACGCAAGGGCGACATGGTGATATGCGAGACCTCGCCCGTCTGCGAGTTCGTCATATCGACGCCTACGATGGAGTACACCACCACGAAGACCAAGACGGCGAACAGCAAGTTTACGGCGATTCCTGCAAGAAGGATGACCGTTCGCTTCCAGAAGGGAAGGCTTCGGTACTGCTGGTTGTATTCGCTTTCGAAGAGAGCGTGGGAGTCGTCGACCAGGCGCGGCTGTCCCAGCTCATAGGCGAGAGGAACTGGCTGCCCCGCCGCCTCGGCGCGCTTAATCTGCCCCTTGGTGGGACGGGTGGCCATCGCGCGGTAGGTGTTGAACTTGTCCTTTTTCGTAGGACCCTGGATACTTCCCCACTCCACCAACTCATCGAGGGCAGCAAGGGCGTCGTCGTTGGAGATGCCGCAATCTTGCGCGATATCCTCCATGTTTGCCGTCCCGCGCCGGTATATCGCCGCGAGCACGCTTTCCAGATGGGGACTCATCTCGCCCGGCTCCATCCCGCACACCTTCGCATAGCCGCCAAGGGGAACGCAGGTCACACCGAACTTCGTGCCCCATTTGGTGAAGCCGATGCCAGGTCCGGGAAAGCCAATCATGAACTCGGTCACGCGCACGCCAAACGCGCGGGACGCCAGATAATGCCCGCCCTCGTGGATGAGCACGAGGAAGCCGAGCAGAATCGAGACGTACAAAATCATAAGGACAATATCCATGCAAGCGACTCCTCGGAAGGCTTGAAGGGGTACGGGACAGCAAGCTCCTCGCATACAAGGCGGGCGAAAGCGAGTCGCCGAATAACACGTTCAGCACTCATTATAGGAAAGCCGCGCCGACCAATGCGCCCAGCCCAGAAAACCTACACCCGTGCGCGGCTTTTGTTGCCGAACCGTTGCCGGCTTCCTGGCAGATTTTTGCCAGGTTTTCGAGAATGCGCGACGAATTTGCGTTGGAGATATCTGAATTGCAGTGCAGTTTCAGCCGAGTTTGTAGGGATTGCCCACCGACTTTCAGGGACCTCCGTGCAGATAACGCGCGATGAAACGGCAAGGTTGGTGCGTCCTCGCCGCCAGAACGCGACGCTATGCTCAGACTCCCCGGCGCAGTGAGCGCATTTCGCGAGAAAGGAGCACCATGAATAGCCAACTTTTCGAACTCAGCACGCAAGGAGGCCCCTATGGCTAGCGTAAGGAGGCTTCCTCAACCGATCGACCAGGCAAAACACAAGGCAATCAACATCGCTCTGGCACTCGCCCTCGCAATCGGACTCGCCCCCGGCGCTGCGCTTTGCACACCTGGGGTCGCACAGGCGGCGAGCAAGGTTCCCATCGAATACATCCCCGAGGACTCGTTCACACCGGAAGGATTCAACTGGGGTATCAGCTTTACCGACGTCGAAGCCGTGCGAGGGTTCACGAGCGAGCCGAATATCAAGCAATACTACCCTCGGGACTATGACGAGCTTGCCGCAACCGGCGATTCCGGATTCGCGGCGCGCATCGACCGCACGACGCCGAAGGGCAGCTTCGCGCTTCGCTACACCGGCGCAAGCTATGGCAATGACAAGGTCGACGCCGTTGTCACGCTTTCCAACTGGAATTACGTGGAGCCTGTCATGTCGAACGGCGCATCCGGCTGGGACGAATACGAAGAGCGGGCCGATTACGACACCTTCCAGCCCGGCGTATTCGTGAACAGCGGCTACCAGCGCGCAGGGTCGCTCATCGAGAACCTGAATTTCTACACGGTGGGCTTGACCGATCTTGAGGTGAGCGTCGAGTTCTTCTATGCGGGAACCGACGATCCTTACGAGGTTAAAGGGCATATGACCTGCATCGACCTGGATGTGGGACAGAAGTTCGGCTTCGGAGGCGCCGTCTCGCTCGCGCAGGTCGTCGACAAGAATGACTTCCTGTCCATCGACGAGGAGCAAAGCATCATCTCCTCGCCCGAATACCCATGCGGCGGCGTCGAAGACGAGCACGGCGCCATCAGCGCAGACCCGAACGACCCTCTCTACAAGCTCGGCCTGGTGGGAGCCTATTTCGACACCACCGGATCGCAGAAGGGAACCCCCATCGAGCTTTCCTTCGTATCATCTTGGAGAGGGTCCTACTCGACGGCGCAATCGTTTTTCGCCATGACGAACGAGTTTCTCACCGCACCGAACCCCAACGACGACATCGTCGAAGACGGCAAGCTCGACGTGCGCAAGATCGCCGACAAGACCGAAGGGGTCTCGATCGGCGACGTGGTTGCCTACACCGTCGAGGTTCCCGTCCATGAGCGTGGCGTGACCTGCCGAAACGGCTACTCCTATACCGACTTCGAGATTATCGACGCGCTTCCCCGCGAGATGCACTACGTCGACGGGAGCGGCTATCTCACCGACAATGAGGGACAACTAATCGAGAACGCGGGTGAGGTAGTCTACGCAGGCCAAGGCGACGAGGGCAAAAGCGAGGACGGAAACGCCGTCAAGTTCGTGTTCTCGCAAAGCTACCTGCAGCATTCCATGCGCATGCAGGGCGAGACGTACCGCTTCGAGTTCAAGGCTGAGCTCACCGAGTACCCCGCCGACGGCGCGCTCTCCGTGTCAAACAGCGCCTACGCCCACGTCAATGACAAAGGAATCTATCCGAGCAACAGCGTCGAGACGACTCTCATCCCACCGAGACTCACCGTCGACAAAACCGCAGACGCCTACGAATACGAGGTAGGCGAGGTAGTCCACTTCTCCGCTTCCTTCGCGCAAAGCGAGAAAAACGCCCAGTGTCGCGAGGCCGTCTTCTCCGACAGCCTCCCCGAAGGGCTTGAACTCATCCCGGAAACGGTGCAGGTCGCGGGTATTGAGGATCTCCCCGCCCCGAGCATCGAAGACAACCGTTGGAGCTGTTCACTTGACAAATTCAACTACGGCGACGCGCTCACCGTGAGCTTCGCCGCCATCGCCACCCAAGCGGGCAACGGCGCCGAGCAGGTGAACATCGCCACAGCCCGCGCGAACAACTGCGAGGAAGCGTCCGACTCCGCCGAAGTTTGGACGAACACGGCGAGCCTGTCCATCGAAAAGACCGCCGATCGCTACGAGCACTTCATCGGGGCATCCGAGCAAGATGCGGGGGCGCTTGTCTACACGATTGTCGTCGAGAACACAAAGGATGGCACCATTGCGAACAACGTGGTCGTAAGCGATGAGAGCCTACCCGAGGGACTCAAGATCGGGCGAACAGACGCAGGCGAGTTGATGGTCAACGTCTCGGGCGCCCCCGAGAGCGTTTCCTATCCGATAAGAGCCGAAGAGTCGACCCCCAGCCAGCTCGAGCAGCGAGAAGTCACCTGCACGACAAAGCCTGCGGGGACCGGATTCGCGACAACCGTAAGCCACCTTCCCGCAAATACGCCCGTCACCATCACCTGCACATGCTATCCCAAAGACTCCATCGCAGGATGGGAGATCGAGAACACGGCGACCGCGAGCGCCGACAATGCAACCGGCGCGCACGACAGTGCTTTGACCTGGCTGAACCAGCCAACCTTACAGGTGGAGAAGACCGCATCACAGGACACCTGCAACGTTGGCGACCTTGTAGCCTTCCACGTAAAGGTGACGAACAACACGCCGGGGACAATCGGGCGCAACCTGGTCATTTCCGACCTTTTGCAAGCGAAGGGAGTCGAATTGCAGCGAGACAGCATCAAGGTTTGGGATTCCGAGGGCAACGACATCACCGACAGCTGCGTGATTAGCACCGACGGGGAGAAGCCCTCTTTTACAATCGAGACGAATCGCAATCTCACCAGCAACTCGCCCGAGCGCACGTTCTATCGCTTCGGCGAGAAGGCCGAGCAAGGCACGAACCCCCTTGGCGAGGAAGGCGAGACGGCCGTGTCCGTCGACTACACCGTCGCCATCGCCGACGCCGCGCTCGCAGGATCGACCGTCGGCAACATAGCGATTGCCGCAACCGACGAACCCAACACGCAAACGAGCGGCGACGCGTCGATTACGGTGAAGGATGCGCAGCTCCAGGTCTCGAAGACCTCCGACAAGCAGCGATACGAGGCGGGGGATGTCGCCCACTACACCGTCACCGTCACCCAAACCCGCAAGGGCTCGACCGCGCACAACATTGCCTTCGCCGACTGCTTCGAAAGCGACGAGCTCGCCTCGATCGACACCTCGTCCATCCTGGTGACCAGGTCTGATGGCACGACCGTCGACAACCCCGACGTCACACTGGAGAAAAATAGGGACGGCGCCGTCTTCGGCTTCTCCCTCCAACCGGGCATCGATTTGCACGACGGCGAGGCCTTCATGGTTGAGTACTCGGCAAAACTCCCCGTCGCATCCGAGCACGTCGTCAACCGCGCGCAGGCCAAAGCGAGCGATGCTTCCGCATCGAGCGCCGCGAACGACGTCGAGGTGAGCGAGCCCTTAGCGGACGCCTCACTTGAGAAGGAGGCGAGCGAGAAAACCGCGCAGGTGGGAGATTCGTTCACGTACACAATCACGGCCCGCGCGACCAACGGGACCTTGCGCGACGCCGCGATAACCGACAGCGGTCTCCCCTCGGGCATCGAGGTCGACTTCGCCAGCCTGAGCGCTGTCGTGAACGGAAAGGCCATAGAGGAACCCGTCGTGCACCAGGAAGGGAACTTGTTCGCGATCGAGCTCGGCACGATGGGGAAAGACGATGTTGCCGTGGTGTCGTTCAGGGCGAACGTCGCTGATGAGGACCTCATCGGGCACAAGGTGGTAAACGGCGCGACGCTCACCTCGCCCACCCTCGAGGGCGAGCGCACCGCGCAGGCAGTGGTGGACATCGTCGCACCCGCAGGCACGGCAAGCATCGAGAAGACGTCATCAGCGGAATCCGCCTTTGCAGGAGAAACGGTTTCCTACGCCCTATCGGTCAAGGTCGGCGAGACAGACCTCGAAGATGCGCTGCTCGTGGACGAGGGGATGCCCGAAGGGGTCGCCATCGACTACGCCACGTTCGTAGCGACCGTAGACGGCAAGCGGATCGAACCCGACTTCGCAAGCAGGGACGCCCAATCGTTCGCCTTGAAACTCGGCAAGGTGAGCGCAGGGTCGAACGTTTCCATCGAATACGAGGCCCTTATCGAAGAGGGGTCCCTTGTCGGGTCGACCGTCGAAAACACCGCGACGATCGAGTCACCTACGTTAAGCGATAGGCCACACAGCACAGCGCGCGTTGTCGTCATCGAACGGCCCGCCTCCAAGGTCGACATCGAACTCGTGAAGAGCGTCGATAGGGAGAGCACAGCCATTGGCGAGCGGATCGGCTTCACCATCGAGGCGACAGCAATCGGCGGCACGGTCGAGAGCGTGCTCGTCGCGGACACGAAGATGCCCAGCGGGGCCCCTATCGACTTCGACAGCATCCAGGTCGCAATCGACGGGAAACCAGTCGATGCCGCCCTCGAAAGCGATGGCAACACGTTCTCCGCGCTCATCGGGACGCTCGAAAAGGGAAGCACCGCAACGATTACCTTCGCCGCCGACATCGCCGACGAGGCGCTGGCGAGAACGAAGTTCTCGAACAGGGCAGTGCTCACCTCGCCCAGCCTTGAAGATGCGCGCATCGCCCACGCCATCGTGAACGTCGACGAAGGCGCGCAGCCCATCGTCGATTCAGGCGGCAGCACCACAAGGGGTAAGGGCCTGGGAAAGACCGGCGATGAGCTTATGGGCTTCGCACTGAAAATGATCCCCGTGCTCATGGTCTCGGCGGGAGCGATCGGCATCGGAGCTGGAGCGCTTGCGCTCCGCAAGAGAAGGGCAGGTAGACGCTAGGGGACGAAACGCATGGGAGGCCGACGGCAAAATCCGTCGGCCTCCCAAATAAAACGATGAAGCTCCAGGCTAGCGTATATGCTTCTCAGCTTTTGCACGCGCCCAAGCGTCCAGCACCTGAAGCTGCTCGATGCTCTCCACTTTCTGCACGCCCTGCGATTCGTGCTCGGACATCACGGCCTCGACGCATTCCGCAATGCCCAGATAGCTTCCCCTCTCGGACAGGAAGGCGGCAACGGCTATCTCGTTCGCAGCGTTCATCACGCAGGGAAGGGTTCCGCCCACCGAACCCGCATGACGAGCAAGCGCAAGGCAGCGGAACGTTTTCTCATCGGGAGCGGCAAACTCCAAAGAGACCAGCGTCCGGAAGTCGAGCGGTGCGACCGGAGCCTCCCATCGATCAGGGTACGACAGCGCGAACTGGATAGGGATACGCATGTCTGTCGTCCCCAGGTGCGCCTTCACGCTGCCGTCAGCGTATTCGACCATGGAATGGATGGCGCTTTGCGGCTGCACGACGACTTCGATCTTGTCGTAGGGCATGTTGAACAAATGATGCGCCTCGATGACCTCGAGCCCCTTGTTCATGAGCGTAGAGGAGTCGATCGAAATCTTGGCGCCCATATGCCAGGTCGGATGCTTCAATGCCTGAGCAGGCGTGATGTCACGCAAATCGTCGCGCGTGCGACCTCGGAACGGCCCGCCCGATGCGGTGACCCACAGCTTGGCGACCTCGCGCTCGTTCTCGCCGAGCAGGCACTGGTAGATTGCCCCGTGCTCGGAGTCGATCGGCATGAGCGCGCCCGCCGGCCCCACCGCGGGAGCAGTCCCCGATGCCCTGCGCGCCTCATCGACCTGCGCTGCAAGCGGCATGATCAAGTCGCCACCGACAACGAGGCTCTCCTTGTTCGCGAGCGCCAAGACCTTACCAGCCTTGAGCGTCTCGTAGCTTGCACGCAGACCCGCAGCACCCACAAGCGCATTCACGACCACGTCAGCCTCGGATAATCGAACCAAGTCGACCACGGCACTCATCCCAAAACCGAGCGAGCCGTCTTCTCCAAAGGATTTCGCAAACGTGGCAAGATCTAGGGCGCTTTCGCCCGCAGCAACATCTTCGCTGCCCACGGCAAGGTGACCGACGCCGAACTCCTTCGCCTGCGCAAGCATATCCTGGGCGCGCGTGTTCACGGCAAGCCCCACGATCTTAAGCTTATCGGGATGCTGACGCACCACGTCGAGCGTTTGTGTGCCGATCGACCCCGTCGATCCCAAAACAACGATACGCCTCATGAAAGCACCTTTCTTGAAAAGCGACGTTTAAACGCTAAAGGGAATTGCCCCGGAAATCACCAAAAGGATAGCCGATGATGCCGCGACGAGAAACAGGGAGTCGCACCTGTCGAGGAGGCCACCATGGCCCGGCATGATCGTGCCGGAATCCTTGAAACCGGAGTTGCGTTTGATGCGGCTTTCAGCCAAGTCACCCAGCACGCCCATAAGGCCGCAAATCAGGCCGAACCCGAGCGCCTCGGGAAGGTTCAGGTTCAAGCCGGGGATCAATGTGAACAACCCCCAGATGACCATCGAGCCGACGATGCCCGCGAAAAAGCCTTCCCAGCTCTTTTTCGGACTGACGCGCGGAGCCATCTTATGTTTGCCAATCTTGCTTCCGACCAGGTAAGCGAAGGAATCGTTCGCCCAGATGCTCAGGAAAATGCCGATGACGAGCACGCCGCCCCACGGGTCGGGCAGCGCTGTGCGCACGACTACGATGCCCGAAAGGAGAAGACCTGTGTACGCCGCACCGAAAAAGCTCACGCCGACATCGGGCACGCGCGCACGCAGCCAAAACACGTACCAAACGATAAGCGAGAGCAGAAGCGCGATGCTCACGTACAGCGCGCCGACCACGCCGAGGAAGTACACGCTTACGGGGTAGAGCATCGCGGCGATGATGCCGAGCATCTCATTAGGGAGCTTCGCATCGGCGCGCAGCATGTAGTAAAACTCGCCAGCGCAAATCCCCGCCGTCGCGCACAAAAACACGAGCGTCGAGATGTCGCTTACGAGGATGCACACGATGCACAAGGTTACGTAAATCGCACCTGTGCGAAAACGAACCTGCAGATCAGTCGCATTTTTCAGCTTTTGCGGCGTCTTCTTGTACGCGAAATCCTTGATGCGGGTAGAACGTGTCGGGCCTGCGTTTTCCTCATCGGTTGCGCGCGCGGCCTTCAGGCTCGCCTTGCGCTCGGCCGAGCGCTTCCACTCCTCCGCAGCATCTCGCGTGTCGGCATCTTTGCGGGTCACGCTACTTCACCGCCCCAAAGCGGCGATCGCGCCCCTGGAACTCGAGCAGGCAGCGCAAAAGCTCGTAGCGGTCGAAGTCCGGCCACAGCACATCGGTCACGACGAACTCCGAGTAGGCAACCTGCCACAGCAGGAAGTTCGACAGGCGAACCTCTCCGCTCGTCCGAATGACCAGATCGGGATCGGGCATGCCCGCTGTGTACAACCCGCGCTCAAAGTCTTCGGCGGAAATCTCTTTCGGGACAAGGCCGTCGGCGGTGCGGGCGGCCACCTCTTCCATGCAGCGATTGACCGCACGGAGAATCTCCTGGCGCGAACCGTAGTTGACGGCAACGACCAGGGTCATCCCCGTGTTGTTCTTGGTTTTCTCCCACGCCTCCTCGAACGCCTCGCGCGTCTCCTCGGGCAGAAGGGACAGATCCCCGATCGTCTTCACGCGAACGTGCTCTTCGTGAAGGCCGTCCACCTCGGCGAGCATCGTCTTAGCGAACAGATCCATAAGCCCGACGACTTCCTCTTGAGGGCGCTTCCAGTTCTCGGTCGAGAACGAGTAGATGGTCAGGTAGCGAACGCCAAGATCGCTCGCGCAGCGGATGGTCTCGCGCACCGCCTCGATTCCCGCCTTGTGTCCCTTCAGGCGGTTGAGCGCGCGTTTTTTCGCCCAACGACCGTTGCCGTCCATGATGACGGCGATGTGCTCGGGAATACGCGCAGCATCAAGCGCTTCGGGGGCAAGTCCCGAAGGCGGGTTGGGGAAAATGATATCAAGCGGTTTGTTCAAAAGACCTCGAATCAAAAGGGGCTAGACTTCCATGACCTCCGCTTCCTTCTTCTTGAAGGATTCGTCGACCTCGGCGATAAACTTGTCGGTGATCTTCTGGATGGCACCTTCGGCACGGCGCTGCTCGTCTTCGGGCAGGCTGTCTTCCTTGATGCACTTCTCGACCGCGGAGTTCGCGTCGCGACGGATGTTGCGGATGGCGACGCGCGCTTCCTCGGAGTACGCCTTGCACTGCTTGACGAGCTCGCGGCGACGTTCTTCGGTGAGCGCAGGGAACGGCAGGCGGATGACCGTACCATCGTTGGAGGGCGTCACACCCAAATCGCTCTCGAGGATCGCCTTTTCGATAGCCTTCAGAGTCGTCTTGTCCCACGGCTCAATGACGAGCATATGGGCATCGGGCGTCTTCACGCCGGCCATCTGGTTCACGGGAGTGGGAACCCCGTAGTAGTCCACCTTGATGCGGTCGAGCGCCATCGCGTTCGCGCGCCCCGTGCGCACCGATGAGAAGTTGTCGTGCAGCGCAGAGAGGGCCTTGCCCATGCGCTCTTCGGCCTGTGCCTTAATGTCGTCAATGCTCATCCGAGCTCCTTTCGTCCCCTTCGAGCGGCGTCGCCGCCGATAGCGTGACGCGAGGGCCTCACCCTCGCTTGTCCGTTGCCGTTATTCTACCGTGGTTCCCACCGCTTCGCCCTTGAGCGCGCGAGAAATGTTCCCCTTCACCGTCAGGTCGAAGACGATCATAGGAACCTTGTTGTCCATGCAAAGCGACGTCGCCGTGGAGTCCATCACGTGAAGGCCCTTGTTGAGCACTTCCATGTAGCTGATGGAATCGAATCGCTTTGCGTCCGGGTTGACCTTGGGATCCGAGTCGTAGACGCCGTCGACCTTCGTGGCCTTCATGAGGCAATCGACATCGAGTTCGCACGCGCGCAGCGCAGCGGTGGTGTCGGTCGTGAAGTACGGGTTGCCGGTACCTGCGGCGAGAATGACGACGCGGCCCTTCTCCATGTGGCGGATGGCGCGACGCCTGATGTAGGGCTCGGAAACTTCTTGCATGTTGATAGCGCTCTGCACGCGGGAGAACACGCCGTGGCGCTCGAAGGAATCCTGCAGGGCGAGCGCGTTCATGACCGTGGCGAGCATGCCGATGTAGTCGGCCTGCGCGCGATCCATGCCCTCCGTCGCGCCCGAAACGCCGCGGAAGATGTTGCCGCCGCCCACAACGACGGCGAGCTGGACACCGTCGTGCACGATTTCCGCGATTTCGTCGGCCAGGTCATCGACCACCTTCGGATCGATTCCGTAACCCAAATCGCCGGCGAGCGCCTCGCCGGAAAGCTTCAGAAGCACACGCTTGTACTGGTATTCGTTGGCCATCGAAACCCCTTTTTCTGCGTTTGATTTAACCATTTCGAATCATCTTACCCGAATCGACGCGCAGCTAGAGCCTCGGAGCCGTAACTGCACGCCTTTTCCGTCACCTCAAACGAGACGATATGAGCAGGACATGAAAACATTGAGAGCCCCTGCTGCATGCAATCCCGTGGATTAGGCCGACAATGGCGAGTGTCTGATTCGAACCGGTGGCGGCCAC
>OLQV01000212.1_pt1 | contig 61106 bp, 66 predicted proteins | sample 1672371 | NCBI WGS metagenome assembly OLQV01 (sample SAMEA3136676, study PRJEB25190) | human gut metagenome
TCATCAGTTTTAATATAATCTGATAATTTATCTGCTAACTCCTGATATTTCGTAGTATTATTATTATCTCTCATATCTTTCAAGTATCAAAAAAACTAGTGATGTGTTTGTTATTGCTAATTATTATTTTCTTTTAAATAGTCTTTTAATAAAACTTTTTGGTTTTTCATTTATATCACCATTATATTTTAATTCTGTATTATCAAATGTCATTAAATCCCATGAACCTATACGACTTCCGTGATATTTATTACCATTTAAAAATGGTATTTCCATTGTTTCCTTTGATAAAAATACATTATTAGGATCAGACTTGTGATAAGAAATATAATTAGATTTAGATTTGGATATAGCTTCAATAGTCATATCTTTTTCATTACTTGTTTTTATAAAATAGATAGGATCAAAGCCAGAATCTGAATATATCTTTTCTAAAATAATTCTTTTAATATTTTCAATGCTTCCAAACTTTTGAGATATAAAATTTTGTCTAATGGATAGGATACCATCACATTTTGAAATAATATAACATTCGTCTTGATTATCAAATAGATTATCTATTAATTGATTGATAGTATTTTTATCTTCTATGCTTACAAATTCCTCCGATGATGATATTGAGTCAATGTCCCTTGTTATTCCTATAATATCTCCTTGTTCTCCAATAATCGGCTCTTCATCGTTTACGAATACTCCTTCTATATAAATTCCGAAATTCTCTACATAAGGCTTAAAAGCCAATCTATAATCAATAGTGGATTCTTTAAAAGCATTATTAACAGACGTTTTTATTTTCTCAGTGCTAAATATTCTAATTACTGGAGAGTTTAATTCTAAAAGCGCTAAATAGTAATCATTTGTGATAGGACTTTTACTTAAAGGAAAGGATGACCCTTTTGGAGCATGATAACTTGATGATTTTATAAGATTATAATTATCACTTACTTCTACATATTCAATTCCATTTTTAGATATCAACAAATTTTCTTTCATCCTAGGCATTGCTAATTGTACTTTTCCATCATAAAAATATTTATCTCTTATTTTATAAATTTTTTTCATAATTTCCTCCATTATAAATTTTAAATATTCTCTTTCAGCTCTGACAGTTATTATATATAATTGATGTATTTTAGTCAAGAAAGACAAATGGCATAACTGTAAAGAATACAACTTTAACAAAAGTATTAGATTCTTTTAAATATAACTTTCAAGTTTTATTGGATAAATTATTAATGTAAATATCATCAGAATAATTAAAAACAAGAAACATTATATTGTTGATAATTACTTTGTAAGACACAAAAAAATCAATCTTTCGATTGATTTCTATATATCAAGTTCGAACAGATTCGTTAATGGAGCCATAAAGGTTGAAGTCGGATAACCTTTATTTTTCTATATAATAGGTAGTAATAAACTACTAACTGATATAAGTATACTATGAAAATACTAATTTTAACAAAAAAGTGATGATAATTATTAAGCAGGATAAAGGGAATGATAGCACTACACTAATTTACATTTTATAAATAAAGGATTTATAGTGCTATCATTTCTTATTTTGCACTTGCAAAATTGAGTTAAAATATGGAAGCACTCTACCATACTTTCGATTTATCCCTTTTAATTAAAGGGCTTGCAAGGTTCTATTTTACTTCCAAATGTTGGATATATACTAGAAATGTTGGATGAATCTTGGATGTTTTAATTTAGCAATAAAATTTACCAAAATGATGGTATAATGACTATTAAAGAAGGAACATTAACAAATAAAAGTGCAACTCTAGTTTTAACTAATAATAGTGATAAAAATTTCCAATATGGAAATACTTATGAAATAGAGATTAAAAAAGATGGAGAAAGGCATAAAATAAATGTTGAATTAAATTTCGATATGCCTGCTTTTCCACTTTCATCAAAAGAAAGTAAAGAAATTGAACTTAATTGGGAAAATGGGTATGGTAAACTTGCAAAAGGGACTTACAGAATTATAAAAGGGATTAACTATGAATACGAAGAAGGAAAATACGAAGCTTTCAATGTAGCAATTGAATTTACTATTTAATAACAAATTACAATTTATAAATTAGTTGAAAGCTATGATGTAACAGTGTTTAATAGATATGTTAAAATGCATTGCTTGTAGCAACAGGGTATTTGTCATACAATTTATTTAATGAAAGAAAGAAATTATAAATGTTAAAAGATAATTTAAAAACATTAAGAAAAAATAAAGGACTTTCTCAAGAAGAATTAAGCGTTAAATTAAATGTTGTAAGACAAACAGTATCAAAATGGGAACAAGGATTATCTGTTCCAGATGCAGAAATGTTAATATCTATATCGGAAGTATTTGATACACCAGTTAGTACAATTCTTGGAGAGAACATTGATGAACAGGAAAAAAACGACTTAAAGGTAATATCAGAGAAACTAGAGGTTATTAATGAACAACTATCTAAAAAACAAAAGCAAAAAAGAAATATATTTGTTAATACTTTAATAATAGCTGATGTTTGTTTGATTTTATTATTTATCTTATTAGCACTGTTAGGTAGTCCATATCAAAATTGGGATTATAGTAATCCAGAATGGGCAGTTATTGGAACTATATGGCATTCATTTGAGTGGGTATATTTTAAAGTAGCTCCATTTATGATTGTTGTTATAACGGTAATTGGAGTAATACTTGTTAAAAGAAATAAATAATAGCAAATTACAATTTATTGATGAGATTAGTTTGGAATATAACTAATTTTTTTACTATTCATATACTTCTTAAAAAATAATCGTGAAATTGTGGTATAATTATATAAGAGAGAGCTTAGATTTATTTTTTAGAATGGAGTGGCAGGTGATAAATATTGTGAAAAAAATCTATATAATAACAGGAGCAAATGGTTTTTTAGGTAATAACATCATAAGAAAGTTAGAACAAGATGCTGATAATGAAATTAGGGCTTTTGTATTAAAAGGCGATTCTATTAAATCACTTGAAGGATTAAAATGTAAAATCTACTATGGTGATGTAACTAAAAAAGAAACTTTATCATTAATTTTTGAAAATACTGATGGAAAAGAAGTTTTTGTAATTCATTGTGCTGCAGTAGTATATATAAAATCAAAATACAATCCACTTGTTTATAATGTTAATGTTAATGGAACTAAAAATATAGTAGATAAGGTAATAGAGTCAAAAGCAAAACTTATCTATATTAGTAGTGTGCATGCAATCCCAGAGCCACCTAACAATGAATTAATAACAGAAATAACTAATTTTAACCCTGATAATGTTGAGGGATTATATGCAAAAACAAAAGCAGAAGCTGCGAAGTATGTAATTGATGCAGTAAAGGGGAAAAATTTGAATGCTTGTATAATTCATCCATCTGGTATTATAGGTCCAAATGATTTCGGCAATAGTCACTTAACACAATTACTAAAAGAAGTTGCAAATGGCAAATTATTTGCTTGTGTAAAAGGTGGATATGATTTTGTTGATGTAAGAGATGTAGCAGATGGTGTTATTAGTGCTTGTAAAAATGGTACTAATGGTGAATGCTATATCTTATCTAATAAATATATTGCAATAAAAGAATTATGCGATTTAATTTGTGATGTGCAAGGAAGAAAAAAGATTAAAATGGTATTACCAATAGGTCTTGCAAAATTAATAGCACCTTTTTTTGAAGTATATTATAATTTAAAGAAACAAACTCCACTTTTTACAAAGTATTCACTATATACACTATCTTCTAATGCTAATTTCAGTAATGAAAAAGCTAAAGAAAAGTTGAAATTTAAAAATAGAAATATAAAAGATACGATAAAGGATACAGTTGAGTGGATGAATAAAAAGTAAAAATAAATAATAATGCAAATTGCAATTTAGAAGTGATGTGTAAAGAATGAAGAAGAAAGTAATCATAATTTTAGTAGCGATAATTTTATTAGTCTTATTGTTCCCAATTAGAAATTAGTTAAAAGATGGTGCCAAAGTAGAATATAAGGCATTTAAGAACTACTATGTTTATGAAATAATACTTATATTGTTATTAGCAATTATAGTTATACCGAATATTATACTGACAATAAATAATATGATTCCATTTAATATAACAATCATTAGTACACTTTTAATTATTATTGTAGCACTTCCTATTATAGTGCTTGATATAAAGAACGATTTAGATATTAAAAATATACATCAATATTATTTAAAGGAAGAGAAAATACCAGAATACAAAGACAAAACAAAAATTTTAAATGTATGCTTGATAATTAGCATAGTAGTTTTAATTATTTAGGCAATTATAACAATACCAAATATTACAAAAACGGTAAATTTAAGTGAAATTGAAAACACATTAGTCATTACTACTAATAAGGGTAATAACATTGAAACGCAATATGAAATGTTTGATGGATTTAAAATAAAGATTCCAAGTGAATTTAAAATAATGAATGATGAAATTGTTAATGTTAAATATCCAAATAGAATGCACCATCACTTATTTTTAATTCTTTTGTTTCTATATTTAACATGAATAGAGCTCATTTACATAACAAAAAAACTAACTATTTCTAGTTAGCATTTATTACTCTCAGAAGTAAATTTTCCGAGTTTCCTATCAATTTGGAGCAGGTGATGAGAATCGAACTCACGTCAGGAGCTTGGAAGGCTCTTATTCTACCATTAAACTACACCTGCATTTTTCCTTGACAAGTTAGATTATAGCAAAAATAATCGGAGAATGCAAGTATTCAAAGATAATTTTTAGAAAAAATTGTTAATTTATGTAAAAAGCACCATTACTGATGCTTTTTTCTTGATAAAATTTTTGATGTTGTTAATCTTAATCCTCTTTTATATTTATTTTCTTTTGTTGGAATTAGTCCTAAGTTATTAATAATTAAATCGTTTATATTATCTAGTAATTTATAATTTAATCCTTCTTTTATTTCTATTTCTATCATAGTTTCATGTTCTTCTTCATTGTCTTTTTTGTATGTTACATCATCATTTGCAAGTGCTATTATTACATCTTCATATTTTAAATATATTTCATATCTATGGTTAATTATAGATAATGTAGGTTTTGGACATACATTAGATATATCATAAGGAATATCGTTAAATATATTCAGTAAAGAGTTAAAGTCTTCTTCTTCAATTTCTTTTTCAATTTCTATTCTTTCACAATAATTATTATCTTTATTTACAGGATATTTTAGTGTTCCATAAGGCTTATTATTTACAATTCTAATTCTAAGAGAAGCGCCATCTTTTAATAAATCTTTATTTGGTGTATCAAAATATTTATCTATGTTTATAACATCGTGTATATCCAAAATAATAAATCCGTTTTTGGTTAGTAAGTTAAGCAATCTTGCTAGTTTAAAATCTTTATTTGTTAGATATTTTAATTCTAATTCTTTATGTTCATTCATTTATATTTATCCCTTCTTTTAAAAAAATATTTTCTATTTCTTTCCAGTTATTTGCTCTTTTTATGCCTTTACTATTTAATTCATCTTTTGAAATATTTTTGTTGTGCCATGCAGTAAACAATATTTTGGTTTTTGCACCATCTAAATTGTCAATTCTGTCATCTATTTTAATATCGCAATTAAGAACACTTTTATTTCCTAAGAATATGATATTATTTGGATTAATAAATGGAAAAGTATTTATTAGAAATTCATATTTTTGAGGAAGTAAGAATGCTGTATCTTTTATAATATCTCTGATTATGTAAGATGTACCTACGAATATTTCATAATTCTTACTTAATTTTTCTAAAACTTCGTATACATTTGGTGTAAGACTGCAATAATCATACATATTGTGTGTTTTGAACCATTTGAAAAATTCATCTTTATTTGGCACTATATCTTGCATATAAAAGCTTTCAAAATCATCTTCAGTATAATTTGTTTTCAAATATTCATTTATTAAATGTAAAAATCCTCCGGTTGTAATGACATCATCCATGTCTACCATTATTCTTTTTTTCATGTTTCTCCTTATATAAAAAGTGCTACTTATGGTAACACTTCATTTTCTTTTTGCCAATTTTCAACTTCTTCAGCATCATCTAAGTGGATTTTTGTATGTCCAATTATTTGATAGTCTTCATGTCCTTTACCTAGTATTAGTAAAATATCTTCTGGTTTTAACATTTCTATACCTTTTTTAATAGCTGTTTTTCTGTCAAGCTCAACTTCATAGTTGTCAGATTTTACACCTTTTAAGATGTCTTCCATTATTTTAGCTGGGTCTTCTGTTCGTGGATTATCACTTGTTAAAATTGTATAGTCACTTAAAGAGGTTGCAATATTTCCCATGATAGGTCTTTTGATTGGGTCTCTATCTCCACCACAACCAACTATTGTTATGACTTTTCCTTTTTTTAGTTCATTGTAGGCAGTAATTACTTTTTCAACAGCATCAGGCGTATGGGCATAATCTATTACAGCATAGCCATTATTTACTTTATGAGTTTCACATCTACCTTTTGGAGCATGTAAATCTTTAGTTTTACTTATAATTTCTTGTAAACTATATCCACATTCATGTAAAATAGCTAAGGCTGTCATGTAATTATAGACATTAAATTTACTTGTTAGATTTGTAGTTACTTCATATTCTTTGTTTTCATATGTAAATGTTATATGGGTTTCCGCAGGTGTAATATTTGCTTTTTCTATGTTGTAATCATACTTTTTATTGTTATAACCTAGTTTAATGCCACTTCCAAATTTATTTACAAAAGCTTTGCTAGCTTCATCATCACTATTTACAATTAATTTACTATCTTTTTGCATGTAATCTATAATTTTTAATTTAGCATTTAAATAGTTTTCCATTGTCTTGTGATAATCTAAGTGATCTTCAGTAAGATTAGTAAAGGCTGCTATATCAATATGTAGTCCATATATTCTTTCATAAGATAATGCATGAGAACTTACTTCCATTACTACAGTATTACATCCAATTTCTAATGCATGAAGAAGTAATGTATAAATTGTAAGAATATCTGGTGTTGTGTTTTCAGTAACAATTTCTTCATTTGGTGTTTTAAAACCAATGGTACCTAGATATGCAGTCTTTTCTCCGAAGTCATTTAATAATTGGTATGTAAGATATGCTGTGGTTGTTTTTCCATTAGTACCTGTGATACCTATTATTTTTAATGTATTAATTTTGTCAGCATATTCTTTTTTTAATACTTCTTTTAAATAATTTTCAGTATTTTCTACTACTTCTAGAGGTACAGAACATTGAACATTTTTTTCTGCGATTATTTTTGATGCACCATTTTTTATCGCATCATTAATAAAATTGTGACCATCTACTGTATGCCCTTTTAAGGCTACAAATATTTGACCTGGTCTTATTTTTCTTGAATCAACTTCGTAATTCAAATTTAAATCATCTCCTTGATATAGGTCTATTATATCAGATTTTATGATTTTACAATAGTTTTTAGTAAAATATATGTGTAAAATTTTAATTATATCTTAATTTAATGCAGTTTGATAAAAATCATATATCTTATCCATGATAAAAAACTAAACTAAAAGTTTTTGGCTTTTAGTTTATTTCTTTTCAATAGTTATTATCAGATTTTCTTTTTTTGCTAACTTTAATAGTAGTTCAAAATCATAATTTCTTTGACCATATTCATATAGTTGTATAGAGTTTTTAGTTCTATTAATTTCTTTTCCAAATTCTTCTTGAGTTTTACCAGACCATTCACGGATAATCTTTATTATCTCATTTGCTCTGTAATCATTTGCTTTAATTTTCATATTTTCACCTAGCAATAACATACAATATGTTGGTGTAATTTAGTTAAATAAGTATACAAATTGTTTGTTTTAATATATATTTCTTGATAATTATGTGGCTTATTGCTATAATTATATTGGATGTGATTTAAATGAAAAAGATAATATTAACTGGTGATAGACCAACTGGTAGACTTCATATAGGACACTTTGTTGGTTCTCTTAAAAATAGAGTAAAATTACAAAATACTGGTGAATTTGATGAAATATATATTATGATTGCTGATGCACAAGCTTTAACGGATAATTTTGATAATCCTAAGAAGGTAAGAGATAATGTAATTGAAGTTGCACTTGATTATTTATCTGTGGGTATCGATCCAGAAAAAACAAATATTTTAATACAATCTGAAGTAAGTGAACTTACTGAACTTACGTTTTATTATATGAATTTAGTTACTTTAAGTAGATTAAAAAGAAATCCTACGGTTAAAAATGAACTTAAATTAAGAGGCTTTGAAGATAGTGTTCCTGTTGGTTTTTTGAATTATCCAATTAGTCAAACTGCCGATATTACTGCTTTTGAAGCTACATGTGTTCCTGTAGGAGAAGATCAACTTCCGATGATTGAACAAGCTAGAGAAATAGTTAAATCTTTTAATAATATTTATGGAGAAACTTTAGTTTATCCCGAAGCAGTAATACCTCAAAATGAAGTGGAAAGAAGACTTCCAGGTACTGATGGTAAGGCTAAAATGAGTAAATCTTTGGGGAATACTATTTATTTATCTGATACTCCGGATGAAATAAAAAGAAAAGTAATGGGTATGTATACTGATCCTAACCATATAAGAGTTGAAGATCCAGGTAATGTTGAAGGTAATGTTGTTTTTACTTATTTGGATGTATTTGCAAATGATGCGTATTTTGAAAAATATTTACCTGAATATAGAAATTTAGATGAACTTAAGAAAAAGTATCAAGAGGGTGGTCTTGGTGATGTTGTAATAAAGAAATTTTTAAATAATATATTACAAGATGAACTTGCTCCGATTAGAGAAAGAAGAAAGTATTATGAAAATCATCTTGAAGATGTAGTAAAAATACTTGAAAATGGTACTAAAAAAGCTAGAATTAAAGCTAGTGAAACACTTGATAAAGTTAAAAGTGCTATGAAAATAGATTATTTTAAAAATGATGAATATTTAAAAGAAATAATTGCTAAATATCAAGAAAAATGATAATATTATAATAAGTAGAAAAGGGTTGATAAGCTTATGCTAGATGCATGTTTTATTCCAGATTTAACAAAAGCTAAAACAAATGAACAAGCTGTTTTTAGAGGTGCTAATTATAGAATTAGTGTTTTAAGTGAGCGTTTAATTAGAATGGAATATAGTGTAGATGGACATTTTTCTGATAATTTAACAACCTTAGTTAGTAATAGAAACTTTAGAGTTCCAACTTTTAAAGTGGAACAAGATGAAAAATATTTAGTTATAACAACCAATTATTTTAATTTTCAATATCTTAAAAATAAACCTTTTGTGGGACCTAAGTTTGCACCAGATAATAATTTGAGAGTTGCTTTAAATGGTACTGATAAAGTTTGGTTTTATGGGCAAGCAGAAGCTCGTAATTTTAAAGGTGGAGCAGTTAGCTTAGATGATTATAAGGGAAAAGTTGATTTAGATAAAGGACTTTATTCTACGGATGGTTTTGTTAGTATTGATGATTCTAATAACTTAGAGATTGCTGCAGATGGCTATCTTATTAATCCTAATCCAAATAAAGTAGATATATATTTGTTTATGTATAAAAGAGATTTTGGACTTTGTCTTAAAGATTATTTTACCCTTACTGGTTATCCAGAACTTATTCCAAGAAGTGCTTTAGGTATATGGTGGAATAGAGAAAGAATATATAATTTTCAAGATACTAAAAATATAGTTAAAACTTTTAATAGAAATGGTATTCCTTTATCTGTACTTCTTTTAAGTGAATTTTGGCATATTAAAGATAAAACTAATTATAATTTGTATAAAACTGGATTTTCTTTTAATAAAGAATTATTTCCAAATCCTGATGAATTTATAAAAAGTATGCATGATGCTGGGGTAAGTGTTGGTGTTAATATTGACCCTGTTGATGGCATAAGAAAAGAAGAAGAAAGATATCTTAATTTTGCTAAAGAACTTAATGTAGCTGATGGTGTAACAATTCCATTTAATGTAATGGATAAAGTCTTTATGAATGCTTTTATAAAACATGTTATAGATAATTTAGTTAATTTAGGTATTGATGTATTTTGGCTTGATTATAGGAAAGACTTAACTGGTATTAATGCGCTTTCTTATTATTTCAATACAGATTTTAAAAAATATAAAGATAAAAGGCCTTTAGTTTTAACTAGAAGTCCTTTGGTGGCACCACATAAAGCTGGAATACTTTATTCTGGAGAAACTTATGTTTCTTGGGATACACTTAAATTTTTACCATTTTATAATTCTATGGCTGCGAATAAAGGTGTTACTTGGTGGAGTCATGATGTTGGTGGTTATAAAGGCGGAAGTGAAGATTCTGAACTTTATTTGAGATATATTCAATTTTCATGTTTTAATCCAATTTTTAGATTTAGTGCACAACGTGGTGTTTATTATAAAAGAGAACCTTGGGCATGGGATGTTAAAACCTATACTATAGCTCGTGAGTATGCAATTCTTCGTCAAAGATTAATTCCATATATATATACTGAAGGCTGTAATTATAGTAAACTTGGTAAACCTTTGATTGAACCTATTTATTATACTTATCCAGTAATTTATGATGAAATTGATTATAGAAATGAATACTATTTTGGTAAAGAATTATTTATAGCTCCGATTACTAAACCAATGGATAAAACTATGAATAGATCTATTGAAAGATTATATTTACCAAAAGGAGTTTGGTATGATTTTAGAAATGGTAAAAAGTTTTTGGGTGATAAAAGATATATTGCTTTTTATAAAGATAATGAATATCCAATATTTGCTAAAGCTGGTGCTATAATTCCAATGGCTAACTTGGATGAAAATATAAATGATACATGTGCTCCGAAATCTATGGAAATAGATATATTTCCTGGACAAAGTAATTCATATAAATTATATGAAGATGATGGGGTAAGTAAAATGTATCAAGATGGTTATTATTTAGTAACAGCTATTGATTATAATTATATGCAAAATAATTATACTGTTATAATTAGACCTATTGATGGTAAAATTGGAATTGTTCCTAGAATAAGAGATTATAAAATTAAGTTTAGAAATGCAAAAGAAGCTAATAGTGTTGATGTTTTTGTAAATGGAAATAAGGCACTTAATGAAGTAAAAGTTTATGAAGAAGATAATAATTTTGTAGTTGAAGTTAAAGATGTAGATACAAGTAAACAGTTAACTGTTAATTGTAAAGGAAATAATATTGAAATTGAAGCTGTAAGAATTATAAATGAAGATATTAATTCAATTATTACTGATTTACCTATTAAAACTAAAATAAAGGAACAAATTGCAAGTATTATATTTAGTGATATAGATATTAAACAAAAAAGAATTCAAATTAAGAAAATTAAAGAATTAGATAAAAGATTTGTAAGAATGTTTATAAAATTACTTGAATATATTGCAGAAATTTAATATAATAATGGCATGCAGATGAAAAAAGAGTAGTAAATTATATATTCTTTTAGAGAAAGTTAGTGGGAGATGGAAACTAATAAAGGATTATAATTGAACTTGCTTTTGGATGTGAATGGGGTAATTTCCGTATCAATTATTAAAGAAGCAATTAAGGTGGTACCACGTAATTTACGTCCTTTGGTTACTACCTTTTTATGTGGAGGTTTTTATGAGTGAATTTGGAATTAATTTAATTTGGGCATCTTGTTTATTTGTTTTAATATTTTTGATTAATTTCTTGTGGGTATTTAAAAGAGGTTATGAAAATATTAAGAAACAAAAGAAAAAGAAGAAAAATAGAAAGCTTGAAGATTTTATTGGTCTATCGTATTTGATACCTAAGTTTAATTTAGATATTAATAAAATGAATTTAAATTATGTATTTTTTATGGTATCACTTATAGATGCTTTTATAATTTCATTTGTTTTTTTAGTAATTAGTAGCATTCCATGGAGTATTGGATTTAGTATGTTACTAGGATTTGTGCTTCTTTTTGGCCTTATTTATTCTTTATATGAATTTTTAGGTCGTAGTTTAGTTAAGAAAGGTTGGAGTAAAAATGTATAATCATGAAATGGTAGAAAAAAAATGGCAAAAATATTGGGAAGATAATAATAGTTTTGAAGCTATTACTGGTGATAAGAAGAAACCTTATTATATTTTAGTTGAGTTTCCTTATCCATCTGGGGCTGGACTTCATGTTGGTCATGTTAGAAGTTATACTGCTCAAGATGCTATTGCTAGAATGATGAGAATGCAAGGGTATAATGTTTTGTATCCGATGGGTTGGGATGCTTTTGGTGCTCCGGCAGAACAATATGCAATTAAAAATCATATTCATCCCAAGGAAGCTGTTAAAGAAAATATTCATAATTTTAAAAGACAAATGATGGATTTAGGTTTTTCTTTTGATTGGAAAAGAGAATTTAGTACAACTGATCCTGAATATTATAAATGGACACAATGGCAATTCTTACAATTTTATAAACATGGTATGGCTTATAAGGATACTGTTCCTGTTAATTGGTGTCCAACATGTAAGAGTGTTTTATCTAATGAAGATGCTGCAGGTGGAGTTTGTGAGAGATGTGGTACTCAAGTTGTCCAAAAAGAAAAGAGTCAATGGATGCTTAGAATGAGTGAGTATTCTGAAGATTTACTTAAGGGATTAGATGATACTAATTTTGCTGAAAAAGTAAAACTTGGACAAATTAATTGGATTGGTAAATCTATTGGTGCTGAAGTTGACTTTAAAGTTAAAGATAATGATTTGAAATTTACAGTGTTTACTACAAGATGTGATACTTTGTTTGGTGCAACTTATTGTGTTATGGCTCCGGAACATAAACTTGTGGATATTATAACTACCGAAGAACAAAAAGAAAAAGTTAATGAATATAAAGAAGCTTGTAAACTTAAAAATGATATGGAAAGAACTGAACTTAATAAAGATAAGACTGGTGTATTTACTGGTGCTTATGCTATTAATCCTGTTAATGGTAAAGAAATTCCTATTTGGATAAGTGATTATGTTTTAGCTTCTTATGGTACTGGTGCTATTATGGCTGTTCCTGCTCATGATACAAGAGATTATGAATTTGCTAAGAAATTTGGTATGGAAATAATTCCTGTTTTGGATGGTGGAAATGTTGAGGCTGAAGCTTATACAGAAGATGGTCTTCATATTAATTCAGGTTTTTTAGATGGTCTTAATAAGGAAGATGCTATAAATAAAATGTTAGATTATCTTGAAGAAAGAAATTTAGGAAAAAGAAAAGCTAATTATAAAATGAGGGATTGGGTTTTTTCAAGACAAAGATTCTGGGGTGAACCAATACCTATGGTTCATTGTGATACTTGTGGTTGGGTACCTTTAAATGAAAGTGATTTACCTTTAGTTTTACCAGATGTTGCAGAATATGAACCAACTGATGATGGTGAAAGTCCACTTGCTAAAATAACTGATTGGGTTAATACTACTTGTCCAAAATGTGGTGGTGCTGCTCGTCGTGAAACTGATACAATGCCTAACTGGGCTGGTTCAAGTTGGTATTTCTTGAGATTTATGGATGCTCACAATACTAAAGAGTTCGCTAGCATGGATGCTATGAAATATTGGAATAGAGTAGATTGGTATAATGGTGGTATGGAACATACTGCAAGACACTTACTTTATGCAAGATTTTGGGTACAATTTTTATATAATATTGGTCTTGTTCCTCATAAAGAAATGATTTGGACTCGTGTAAGTCATGGTATGGTTTTAGGTGCTAATAACGAAAAAATGAGTAAAAGTAAAGGTAATGTTATAAATCCTGATGATATTGTTAAAGAATATGGTGCTGATACTTTAAGGGTTTATGAAATGTTTATGGGGGATTATGAACAAGATGCTCCATGGTCAACAGATTCTTTAAAGGGATGTAAAAGATTTATTGATAGAATTATTCGTTTAAAAGATAAAGTAGTAGATGGTGATGAATATTCTAAAAACTTAGAAACAATTATTCATCAAAGTATTAAAAAGGTTACTTATGATTTAAGCCATATTGCTTATAATACTGCGGTTTCAACTTTGATGATATTACTTAATAAATATGAAGAATGTGAAAGTATTACTAAAAAAGATTATATATTACTTTTAAAATTGTTAAATCCAATTGCACCACATATTACTGAAGAATTAAATGAATCTTTAGGTGAAAAGCCAATATGTGAATCTTCATGGCCAGAATATGATGAAGCTAAAACTGTACTTGAAGAAAAGGAAATAGGTGTTCAAGTAAATGGTAAACTTAGAGGTTCAATTAATGTTCATGTAAATGATTCTGATGATGTGATAAAAGAAAAAGCTTTAAGTAATGAAAATGTTATTCGTCATATTGATGGTAAAGAAATTGTTAAAATAATAGTTATTAAAGGAAGAATTGTTAATATAGTTGTTAAATAACAATTCTTTTTTCATTGAAAAAAAGTGGTAAAAGTGGCAAAAATTTTCAATGGATCATCAATTAATATGTATAATAATATGGTTCATTAAAAATATTGACATTTATAGTTTTCGAGTAAAAAAGTCCGGTTTTCGAGTAAAAAAGTCCGGTTTTTGAATAAAAAAGTCCAACTAAATATAAATTTAAAAAATAGTTTTTGATTACAATAACTGACAAATTATTTATTTTAAATGTTGTAAAATATAAATGGTGATGAATAAATGAAAGTTAAAGTTATTGATGAAGGACATGAAAAAGATTTAGAAAGTGCTATAAATGGCTTTCTAAATTCTGGAGATTTTGATATAATAGATATCAAGTATCAAGTGGCAATTGCAGTATGTGGTGAAGAACAGATTTATTGTTTTAGTGCAATGATTATTTATAATTAAAGCATGTACATATTACCTGATGTGTCAATATTGTCATCTATAAATGTTGTATTTAAACTTTCAAGTTTATTTACTCTGGCATTTAGACGATTTATTTGGCGTTCTAGTTTTGCAAGTCTGTTTTCAATGGAATCTGAATTATCTATATATGGCATTCCAATATTGTTTGGCATTTGTCCTTGATAAAATGAATTGTAGTTAGTACCTTGTGCATAAGGCATTACTCCAGGCATTGGAGCTTGTGCTTGAAAATTGGAATAATTCATGTTTGCTTCAGTAAAGAATGAGTTTCTATTTTTTCTCATAAGTAGCCTCCCTACAATTAGTATATGTTAAATGGAAAGAAGTTGATAATATGAGAATGAGAAATCCTAAAGATAAAGATGAACTTTTAAACGGTTGTGATTATTATTATGATGGAGTGTTTGATAATGATAATCCAGTACACTTAGAAATAGGTATGGGTAAGGGACAATTTATACTTAATATGGCTCTTAGTAATCCAGATATAAATTTTATTGGAGTGGAGAAGTTTAGTAGTGTTGCAAGTGTTGCTATTAAGAAAATAAATGAGTATAAACCTAGTAATTTAAAAATATTAGTTGGAGATATAGCTAATACTCATGATTTACTTGATGGGAAAATTGATACAATTTATCTTAATTTTTCAGACCCTTGGCCTAAAGATAGACATGCTAAAAGAAGACTTACTTCAATTAATTATTTAAAGGTTTATGATAAGTTATTTAAAGGTAGACCTCATATTGTGCAAAAAACAGATAATGTTGATTTATTTGAATATAGCTTAGAACAATATAAAGAATATGGTTATAAGATTAATAAAATAAGTTATGATTTACATAAAGAGGATATTCCAAATATTATGACTGAATATGAAGAAAGATTTAGTAATATGGGCATTAAAATAAAATATGTTGATGTAAGTAAATAAAAAAATCTCAAAGATATACTTTGAGATTGTAGGGCTAATTATATTTTCTACAAAAGAGGATTCATGAATAAATAGTAAAAATATAATTAGCATGGTTGTTACCCGTAGTTAAATGGTTGTTACCCGTAGTTAAGTGGTTAGAAGTGATAGATATATTATTTTTTCGGGTAACAGTGAGTTATTATACATATAAAAAAATATAATGCAAGCGTTTCGACATGCTTCGACAAAAGTTTTAAGTAAAAATGGGTACTTTAGTAAAAATAGGTAAAATTTTGACTTTATTAGTTGAAATTTTTTTGATATAATTATAAATAGAGGTTAGATATGAAAAAAATATTAATAATAATATGTTTACTCTTTATAACAGGTTGCAGTGATATAAGAAAACAAAGTTATGATGATATAATAAATAATATTGCAACAAGAGCTAATAAAGATAATGTTTATAGAACAGGTTATAGTTATTATCTTCCTAGAGGTATGCAAGTTGCTGATAGTACTTTATATAATGAAGCTATAACTGATGCTAGATATAAATATTATTTATATGTTGATATAGTAAGTTACTATAAAAAAGTAACAAAAGATTATAGTGTTAATGATAATGCTTTGGTGTCAAAAAAATTAGATTATGATGGTAAATTTGGGTATGTTGAAGTAAATTTATTAAAAAATGATAAATATTTAGTTGAAATTATGTATAATTATGCTAAAATAGAAGTGATAGTAGATAAGAGTAATTTGAATGAAGCTATGTTATCTATTATAAACATATTAAAAAGTGTTGAGTATAATGATAGTATAATTGCTAATTTAATGGGTGATGATGTCCTTAATTTTAGTGAAGAAGAGTTTAATATATTCAATACAAAGGGTAGTGAAAGTAATTATCTAACTGTAGATAAAGATGCTAGTAAAGAGGAAGATACAAAAATTCCTGACCCAGATTTAATTAACTAGGAAGGTGGATATCATGGGATTATTTAATAAAATTAAAGGTATATTATTTGAAGAAGTAGAAGAAGATGAAGTAGAAAATAATACTAAAAAAGAAAGTAAAGAAGTTCAAAAACCTATTGCTGAGAGAATTGAACCTCAAAGAAAGGAAACAATAGTTACTGAAATACCTAAGGCTCCAGTAAATGTTGCTCCGAAAGAAGAAAAACATGAAGATTTAAGTGAAAGAGAATTGTTTAAGTCTGATAAAGGTTTTTCTTTTCCAGATTTTGATGAAGAAGAATTTACTAATATGAGTAGAGTTTCTAAACCTAAAGCAACTACGAATGTTTTAGAATATGAAAAAAAGAGAAAAGTAGAAAAGAAATATGATTTGGGTAGATATGAAAGAATTGAGAGAACTGAAACTGTGGAAAAGAAGAAATTTAAACCATCTCCGATTATTTCACCAGTGTATGGTATATTAAATGAAGATTATAAACCGGAAGATATTAAAACAAAAGATACAGTAAGTACTATTAATAATTTAGACTTTAATAGTGTACGTAAGAAAGCTTTTGGGGAAGAAGTAAAGACTGAACCAACAAGTACTTATTATGAAGAAACTGTTACGGTTAAATTAAAAGAAAATGAAGAAGAAAAGAAACAAAAAGTTAAAACTATTGATGAACTTTTAGAAGATACATCTGATGTAATAGTTGATGTTAAAGATGATGTAAAAAGTAAATTAGATGCATTAGATGAACCAGTAGTAGAACCTGAAACTCAAAATTCTGAAGTTTATGAAAAAGTTGATGAAGATTTAGAAGAATTAACTAAAAAGGAAGAACCTGTTAAAACAGAAAAAGAAAAAGTTGATGATGATGATACTTTGGAAAATGATTTATTTGATTTAATAGATTCAATGTATGATAATAGAGAGGATGGTGATATTTAGTGGAATTTTGGTTAAACTTTTTACCTATTGTTATTTATTTACTTTTAATAGCTCTTTTAACTATAGGAATAATTCTTGGAATTAAGACTATAATAACTATGAATAAGTTAGAAAAAGTAGTAGATAATGTAAATGAAAAGGTTGAATCACTCAATTCAATATTTAGTATTATTGATTTTACAACTGATAAGATAGCTTCTTTTACTGATAAGGTAGTAGAAGTAACTGGAAATTTATTTAGTAAAATATTATTTAGAAAAAAAGGAAAGGATAAGGGAGAAGAATAATATGAAAAAAAATGGATTTGGAAAATTTATTGCTGGAGCAGCTGTTGGAGCAGGACTTGGACTTCTATTTGCTCCGAAGACTGGAAAGGAAACTAGAGAAATTTTAAAGAAAAAATTTGATGAAGTTTTAGAACAAGTTAAATCTATTAAAGCTGAAGATGTTAAAGCAAGCATTGTTAAAAAAGTTAATGAACTTCAAAAAGAATTAAAAGATTTAGACAAAGAAAAAGCTTTAAAGATTGCTAAGCAAAAAGCAACTAAAATACAAAAGAAAGCTGATGAATTATATAAATTAGCTGTTGAAAAAGGTACACCAGTTGTAGAAAAAAGTGTTAGTGAATTAAAACAAGCTACTGCTGATGCTTTAAAGAAAATAGTTGCTAAACTTGAAGAAGAAGATAAAAAAGTAAAATAAATAAAAATAAGCTCCTTATATGGAGCTTTTTGTGTGCTATTTTTTTGTTTCAATTATTATGTTTAAATTGTATTTTTTAGCTATTTTTAGTGGTGTTTCAAAAGTGTAGTTAACTGTCTTATATTCATTGCTACTTTTTTCTTTATTTGCTATAATATTTCTAGAGAGAAGGATTGTCTATGGAATTTGATAATATAATTGAAGAAGAAAAATACTTTCCTTATATGGATATTTCGTTAGATGAAGCTAGAGAAATTAGATATTTAGTTAGAAATAGTGAGGCTTTAAAGAATGGAGAAGTAGTATGGATGTCTTTAAAGAGAGAACCTAATTATATTTATGCTAATGGATTATTTTATGGTTATGATTGTAATAAATCATTTGAAGGATTTATTTATGAAAGAGCTCATGGTTATAAGATATATACAATTGTTACAGAAGTTTTATCTCACAAAGATTATTATGGTATTGATGAATTTATTTATCAAATTAAAAATATTAAAGTAAATAGTATTGTTGAAAGGATGGAACCTGTTAGTAAAAAAATAAGTTATCCTGAAGTTGGTTTTACTAGAAAATAGATTATTTCATACGTTTTTCACAATTTGTGTATATACTTGTAGGTAGGTGATTTAAATGCGTGTTTTAGTAGTAGATGATGAAAAGTTAATTAGAGATGTTATAAAAGAATATTTACTTTTAGAAAATTTTGAAGTGGAAGAAGCTTCGAATGGACTTGAAGCTGTTGATAAAGTTAAAAAAGATGATTTTGATATAATTATTATGGATATTATGATGCCTAAGATGGATGGTTATACTGCATGTCGAGAAATTAAAAAACTAAAAGATATTCCTTTTATTATGCTTTCTGCACGTGGTGAAGAATATGATAAACTTATTGGTTTTGATTTAGGTATTGATGATTATGTTACTAAACCTTTTAGTCCAAAAGAATTAGTGGCTAGAATTAAAGCTGTTACAAAGAGAAAAGAAGTTGTTAATAATGTTTTTGAAATTAAAGGTATTAAACTTGATGATTTAGCTCATGATGTTTATATTGATAATAAAAAGATTTATTTAACCCCTAAAGAATATGATTTACTTAAGTATTTTATAGATAATAAAAATATAGCTTTATCTAGGGAAAATTTACTTTCTCATATCTGGGGTTATGATTTTTATGGTGATGATAGAACTGTTGATACTCATGTTAAAACTTTAAGAAAACATTTAGGTAAGTATAAAGATATGATTGTTACAGTGCGTGCAATAGGATATAAGTTTGTTTATGAAGACTAAAAATAAAACTAGTATACAAGCAAAGACATTGTTCTTTTTACTTAGTTATAATATTGTTATAATTGTACTTCTTTGGGTTTGTCAAATTAAAATACTTGATATTTATTATGAAAAAGAACAAATAGATAATATGGATAATATTGTTAATTCACTTAAAAAAACTAATTCAATTGAATTAGTGTCAAAACTTCAAGATATTGCTTATGATAATGATGTGTGTATTGTTTTAACAAGCAATTCTAGTATTGTTGATACTTATAATATTAATATGAATGGTTGTGCTTTAAAATCTAATAATACAAAGGTTAAAGAACTTATGTATAATTTTGTTCAATCAGAAGAACTTCTTAAGTCATACAGATTTGTAAATGATGATAAACATATTTCAGCTTTAATGTATGGAGTAAAAGTTGGTAGTAGTGATGTCTTTATTTACTCTAACTTGGAGGATATATCAGATTTTACATTGCTTATTAAAAGACAACTTATGTATGTTTGTGTAATTGGAATATTTATAGGTATTATTATGTCAATTTTCTTATCTAATAAAATAACAGAGCCAATAACTAAAATAACTAAAAAAGCTAAGAAACTTGGAACTGGAGATACAGATGTTTCCTTTGAAGAGTCTGGTATTAAAGAAATTGATGAATTGTCGGAGGCTTTATCACAAGCTCAAGAAGAAATGATAAAAACTGATGAGTTACGTAGAGATTTAATGGCAAATGTTTCTCATGATTTAAAAACACCCCTTACAATGATTAAAGCTTATGCAGAAATGATAAGGGATATTTCTTATAAAGATCAAGATAAAATGAATGAACACTTAGGAATAATAGTTGATGAAACTGATAGATTAACTGTTTTAGTAAATGATATATTAGATTTATCTAGAATGCAATCTAATGCTGATACTTTAAACATAGAAAAGTTTGATTTAGCTCTTGATATTAAAAATATTGTTAATAGATATCAAATTATTAAAGAAACAGAGAAATATATTATTAATGTGGAAATGCCAGATAGTATTATGATAAAAGCTGATAAGAAGAAACTTAATCAAGTAATTTATAATTTAATCAATAATGCTATTAATTATACTGGTGATGATAAAACTGTAACTGTTAGAGTTACTAAACATAAAAAATATTATTTGGTAGAAATAATTGATACTGGTAAAGGTATTAAAGAAAGTGAAATTCCTTATATATGGAATAAATATTATAAAAATGATAAAAATCATCAAAGAAATGTTGTTTCTACGGGTCTTGGGTTATCTATAGTTAAAGAAATACTGGAACTACATGGCTATGAATATGGTGTTAAAAGTGTTTTAAAAAAAGGTTCTACATTTTATTTTAAAATTAAGATTTAAACTTTCATAATTTCAACATAAATATTTCATAATTCTTTGTTATCATTATATTGTAACAAAGGAGGGATGTTATATAAGATAAAAAATTCGGTTTATAATATGAAAATATAAACTATACACAATTAACATATAAACTCAAAACTCACACTTTTTTATAAGAAGCCTTATGGCTTCTTTATTTTTTTGTCTCAACTATTAGTTGAGTTTTATTCAACTTATTAGTTATTGTATTTTTTTTGTGTAAATTGTTATTATGTTATTGGAGGAGAAAATATGAAAAGTTATTTAAAAATTATTATTGCAATTGTTATTGGAGTGTTATTAGGTAGTATAGTATCATTTATTATGAAAAATGATAAATGTGATGTAACAAATGATTTACCTAAACAAGAAAAGTCTGAGGGACTTAGAGGTGTTTATGATATTGATAAAAATATTAATGAAAAAACTATAGATAATTATCTTGGTAGATCTGATGTTGTTTATAGAGATGTAAGAATGCTTGAAGATACTGCAACTTGGGAAAATAAAGGGGGAGAAAGAGATTTAACTGGTTTTGTTAAAGGATTTGAAGTTATTCCTTATGCTTATTTAACTGAGTTTCCTAAAGAATATGTTGATCAAAAGAAAAGTGAAAATGTAACTGGTTTATATAAAGGAAAAACTTTATTTAGATTAGAAGATGGAAAATATGTTGCAAATTATAAAGAATCTATGGAAATTTTAGAATATATTTTTCCAAAAGATAAAATTATATTTATTATGTGTGGTGCAGGTGGTTATGCTAACTTTACTAAACAAATGCTTGGAGCTCTTGGTTGGGATACTAGTAAAATATATAATGTTGGTGGATATTGGAATTATGAAGGTAAAAACTCTATAAGTACAAAAATTAATGGTTCAAAGAAATGTGATTTTTCTAAGGTTGCTTATCATAATATAGATTTTAGTAGATTAACGGAGATTAAATAATGGTAAAAAAAATATTTTTATTATTACTTATTATTATAGTTTGTGTTGGTTGTTCTAATTATAAAAATGTAGATTCTAATAAAATATTTTTAAGTGATATGTTTTATAATAAAGGTAATTTTATTGAAATAGATAGTAAATCTTTAGAAGATTATAGTAATACGACATATTTGTTATTTACATATAATAATTTTTGTAGTTTACCTATCTCTTGTGAAAAAATATTTAAATCATTTGCTAGTGATTATAAAATTGATTTTTTATCAATGCCTTTTTCGGAATTTAAAAATACTTATTTATATGATACAGTTAAATATGCTCCATCTGTTTTAATTGTTGAAAACAATAAAATTATAGCTTATTTAGATGCTAATAAGGATGATGATTTAGAAAAATATCAAGATGTTAATAAGTTTAAAGATTGGATTAATAATTATATTAATATTTCTAAATAATAAATTGCAATTTAAAACCACGGTTAAAATCGTGGTTTTATGATGTAAAAATGCCCCAGCCATTAACAACAGTTCTTCCTTTTGGTATGGGAATACCTAATGCATTTTTAGGTGAATTTAACATTTTACCATTTACTACTAATTGGGTGCTGGCTCCACCATCTAAATTTGCTGCGGTAGTTGCTCCATATTTTTCTAAAACATCTATGCCTTCATCAAATGTTATACCTCGGTAAGATGCACCATCTGTTACTAGAAATAACATTATGCCATCATCTCTTTGAGCTATCATATTTCTAGCTGCTCTAGTTGGTTTTAGGTTTGTTTGTCTTTTACCATCAATAATTAAGAATGGACCAAATTCTAAAGCATCTCTCATTCCCATTTTAATTGCTTCTTCACCAGTTGCATGAACAAGCATTAATTTATTATCATTACTCATGCCAATTAGATCTGACTTTCTATTGTGTGATTGGTATATTACTTTACCATTTTCAATTATATATCCAAAAGGTATATCTTTACTTACTTTGCCATCATCATAAAAGCCTCCGCCATTAACTCCGATTGTAGCTTTGTATCTTGCTGTCATATCAATTATGTTTTCTTTACCATCATTGTTTGGGGTTTTAAATGCTTTGCTTTTCATAATTCTAACCTCACTTGGATCATAAACTACTACAAGCCATCCTTTGTTACCAGCAACTATTAAATCAATGATTTTGTAAGCATCATTTCCTTCATCTTTATTTAAAATTTCAGCTTCATACTTATTGTCATATACTTTTTCATCATTTGTTTCAATTAATAAATTACTTTCAAATTTAATTGGTTCATAACTTGTTTTATTTTTGCTTACTTCTTCTTTAAATCTTTTTTCTAATATTTTGCTTTCAATGGTTTTGTTAAAGGTTATAGTTAGTATTAAAAGAATAGTAAATAATAAGTCAATTACTAGCATTATTTTATTTTTTTTCATTTTGCACCTTCTTTATAAACATACACATTATTTTCTTTAGTAAAGTTGTTTATTTCTTTTTTGTCTAAAGTTATTGTGTATCTTGTTTGATGTAATGTCTTTTTATCTCCGTATATAACTGGATTATTATAAATTAAGTCAAAGGCATTTACTTTATTTGCTAAATAATAATCTTTTATATTACTTTCAAATTTAATATCTAATATACTAGGTATCCCGATTTTTTTAGTTACTTTTGTTTTAGAAATATCACTTTCTTTATTAGTGTATTCGCCATTATATGTAATTGTATCTTTTAAAATATCTTTATAACTTAATTTTTGATAATATTCATTATTTAAATAATCCAAAGCATCATTTTTATATATTTTGTCTATGGTATTTAAGCTCATTAATTTAATATCATCTTTATAGTCATATACTACATATAAATCATTATCTATTTTTACCTTTGCTCCGATAGAGAAATCATCATTACCTATTTGATATGGACTATTTTTAGTACCATTTCCAGATTTATATAAAGTACTATTTTTAATTGTTATTACAGGCTTAATTTCATAAAAATTATTTTCATTTGATGTACTTAATTTATCTCCGTTTGTGTGAGCATCATTATTGTATAGCCATAATTTTTCTTCATCATTTGTTATGAATGTTTTGTTTTCATAAAATGAATTCATATAATCATATACACTTAGTAAAGAAACATATTTATCTTTTTCTAATTTTTGACATGTAATATTATTTTCATTATCAAATGTATCTTTACAAATATTGTTTTCAATTAAATAATCTAAGTCTAAGTTGCTTTCTAAGTTATCAAAAAATGTTGAAATAAGATTTTTAGGTAACATATTTATGTAATCATCTAAGATAAGTTCTAATGAACTATCACTATTTATTTTAATTATTCTCCATAGCATGTTATTGTATAGAACATAGTTATTTTCTAATTCCCCTTTAAAGATATAAGTGCCATTTTCTTTAGTTAATCCTTCTTTGTTATTTACAATTTCTATATTATTTACAATATATTCTGATAAAAGAGTTACATCTTTAGTATTCTTATAAGCATTATATATATTAAAACTTATAAGTGCTATTATTATAAAAAATATAATAATTAGTAGAGTAAATAATGTATTATTTTGTTTCTTCATATAAACCAACTACCTTCAAAAACTTCTATAAAGATAATAACATAATATTTTATATGGGACAAGTAGATAAAAGGTATTTGCAAAAATAAATTTATGTTTTATAATATTTATGTGAGGTAAAGTTGTATGAAGAAGTTGTTGATTTTTTTATTTAGTGTTATTTTAGTAATTGTTATAACATTACTAGTGGGATATAAACTTGGCTATTTTAGTGAAAATAGTGTATTTTATCAAACTGTTAATGCTTTTAAAGATGAAGAAGCTATAAAAAAACAGGAATATATGGATTGTATGAGTAAACCTTATAGAAGTAGTACTTTGGATGATGAATTTAATGCAGCTTTTGAAGGATTAAAGAAAAGTGGAGTAGCTATTTATTTTAAAGATATTAATAATGATTATGTTTGGAATATGAATAGTACGAAAATTTATTATTCTGCGAGTACTTCTAAGCTGTTTGAGGTTATCTATCTAGTTGAAGAAGCCAGAAAAGGTAATATTGATTTAAATAGTACCTTAGTTTATAAGCCTAGTGATGCGATGCAGGGAAGTATTGGCATGAAAAAGCATAAGTATTATGATGAGGTTACTTTATCAGAGCTTATAGACCATTTGTTAACTTATAGTGATAATACTGCTCATTTTATGCTTATTAAGTATATTGGGCTAGATACTTTAAAAGAATATTTTAGTGATTTTAACTTAGTAATGGTAAGTGAAGATCCATTTGTTAGAAATTATACAGCATTAATGGCATCAAAATGTTTAGAAAGATTATATAGTGTTCTTGAAGTAGATGATGATTATAGTGCTTTAATAAAAAAAGCTATGAATAATAAAAATATGAATTATTTAAGTTTTGATGATAAAGTTATATATCATAAATATGGTATGTATGATGCAAGTTTTCATGATATAGGTATTTATGATAGTGATAATCCTTATATTATAGTAGTTCTTACTTTATATGGTAATTTGGGTCAAGATGTTTTTGGACCAAAGGTTCAAAATATTAGTAAAAAGGTGTATGAAATTTATAGTAAGAATTTAGAATTAAAAGAAGAGTATTGTCAAAGCAATGTTAGTAAATAATTAAATTTGTTTTATGATTAAATTAAAAGTCAAATAGTGGCTTTTTTTTTTTTTTTTTTGGTTTAAAATTAGTATATAGTATGGTAAATATCTAGTGTGATATTGTTAAAGAATGGAGATAACATATGAAGAAAGAAGTTAAGAAAGTAGCATTGTTATTAATAGTTTTTGGTATTGGAGTAGGGGTAACATTATTATATATGAATAATAAATATAAAGTTTATGAGGAAGAGGAACCTAAACAAATAAAAAAACATGTAGATACAATATCAATGATGCTTGAAACAGAAGCTGGAAGTGGAAATTATGAAATGACAACAGCTAGTAGTTGGCCAACAGATGGTTATATATTTAATACAACACTATCCAAATGTGAAAATGGTGGAGAATTATCCTGGGATGATGAAAATAAAAGAGTACTCATGAGTGGAAATGTTTCAGATAAATGTTATGTATACTTTGATGTAATACAAGTATTATTAGCAGATTATGTAAAATCACTATATACAGGAACCCAAGATGAAAATGGCATTTATTATCATGATGCAACATTAACAAATGGAGCAGGAGATAATTCATATAGATATTCTGGTGCGGATCCAAATAATTATGTATGTTTTGGGACAAATACAACACCATGTCCGACAGATAACTTGTATAGGATGATAGGTGTATTCGGAGACCAAGTAAAATTAGTGAAATATGATTATGCTAATAGTAATTTACTCGGAACAAATGGCGATTATAGTGCTACAGATACATATTTGAAAAGTAGTTATTCTACATACAAAGGAAGCTTAACAACAATAAATAGATATTATTGGAATGACTCAACCTCTACAAATACGTGGAGTGAAAGTTTGTTAAATAAAACAAACTTAAATACAAATTTTATTACGAACATAGGAACAGAATGGGCAAATAAAATAGCAACAACAACATGGAAAGTAGGAGGAAATACAGATGCAAATATATATTCAAAAACACCATCAGTAGCATATCAAAATGAAGTAGTAAATCCAGTAACAACAAATACAACAGATAATACAACAGAATACACAGCAAAAATTGGGTTAATGTATGTAAGCGATTATGGATTTGCAGCAACACCAAGTGCATGGACAGCTAATTTAAATACTTATAATGGCGAAGCCATTAAAAATGTTAATTGGATGTATATGGGCTTATTTGAATGGACTCTTTCCCGTCGTGCGGACGGTTCGGACTTTGCGTTCTATGTGGATAACGGTGGTTCCGTAAGATTCAACAGTGTATACCGCAATGATCATTTGCCCGGTAGTCTTGGCAGTGGCTTTGGCGTGCGGCCGTCCTTCAATCTTGAGTATTCCATAACCTATGTATCTGGAGATGGTACCCAAGACTCACCAATTATAATAAATTAAACAATGTATATACTGATTAGATACCAAAGTAAAAACTGATAGAAATATCAATGTTAAGTTGATAATTTTCTATCAGTTTTGTTCTTATCTAAAATATATGAATATGAATATTGCAAGTAGTAAACAATAGATTGAGAATTTCCATAATTTTCCTTGTTTTACCCAATTGCTTAACCATTTATATGATATATAAGTTACAAGTCCTGCTGCTATCATTCCAATTAAGTATGGTACTAAAAGTGTGGATAGCTCTGCAGTATTTGCAAGGTCACTAATTCCTAAAATCATTGTTGCAACACTTACTGGAAAATATAAAATAAATGTATATTTTAAAGCAGTATCTCTTTTTAAATGACAAAGTAGGCATGCTACTAAAACTGTTCCACTTCTACTTATGCCAGGTATTATTGTTACCATTTGAAATAGGCCAATTATGATAGCATCTTTTAGTGTTATATCATAATCTCCTTTTTCTCCTTTAATATTTCTTACTATAAATAGTGCAAGTGCTGTGATTAAAAAGGCAAATGCTAAACCTTTGATTGAATATAAACTTTCTAATTTATCTTTAAATAGAAAACCTACGATACCAACTGGTATGGTACTTATTACAACGTACCAGCAATATTTAAATTTGTTTTTTGTTTCTTTTCTTTTTTCTTTATTAAATATGTAAATAAAGAAACTTGATACTAAATCTTTGATATCTTTCCAAAAGATAATAAATATTGCTATGAATGAACCAAAGTTGGATATTATTTCAAAGTTTAAACTATTAAACATTGTGGTATTAAATAAATTTTTAAATAGAAATATGTGTCCTGAGCTGGAAATTGGTAAAGGCTCTGTTAAACCTTGGATTATTCCTAGTATTAAATATGTTAGTATATTATTCATGTTATTCTCCTTATTAAATATTATTTTTTAGCTCTTAAATTATGCTTTAGTTACTTTATATTCTTTGCCAAAAGTATCTACGGTAGCACTTTCTATTGTAATATTTTCTTTTAGTTTTCCAGTTTGGCTATCTTCAACTTTAGCATTATCTTCAATGTTTTTGATTACATCCATACCTTGTATTACTTTACCAAATGCTGCATATTTATTATCAAGTGATGCACTTATCATTTGTGAGTCTGCTAGAACTATAAAGAATTGTGAACCAGCACTATCCGGAGACATACTTCTAGCCATAGAGATAATACCTGCTTTATGTTTTAAAGTATTTTTAGTATAACCATTTTCACGGAATTCACCTTTAATACTGTAACCTGGGTCACCAGTACCATTTCCTTCTGGATCCCCACCTTGAAGTACAAATCCTGGTACTAAACGATGAAATGTATTACCATTATAAAAGCCTTCTTCTACTAAATTTACAAAATTTGCAACTGTATTCGGAGCATATTTTGGATATAATTCAATTTTTATTGTGCCATAATCTTTAATATTCATTGTAACTATAGGGTTATCATATTCTTTTTTACCGCAACCTGTTAAACATAAGATACTTACTAAAATTATTATTATTTTTTTCATTTTATCACCATGTTAATTTTATCATTTTATAAATAATAAAACAAGTAAAACATATAATTAGATATGAATATATTTAAAATAGTATTTGGAAGTTTACTTGTAAGTATTGGTTTATTTTGGATAATTGTTTATTTAAATTTGTTTTATATTGGGTATAGTTTTTTAGATTTTGTTTATTTTATTATTAGAAGAGGAATTATATTGTTTTTTTTAGGAGGTATTTTTTTTATTTATAAAGGAATGGGGAGAAAGATATGAACTATTATTATGATGTTTTACTTAATTTTTTAGATGAAAATGTAGGGTTTTATGAATGGGATAGTTTGGATAATTTAGAGTATTATAAGAGAATACCTTTGGTGGGTGTTGATAGTAAAACTTTAAATGATTTTATTAATAATGATGTAAAAGTAGAGAAAGAATTTTTAGAGTTAATAGAAAATAAAGCTAAGAAAAAAGGAGAATGTCCTTCGTATGTAGCAATTTTTGCAGATAGAAATGGAAGTATTGCTTTAGAATTTGATAAAGATGGTAATTCTATTTCAAGAAGTTTCTTAGAAGTTGGAGATGATTTGAATATTGCAGAAGTTTTATATACTATGGATATAATAAAGTTGGATTATGAAGTAATAAAAAGAATAGATTATAATAGAAGTCTAAGAGATGAAAATAAAATAAAACTTATTATAAGAACTGAACTAGAAACTTTAGAGAAGAATAAAGAATATACTAAACTTAAATATTTATATATGGAATGGTTTAATAAAGAGCCAAGTGATGGTGAAAATATGTATAAAGTTATGAATGAAAAATTAAGTGATGAAATTGGGATAAAAGAGAAAAGAATATATGATTTAATAAAACTTAGTTATAATAAAGTATAAATTAGAAATTAATGGAAATAATAATTGTAGAAGGAGGAGACTTCATGAAGAAAGTTTATAAAGTATTATTAGTGGTAGGTATTTGTTTAGTTTTAGCTGGTTGTGGTTGTATGAAAAAAACTGCGAAAGGTGCAGTTCAAGATTATTTAAATCAATATAAGAATTTAAGTAGCAATGTTATAAGTAGTATGGATGATGTTGTTAATGATGAAAATTTAACTGATAGTCAAAAAGAAAAGTATAGAGATATACTTAAAAGACAATATCAAGATTTAAAATATGAAATTACATCAGAAAAATATGATGGAGATAATGCCACTGTTGAAGTTAAAATAACTGTATATGATTTATATAAAGTTCAAAAGGATGCTAATAATTACTTAACTAATAGTGGTGATGAATTCAAAGAAAATGGTGTATATAGTAATGATTTATTTATGAATTATAAACTTGATAAAATGAAAAAGGTTACTGATACAGTAGAATATAATATTACTTTTAATGTAACTAAAGATGATAAAGGTAACTATAAAGTAAATGATTTAAGTAATTCTGATTTAGAAAAAATACATGGTGTTTATAACTATGATAATGACTAGAGACTATTTGTCTCTTTTCTTTTGGGCAAGTGGTAAGTCGTAGCTATAGTGATGAGAAACAATTATGGCATCTTCGATTTTTTCGATTAATGGTTTGTCACTTTTTTCAATATTTTCAAAATCTTTTTGAATTCTTTGTTTTAATTCTTCATCTGGTATTGTGTTAAATAAAGGTATTAATTCAATAACTGATGTATCATCAGGATAAAATTCTAAAGTAATTAATTTCCTTAAACATTTATATATGTTAAAGAAATAATAGTTTCCATTAAATATTCTTATTTCATGTTCTTTTATAAATTTATTAATCATTGTTAGTATATCTTCTAGTTTATGTGCATCTAAATTAGTTAAATCAAAATTATCATATATTATTTTATAAATGTGTCTTGGTTTAATCAAATGATTTTCATAGGCATATAAAGTTTGTTTTAATAATTCTGGACTTATTAAAAATGTTGCATGTTTTGCAAATTTATATGCATTTATTTTATTTATGATTAGGGCATCAATTAAATCTCTTTGTACTATTTCAGGTAATGATAAAAAACTATTTCCTAGTTTGTAAGAAAGAATTGTAAAAATTAAAGTTAAATTTATGTCATCTTTTGGTATTTTTTCAAAAAAGTCATTTTCTATAGATGACCAGTTTTTGTTTGGATAATTGTTAATTGTTGAATTAAACATAATTAGGTATAGTTCATTATCTTTATCACTTTGATAATTTTTATTAACATAGTTTTTTAACCTTACTATATTACTTCTGAAGGATGTAAATTCTCTAATGTAAGCCATTTTGTTTCCCCCTTGTTAGTATTACTATTTTTTGAAAATTTTCTAATTCTTTTAATATAAGGTGTATTATTGATGTGGTAGTGTAATTTTCTTTTTCTATTTCTAGTATTTTTTCTTTTAGTTCTTTACATTTATTTTCTTTGTTTTCATTAATGATATTTAATAAAATAGCTAATTTTCTAAAAGCATCAAAACCATATATTAATCCTTTTCTATTGGCCTTTTTCATATTAAAATATAACTTGTAATAAATTTCATCTAATGTATCATTTTCTTCTATTAATATAGTATATGTTTGGTCGTTAAATCTATATAGTAGTTTTAATATAAAGTTGCGATCTTCTTCTGAAAGATTTGCACTTGTTATTCTAGTTAAAATTATTTGAAATAATTCAAAATAACTTGTAATTTGATTGTTTTCAACTATTGATACAATAAGTTCATATATTGGGCTTTCTAAGAATATCTTGGCATAATTACTATAATTTAATGGCGATTTTTGCACTAGTGGTAGTATGCTTGCTAGTTCTCCACAGTATTCTGGTTTTTTACTTAAGAATTCAAGCCCTAATTTTGATGCAAGTATTGTAAAAGCCATTTGTTCGTCATATGAATAAGTAAATTCTATATTTTGCACGAATAAATCTTTAATTTTATTCCAATATTCTGGCGTGATGCTTTTTATAGATTTTTTAAATTCTGTTACTAGAATTGGATCTATGTTTTCTAATTTATCAACTTCCATAATATCTAGAATTTCGTGCTTTAGTTTTTCTAGATAATATATATAAGCTATTTGCATATAACCACCTGAATTTCTTAATAATTTTATTTTATCATGTATATGTTTTATTTACAATATTATTTTATCTATTAAATATTGTTAAAAAAAGTTCTAATTGATAGAAAAAATAGCCTTTCTTGTTGACATTTGTGTTAAAATGTGATACGATTTTAATCGTTGTGAATCAATGGGGGTTGTTGAACAATGTTGAAAATTTAACAAACTCATTGCCTTTGCAATGATTTTTTTGGGGGATAAACCAATCAATTGATATTAATTTAAAGTTTAGGGGGCCTTATATATGGGAGAATATTTAAGTAAATTAATTGAACAATTTAAAAGTGCTACAGGTGTAAATCATGTTGATATTAATTCAGAAGAATTTATAAGGGAGTTTAGTGAGTGGATTATAGCTCGTAAAAAATTGAGAAATCATTATAATTCGTTTATTGAGTATATGGATGTATATCCCAAAATTAATGGTAAAACTGTAGAAGTTGATAAAGGTATATTTGACTCTATAGCATTAGATTCGAATATGACTATGATAACACCATATCCTGATGGAGTAAATAAAGCAAAAGGAGATTTAATTAAAGCTACTTTTACTGTTTATGAAGGAATACCTGTTGTGGTGAAAAATAAAAATGGTGTTAATAATTTAGAGTTTCTTGATACATCATTTATTAATAGATTTATTACACAAAATCCTTATGATATATCTTATATTAAAAATTGGGAACAATTACATAATAAGGGACAAAATATAACTGTTGGAATATTTGGTAGTATTTATGATAAGGATATAAGTCAAAAAATAAGTGAACTTAAGGAATTTAAAAAAGGTTTTAAAGATGATAATTTTTCTGAAGATTATGTCACAGAAAACGATATGTATTGTTATGCACTTTCAAGTTCAAGAAAAGCTAATACTTTAGTTAGAACTAGATAATTTTGGTATTATAAAGGAATCATTTGTATAATGGTTCTTTTTCTTTTGATAATTTAGTAGTATTTTAATGTATTTGTTCATAATCTTTATTGGGGGATATTTATGAAAAAAGTAGTGTTTTTAATATTACTTCTTGTACCTTTTAAAGTATTTGGGATGAGTGCATCTAGTATGATAGCAATGGACTTAGATAACGATATCATATATTATGAGTATAATGCTGATCAAAAAAGACTTATTGCTAGTATTACCAAAATTATGACAGCAATTGTTACTATAGAAAACGTTGATATTGAAAGTGAAGTTGTAGTTGGTGAAGAAGTTTTAAAAGCTTATGGAAGTGCTATATATATTAATGTAGGGGAAAAGATATCTATTAAAGATTTACTTTATGGGCTTATGCTTAGGAGTGGTAATGATGCGGCGGTGGTACTTGCTAAGAATGTTGCAGGTTCTATGGAAGGGTTTGCTCATTTGATGAATGAAGTAGCAAGTAAAATAGGTATGAAAAATAGTCATTTTGTTAATAGCCATGGTCTTGAGGAAAATGATGGAAGTGCTAATCAGTCAACTGCTAGAGATATGGCAATAATAACTAAATATGCAATGAATAATGCTACTTTTAGAGAAATATTTGGCACTAAAAAATATGTTGCTAAGTCAAGTGAAAAAACTTATAGTTGGACTAATAAAAATAAACTTTTACATAGTGAAGATTATATAACTGGTGGGAAAACTGGTTTTACTGAAAAAGCGAGAAGGACACTTGTTACTACAGGTTCAAGAAATAATACAAATGTAGTAGTTGTTACTTTAAATGATGGAAATGATTTTGGTGATCATCGCAGTATGTATGAAGAAATATTTAGAAATTATGAAGCTATTAAAGTTTTAGATAAGAATAATATAAAAATAAAAGATGAAAAAGTTTATAAAGATGATATCTTGTATTTAGATGAAGATATTTATGTAAGTGTTAAAAATAAAAATGATAAGATAGATGTTAGTTATGAACTTTATGATGAGAAAAAATATTCTTCGGGTGATGTTGCTGGTTTTGTAAATGTTAAATTAAATGATAAATTGGTTAGAAAAGAAAAAATATATGTTGAAGTTAAAAAGCAAGAAGAACATTTAAGTTTTTGGGATAAACTAAAGAGGTGGTTAGGGTGGTAAGCTATATTTGGTTTTTCTTAATTGTTGTTGGTATAGTTTATTCATTTTTAACTGGTAACATTTCTGTTATAAATGAAAGCATTCTAACTAATGGAGCAGATGCTTTAGAGTTAATGCTATCTATTTTTCCTGTTATTGTCTTGTGGAGTGGCATTATGAAAATTGCTGAAGAAGCTGGAATGCTTAGAAAGTTTGCTAAAATACTTGAACCAATTTTATCTAAGCTTTTTCCAAGTGTTCCCAAGGATAATCCAGCGTTAGGTTTTATTGCTTCTAATATAGCTGCTAATATGATGGGGCTGGGTAGTGCTGCAACACCTTTTGGGCTTAAGGCTATGACAGAACTACAAAAAATAAATGATAAAAAAGATACTGCTAGTGTGCCAATGATTACATTTTTGGTTCTAAATACGGCGGGGGTTACAATTGTTCCTACGACAGTTTTAGCTCTTAGAATTGCTCATGGTTCAGCAAATCCTTCAGAAATAATTCTGCCAGGTGCTATTGCAACATTTTGCTCTTGTATTGGTGCTGTTACAATTGATTATTTTATTAGAAAGAGAGGGAAAAATTGAATATTTTATCTAAAATAGTTATACCTCTTTTTGTGGTTTTTGTTGTATTTTATGGTTTTACAAAAAAAGTTAATATTTATGATGCCTTTTTAGATGGTGCTAAAGAAGGACTGCAAATATCTTTTAATATTTTCCCAAATATTATTGCTATGGTTTTTGCTATTAATATTTTTTTAGATAGTAATTTTGTTTATGAAATTTTGAGTGTTTTTGAAGGATTTTTAATGAAGTTTGGAATACCACTTGATATTTTACCTATGGCTATTTTAAGACCTATTTCGGGAACTGCTACGCTTGCTATTATGAATGATATATTTATCAATTATGGTCCCGACTCTTATGCGGGAAGACTTGCTAGTGTACTTCAAGGTTGTACGGATACGACTATTTATGTTCTTGCCTTGTATTTTGGCTCAATCGGAGTTAAAAAAATAAGATATTCTTTGGTTGTCGGTCTTATTGCTGACTTAATTGGTATTGTTGTTGCCTTTATTTTGACCGCTATGTTTTTTTAAAAAATGTTAAAAAATATTGCTAAAGTTATTGACATCTGTGTGAACTTGTTGTACATTTATATTGACAGGTAATGCTGTTAGTGCTAGAGGTCGGCGTTAATCCATGCTGGTGGACACTAATATTCAGCGAGCGGCACAGGCTGTTGCCAAACCACGGTCCAGACCTAATGTAGTATTTAAGTAGTTTTCTTTTAATCAGGAAAACTGCTTTTTTTTAGGGAGGTTTTATGGTGGTAGTTTTAAATAATATTAAAAGGGAGATAGATTTAAATAAAGTTTCCTTACAAGATATTGCTTTATTTTTCGAACAATTTGAAGGCTGTTTATGTAAAATAATTACTATGGAAGAGACAATATGTTTTGATTTTGAATTGAATGCTTTGCCGCATTTATTAGGAATAGGACATATTATGATGAATAATAAAAATAAAAAATCTTTTATTGGTAAACAAGGATTTTTGAAACTTAAAAATGGGGATGTTACTTATAATATTCTAAAAAAGTATATAAAAGACGAAAAATGTGATATTAGTTGGAAAGATATTAAAGAAAGAATAAGTTATTTTGTAATGTTTTTAAATACCATAAGTAAGTCTAAATTATGTATAAGAGATAATGAATTGCTTTTGAGAAGAACAAAATTAAAAGGAAATTATTTTTTGTATAGAAATTGTAAAAATAGTAAATATCCTTTGTTTTCAATTAAGCGTGTCAGTTTAAGAAAATGTGTATTAGAAACTTTTATAGTAGAAAATAGATTGTCACTAATTGGGGCTTTGAAAGAACAAAAAGTTTTAAGTATATCTATAGAAAAGAAGAAAGAATTAGTAAATGTGTAATGTAGAATTCTTTGATAATTAGACGGTCAACCTGTCTTCTTGATATACCGAGTTTCTTTGCTGTTCGTTTTTTACTTATTTTGTGATCAACTAATTCTTTAATTGTTTCATATTTTAATTTTTCGTTCATTCTTAATTCTACCTTTCTCATTTTGTCATCTCAAGTAACATATATTACAATGTATTTGAGATTAAGACACTATCATAAACTAATCATAAATGTTAAAAAATATTGCTAAAGTTATTGACATCTGTGTGAACTTGTTATACATTTATATTGACAGGTAATGCTGTTAGTGCTAGAGGTCAGCGTTAATCCAGGCTGGTGGACATTAATATCCAGTAAACCGACACAGGCTGCCCTCAAATCACAGTCCAGACCTAATGTAGTATTTAAGTAGTTTTCTTTTAATCGGGAAAACTACTTTTTTCTTTTATTTTAAGTAAAAAAATGGTATAATTCTATTTGAAGGAGACCAATATGGAAAGATTACAAAAAGTTATAGCATCTTATGGGTATGCATCAAGAAGAAAAGCTGAAGATTTAATTAGACATGGAAAAGTTTTAGTAAATGGTAAAGTAATAACTGAACTTGGTACTAAAGTTGAAACAAATGATATAATAAGCATAGATGGAGTAATAATTAATAAAGATGTAAAACATGAATATTATTTACTTAATAAACCTAGACAAGTAATAAGTAGTGTTACGGATAAGGAAGGTAGAATAACTGTTACTGATTTAATTAATACTGATGCTAGAATATACCCAGTAGGTAGACTTGATTATGATACTACAGGATTAATTATTTTAACTAATGATGGTGATTTTGCTAATATGCTGATGCATCCAAGTTATGAAGTAGAAAAAACATATGTTGCTAAACTTAATAAGATACTTGATAAAGATGATATAAATAAGTTAAAAAAAGGTATTGTTATTGATAATAGAAAAGTTGAAATAAAGAGATTTAAAGTTAGAAAAAAAGATAATGAAAAAAATACATCTATAATAGAACTTACTATTGTTGAAGGTAGAAATCATATAGTAAAAAGAATATTTGAAAGTATGCATATCGATGTAATGAAATTATCTAGGGTAGGTTATGCATTTTTAACTTTAGATGGACTTAAATCTGGAGAATATAGACAACTTAGTATTAAGGAAATAAAAAAATTATATGCATTAAAAAAATGTTAAGTTTGATTACTTAGCATTTTTTAGTTTTCTTCAGTTTTTTCAATAGCTGCAACTGGGCAAGATGCTATAGCATTTTCTAAGTCTTTGCTATCTAGGTTGTCACTGTTTGTAGCTTTTGATAGGCCGTCAACTATTTCAAAGTGTTCTGGATCAATAGCAACACACATTCCACAGCCAATGCAATTTTCATTTACGTTTAACTTTTCCATGTATCCTCCTTTTCTAATTATAATAAAAAGTTTATAAAAAATCAATTATTAGCCTTTAAAAAAATATTTAAATATGATATCATGATTATAGAGGTAGTGCATATGGACACAAGAATTAATAAATATAATGAAAGTGATAAAATGTCAAGGGTATCTAAAAATAGTGATCTTTATAAGCAAATTAATGATAGTGAACTTGATAATTTTAATGTGCATAGTAATGCTACGGTGATTGGTAATCAAGAAAGAGAAATTGATGTTGAACAAATAAAAAAAATTCTTGATAAAAGATATAATGATAGACCTCAGAGAAGAAGTATAAGGGTTGAACCTAGAGAAGAAGTAAGTAGACTTGATAAAGAAGATACTAAAGAGTATGATTTAACTAAAGTATTAGAAAAAGCTAAGGATGAAAAGGTAGAAACTTATGAAGAAGTTAGGGCTAAAAAACTTAGAAATACTCAGTATGATATTTTAAATAATTTGAATATTGAAGAAGCAGAAGAAAAGGAAGAAAAAAAGATAAATCCTGAAGAAAATTTAATGAATTTGATTAATACAATTACTATTAATGAAGCAAAGAAAAAAGAAGAAGAAAAAGATGTTGACCCTCTAGATATTTTGACTGATTTAAAGGGTGATGATGATACACAAGTTTATGAAAGTATGGAAACTAGTGTTACAACGATTACTGAAATAAAAGAAAAAGAGAAGGAAAAAGAAAATTTAAATAAAGAGAATAGTAAAAAAGAAACATTAGATAATTCTTTTTATACAAGTGATTTGTTTAAGAAAAAAGATTTTGAAGATGAAAATGATTTTGTGGAAGATGATAAAGTTGGTGTGGGCATTAAAATATTAATTGCTTTAGTAATAATTGTGTTCTTAGTTGGTTTATTTTTATTTATAAAATCATTTATGTAATCATATTATTTAATATGAAAAGATTTAAGAAAAGGAAAAATTTAAAAATATCTAAAGTTATATATATAGTAGTAGCTTTGATATTTTTTTTTACATATATTCTTTTTAATTTGTATAGTAAAGTTACAAGTGATAAGTTAATAGATGTAGCTTTTATTAAACTTAATGAATTTATGGAAGGATTTTTAAGTAATAATATTAATTTTGATTTATTAAAAGATGATGTTATGAAAGATATTATTGTGATTAATAAAAATAAAGAGGGAGAAATACTTTATGTTACTTATGATATGGACCAAGCTTATTATGCACTTGAAGTTGTGACACAGGAACTGGAAACAGCAATTAGTGATTTAGAAAATGGAAATAAAAGTGTAAAGTCGAGAAATATTGTTTCTGGAGGTAAAGGTATTGCTCTTAGAATGCCATTTTTTACTGGAAGTTCTAGTGTGTTTCTTTCTAATTTGGGTCCAAGTGTTTATGTTCCAGTTAATTTTGTTGGTTCTGTTCTTACAAATATTAAAACTAAAATTACTGATTATGGGATTAATAATGCTTTAGTTGAAATTTATGTTACTATTGAGCTTAAAACTGATTTGATAAGTCCAGTAAGTGAGAAAACTAATAAAATTGAATATAATGTTTTGGTAGCATCATCTGTTATTAATGGAAGAGTTCCTGAAGTTTATGGTGGATTAATTCAGAACCAAAGTCGTAATTTTTCTATTCCAATTGAATAAAATGTGTGTTATAATTTATTATAGGGTGAAGATATAGTGGATAAAGTGTTTATTAATGAAGCATTTACTAAGGCAATTAATGACTATTTAAAGAGTAGCGATAATATCCAAGGGGTTACATATAACTCTTTCTTAGTTGTGGTTTTAAGAAGTCTTGTATCCATTTATAGTGAACTTGATATAGTTAACCCAAAAGTTATGGATGATGCTGAACTTTTAAAAGATAATTTAAGTAAATTTGGTTATAGTAAAACTGATGTTGAAGTATTCTTATCAAATTTACAATTATTTTTAGATTTTGAAAAAGAAAATGAAAAGAGAAGTGTTAAAAATAAAAATCCATACTTTATAATTATTCAAAAAGAACTTGTGGATATGTTAATAAAAAAGAAACTGAACTTTTATTTAACTGAAGCTGAAGTAATTGAATTTTATGATTTGCTTTATACACCATATTCTAAAAATCCACTTAGAGTATCATATAATTTCTTACAAGCTAGTGATGTTTTAGAAGTTGATAGATATTTTAAAATTCAAATGAAAGAAAATATAAAAGTTATTTTACCTAAGGAAAAACATTATTTAAATGTAAAAGCTTATGAACTACTCAACTATAGTTTTGATGATATTAAAAATATGGATAGTAGTGATGTTGATAAAGTTAATTCACAAGTTTATGATTATTTTAAAATTAGAGAAAATGCTATTAATAAAGAATATTTACTTGATAAAGCTATTGAAGCTATAGAAAGAGAAAATAATAAAGTTACTAGTGGAAATGGTTATGTTGATATCCTTTTAGTTATTAGTGTTATTTGTACAGCTTTGATGATACTTGGTATTGTTGTGTTTATGGTTATATAGGGAGGTTTTATGGAAGTTGTTATTGATAATAAAAAATATGAAGTTATTAAAAATGAAAAAGATGCTTTGGATATAAGTGATTTGGAAGGAAAAATAACTGATTATTATGATAGTTTTGATTATATTTTAGGGGATTATGCATATGGTAAAGTAAGACTTAAAGGTTTTAATGATAAGAATAATAAATATTTTAAACCAGTAAATGATATTCAAAAGGTTGATGATTATATTGAAAAGTATTGTGCTTATGGTTGTAAATATTTTATATTGAAAATTAAAAAATAATTTGGTATAATTTAAAGAGAATAAAGAAGGGATAGAATAATATGGAAAAATTGAAAATAAATACTATGTCTGGTGGAGTATTAGAAAAACCACTTGTTACTGCTTTTAAAAGTGGTAGTGGAGAATATGTTGTTGTTGATAATGAAATGAATGGAACAATGGGACTTCCAATAATTTTGGTATCTAAGCTTGTTAATAATGCACTTAGTTTAATTCCTGATGCAGAATGGAATAGTGTTAAAGAAGCTTTAAGATTAATTATTTCTGGAAATCAAGTTGATTATATTAGTGTACCTGAAACAATTAATGCAGAAGATATGTTCTTTAAACAACTTACACTTCCTGTTGCATCTTTTGAAGCATTAAAAAATAATTATAAACCAGTTGTTTTAGGAAATGTTTCAGTGGAACCAGAAGTTCAAGTTGCTCCGGTTCAACAAGAAATTATGAGTGCACCAGAAGTAACACCTATGGCTGGACCTGTAACACCTGAAGTTACTCCAGTACAAAGTGAAGTAGTAAATCCAGTTGAAATGCAAAATGTTAATCCTGCTCCAAGTGCACCTGTTATGCCAAGTGCACCAGTAGAAAGTCAAGTTGTAGCTCCAGTTATGCCTGAAGTTGAAGTAACACCAATGCCTAGTGTTGAACCAATTCCAGAACCTGTAAATAATACACCAGTTGATTTTACTGCTGATAAGGAAGCTTTCTTAAAAGCTTGTGAAAACATGTTTGATGCATTAGTTGCTAAATTTAATAATAAATAAGTAAATTAAAAATCGTTCTTTAAATTGAACGATTTTTTGTGTGTTATTTTTTATCTTTGATTATAATTTCTAAATTGTATTTGTTGGCAATATCAATTAAATCACTGAAATAATATCTACTTCTTCCACATTCATTGGAATATTCCCAATCCTCACTTTTATTAATACTTTTAGCAAAATCTTTTTGTGTTTGATTAGTATTTTGTCTAATAAATCTAAGGACTTCATTTGCTTTATAATTATAATAGTTCTTCAGTTACATCAGCAAATTGGATGTATTCTGGCTATGAAGAGTGGACAATTACTCCAAATTCTTCTAATTCATTTTATGTGTATTATGTACTTGCTGAAGGAACGTTATTTTCTTCATCTACATCATTTGGGGGTAATACTGGAAGTGGTGTCAGACCTACTTTTTACTTAAACTCTAATGTAAATTATATTTCTGGTGATGGAACAAGTCAAAATCCAATTAGAATTGACTAAAATAGGTCTAAAAACCTATTTTTTTTATATAATTTAGTATGAAAGAAACGCTCGAATATTATTATGGACTAGATATAGAAAGTATTGAAGAACTTGATGGTAAATATCATTTTAAGATAGAAAATCAAGATTACTTTTTTGTGTTTTATAATCGTGGGATTGAAGAATTGGAAGACATTATTAATGTTAGCAATGAAATGGTTAAAAAAGGTATAAATGTTCATAAAATACTTATAAATAGAAATAATAGTTTTTTAACAAAAGTAGGTGAGTATAATTATATACTTTTTGCTGTTAGTAATTTAAATGAAGAATATGATATATTTGATATGGTTAAAATTAGTGAAAAATTAGTGCTCAATAACAATAAATCTAATTTATATCGTAATAATTGGGGAACTTTGTGGAGTGAAAAGATAGATTATTTTGAATATCAAGTACGAGAACTTTCTATAGAAAAAGATGTTGTTAAAAATTCATTTAGTTATTATGTTGGTATGGCTGAAAATGCTATTAGTTATGTAAATAATACTAATATGAAATATGGGGGAGATGCTTATAGGATTGTTTTATCTCATCGAAGAGTATTTTATCCAAATTATAAGCTTAATTATTTAAATCCGCTTTCTTTTGTGTTTGATTTAGAAGTTAGAGATATTGCAGAATATTTGAAAGCTATGTTTTTTAAGAAAGATATTAGTTTTTGTTTAGATGAACTATCTAGTTATCTTAAAATTAGACATTTAAGTTTGTATGAATATCAAATGCTTTATGCTAGGCTTTTATATCCAACTTATTATTTTGATGTATATGAAAGTGTTATGAATAAAAATGGTGATGAAGAAGAGTTAGTTAATATTATAAAAAAGTGTGATAGTTATGAAGAATTTTTAAAAAATGCATACTTAGAAATTTCTAAGTATGCTAAAATAGATAAGATTGAATGGATTATAAATCAACATTAATAACACCTTCAAGCTCTGGAAGCTGTGCTTGGAAGAAGGAAAGGACTCCTTCATTTAAGGTATTATCTTGAAACATGCAACTTTGACATGCTCCGGTTAATTTGACATATAGGTAATTGTCTTCATATTTTATGAATTCTATGTCGCCGCCATCCATGTTTAAATATGGTCTTAGTTCTTCGACCATTTTTTTTATTTTATCAGTTAATTCTTCTTTATTCATTTTGGTTCACCAAAAGTATTATATAATGAAATGCTTGCTCTGTCTAGCTTTTTTTGCTATACTTAAAACATGAGAAGGTGAAGTATGAAAGTAGGGGATATTGTACTTGTTAAAGTTACTGGTATTGCTGATTATGGTTTTTTCATAGAAAAAGATGGATACACTGGACTTTGTCATATTTCTGAAGTTTCTAATAACTTTGTTGAGGATGTAAGTAAGTTTGTTAGTGTAGGTGAAGAAATATATGTTTTAATACTTGATATTGATGAAGTAAGTAAACATCTTAAAGTGTCTATTAAAGATATTTATTATATTAATTATGATGATAAAAACAGAATAAAAGAAACTAGAAAAGGATTTTTACCTTTAAAAGAGATGCTTCCTATTTGGATTGATGAAAAAATTAGAGAATATGAAAAAGAAGAATAGACTTTTGTGAGTTATAAAAAAATATCTTGAAAATTTTGATTTTTCAAGATATTTTAATTTTTTCAATGGCGCCCGATGTAGGACTCGAACCTACGACCTAACGGTTAACAGCCGTGCGCTCTACCGACTGAGCTAATCGGGCATAAAAGCCTAAGAAGGCTTGTTTTTGTTTTCATGGTGGCTCCAGCGGGAATTGAACCAGCGACACAAGGATTTTCAGTCCTCTGCTCTACCGACTGAGCTATGAAGCCAAATGGCGGTTCCAACGGGATTTGAACCCGTGATCTCTTGCGTGACAGGCAAGCGTGATAGGCCGCTACACTATGGAACCATTGGTTGCGGGAGAAGGATTTGAACCTACGACCTTCGGGTTATGAGCCCGACGAGCTACCAGACTGCTACCATCCCGCGATATCAAATATTAAATTGGCGGAGGAAAAGGGATTCGAACCCCTGCGCCGCTTTCACGACCTGTCGGTTTTCAAGACCGATCCCTTCAACCGGACTTGGGTATTCCTCCATGCACTTTTTTCTGAATGCATTCTGATTATAACAAATTCCACTTCCATTTGTCAACCATATTTAGTAAAAAAATGAAAAATGTTATGCAATATGCTTAATTCTTTATAATTTTTGTCACATTCTTATCAAAAATTTAAAAAAACACTTGAAATTGATAGAGTTTTATATTATACTTAAGTAGTCTTATTTAGTTAAGACAGTGCCTGCCCAAGTGGCGGAATAGGTAGACGCACAGGACTTAGGCCCTCTTACTAATATATATTGGGAAGGGCTTGAGCACTAATCTGAGAAATCGATTATGTGAATTTGCTCAAATTCGGGGAAACCTTACAGATAACGCTGATGGCAATCCCGAGCCAAGACTTATTTTTGTAAGTAAGGTGTAGAGACTTGACGGGCAATACCTAAGTCATATGATATGGTAAAGAGAAAGTCCAGACTACAAACAATTTTGTTTGGTAACGAAAGTTATAGTGGTACGAAAATCCTGCGAGTGTTAAAGCTCGTGCCGGTTCAAGTCCGGCCTTGGGCACCATATTGAAATTAAACTGGGGAGACTCAGTTTTTTTTGTATATTAGATTATTTTTGAACAATATTAATAAGGAGTTGGTGTTATGGATAATTTAATAAACTATTTAAATGATATTAAAAACTTAGAGTATACTTTGAATTTGCTTAACTGGGAACTAAGAGTTAATGCACCAGTTGAAAGTAAAGATGATTTAATCGAAGTAATTGGATCTTTAGATGAAAAATTATTTAAATTAAATACAAGCAATGAGTATGAGTCTTTATTAAAGAACGTTATAGAAAATGAATTTGATAATTTATCTGAGATAGAGAAAAGATATATTAATGATTTATATAAAGATTTAGTTAAATTTAAAAAAATACCTAGTGAATTTTTTGTTAATTATCAAAAATACTTAAATAAAAGCAATGTTATGTGGGAAAAAGCAAAAGATAATAATGATTATGAAATGTTTAAACCATATTTAAAGAAAGTTATCAATTTAACTAAAGAATATTATGGTTATATAAGTGATGGTAAAAATTTATATGATACGATGCTTAATGAATTTGAAAGTGGTATAACAAGTGAAGTAATAGATAAATTATTTAATGAATTAAAGAATGCATTAATTCCAATTATGCCTGGTAAAAAGAATAAGAAAAAGTTGTCAATCAAATATAATGAAAGTGAACTTGTTGATACTGCAAAATATTTACTAAATTATATTGGTTTTGATAATAATCGTGGCGCTTTAGGTATATACCCGCATGGTTTTACTGAAAAAATTGGTAATAATGATGTAAGAATTGCTTTTAAACATGGTGATGATCCGGTTGATTTTGTTTCCACAATCATTCATGAAGGTGGACATGGTATTTTTGAACAAAATGTAAATAAAACACTTTATAAATACGGAATTGTTAATATTGGATTATTTGGTTTACATGAAGGTCAATCTAGATTTTATGAAAATATCCTTGGTAGAAACAAAAACTTTTGGATACCAATTTATGATGTTGTAAAGAAAATGTTAAGGTTAGATGTAAATATTGATGAATTTTGTCAAATGTTAAATACAACAAGTGCTAGTTTAATTAGAACTGAAGCTGATGAACTAACATATGTTATGCACATTATAATAAGATATGAAATAGAAAGAGATTTGTTTAATGACAAAATAAGTGTAGATGAATTACCTAATGTATGGAATGAATTAATGATGAAGTATTTAGGTGTAAAACCTTTGAGTGATAGTGATGGAATTCTTCAAGATGTTCATTGGTCAGAAGGTGAATTTGGTTATTTCCCATCTTATTTACTTGGTACTATTTACGATGGAATGTTTTTAGAAGCTTTACAAAGAGACTTAGGTGATGTCAATGAAATACTTAAAAATGGAGAAATTAAAAAGATAACAGATTACTTAATTAAAAATATTTATGTTAATGGTGGATGTTATAATTCTTTGGAAGTTTTAAAAAATCTAGGATTTGAAAAAATAGATACTAAACCAATTATTAATTATTTTTTAAAAAAATATGATAACAGAAGCAATTAGGTCTTCTGTTTTTTGGTTTGTTTTGGTATAATTTAATTGTGATGTAGTATGAGTAAAAAGAATGTTAACCAGATTTATTATCTTTTTTGGATATTTATTATTGGTTCAGTATTTGGTTGGGTAGTTGAAGTGATATTTTCTTTTTTAAAAAGAGGTTATTTTATCAACCATTCTGCTGTGGTGATTGGTCCTTTTAATATGGCGTATGGCTTAGGTGCCTTAACTTTATCAGTTCTCTTATATAAATATAAGGATGCAAAATGGTGGAAAATATTTTTAATTGGTTTTATTGGTGGTTCAGTTTTAGAATACATAATGAGCTTTGGAATGGAATTGGTTCTAGGTTTTACTGCTTGGGATTATTCGAAAAAACCACTAAATCTAAATGGAAGAATTTGTGTTAGATATTCACTTTTCTGGGGTTTTCTTGCAATTGTATGGATTAAACTAATATATCCGAATTTAATAAAGTTAATTGATAAAATTGATAAAGATATAGGTAAATCTATTGCAATAGTTTTAACGGTATTTTTAGTTCTTGATATAATGCTTACTGGTCTTGCCATTAATAGAGCACGTGATAAGGAAAAAGGAATTGATGCAAAATACAAATATGAAGAGGTTTTAGATAAAACTTTTAATAAAGAATATTTAAAAAATATGTATAACAATAGTTGGGGTGATTAAATGAAAATAGTAGTTTTTACTTGTAGTACAGGTGGGGGACATAATAGTTGTGCAAAATATATTGCTGAAGAATTTAATAAGTATGGTATTCATGCTGATGTAGAAGATTATATGCTTCTAGCTGGAGATAAAGCAAGTGGTAGAGCTGAAAAATTATATTTGGGTTCTACGAAAGGCAATGGTAATATTTTTAAAACAGTATATAAACTTGGAGAGCTTTATAATAAAACAGGAATAAAGAGTCCTGTGTATGGTTTTAATAAAATGGTTGTTAAAAAATTAGATAAATTTTTACTTGATAATAGTTATGATTTAGCAATAGGTACACATGTATTTCCTTGTATGGCTTTAACGGAACTTAAGAAAAAAAGAAATATTAAGTTTATTAATGTTGCTACAGATTATGAATGTATTCCTTTTTGGAATGAAACTAATCCTGATGTATTTGTTATTCCAAGTAATAAGTTAATAGATAGATTTGTAGAAAAAGGAATAAATAAAGATGTTTTATTACCTATAGGTATACCTGTTGCATCAAGTTTTTTTGAAGTGAAAAATAATTTAGATTTACCAAGTGATAAAGATATTATTTTACTTACATCAGGTAGTATGGGTTTTGGTGAAATGGAAAATTGCGTTTTAAAGATACTTAATGATATCGATGCTTATTTAGTGACTGTATGTGGAAGTAATATTGAACTTAAAAATAAATTAGATTCTATAGATAATGATAATTTAATAGTAAAAGGTTTTATTAATAATATGAATGAATATATGAACAAAGCAAATGTAATAATTGCAAAACCTGGAGGACTTACATCAACAGAGATTACTATGATGAGAAAGCCATTTGTGTTAATGATGCCAATACCTGGGGTTGAAAATTATAATGCTTCATTTTTTGAAAATAATAAAATGGCAGTGCGAGCAAAAACTTTAGATGAAGTAGTTAGTTTAACTAAAAAAATACTTCTTGATAAAACATTACAAGAAGAAATGATTAATAATCAAGCTAAATATATAAATAGAAATAGTGCTAAAGATTTAGTTGATTATGTAATAGAAAATTATAAAGGATGTGAAGATAATGAATAATGAAAAAATAAGTATGTTGGAGCGTTATGGAGTTGATTTAACAACAAAAGAGTATATAACAGATCCAGCGATTGGTAGAGATAATGAAATAAAACAAGTTATTTTAACTTTGCTTACACCTGAAAAAAGTGCATTACTTGTTGGTAAACCTGGTATTGGGAAAACTGCCATTGTAGAAGGTATTGCATATCGTATTCAAAAGGGAATGGTACCTGATGCTTTAAAGAATTATTCTTTGATTAAAGTAAATATTACAAGTTTAATTGGTGAAACTATGAGTGAAGGTAATATTGAAAATAGAATTGATTTATTAGTAAGAGAATTATCTGATAGACTTAATACAATTATTTTTATTGATGAAACTCATTTGCTTGTTAATAAAGCTGGAGGTATGGATTTTGCAAATATGCTTAAAGCTGGATTAGATCGTGGTCAAATTAAGATGATTGGTGCAACTACAACAGAAGAATATGAACAATATATTTTAAGGGATAGAGCTTTTTTAAGAAGATTTCAAAAAATTGATGTTTTAGAAGCTGATAAAAAAACTGTTGTTAAAATATTAATGGGAACAATACCTAAGTTAGAGAAGCAAATTGGAGTTAAAATTAATTATCAACCATTTATAACTGAAAAGATTATGTCTTTTATAGTGGAAATGACTGATGAATATAAAAGAGTTTATGAAATTGCCAGTAGATATCCAGATATATGTTTGACAATAGTTGCTAATGCTTTTACATATGCTTTATATGACAATAGAAGACAAGTAACTATTAAAGATTTTTATAAAGCTATTTGTAATGCTAAAAATATTTATGATGATGTAAAGGTTAAAGAAATAGAAAGATTTAAAGAAGTATTTAAAGATTTAATTGTTAGTGAAGGTGTAGATTTAACAGATATGGGGTAAATATGAAGACATTAAGTATTAAAGAACCATATGCAAGTTTAATAAAAAATAATGTTAAGCATTATGAAACAAGAAGTTATGATACTAAGTATCGTGGAGAAATTTTTATTCATGCAAGTTTAGGTAAAAAAGAGGCTTGTGATGAATTATGGAAAATGGTAGGTAAAGTTTTACCTGGTTATATTATTTGTAAAGCTAATTTAGTAGATTCAATTTGTATGGATGATGAGTTTATTAATGAAGTAAAGAAAAATCCTTGGGAATATAAAAGTGGTTATTACAAGCCAGGAAGATATGCATGGAAATTAGAAAGTGTCGAAGTTATAAAACCAATTAAAGCAAAAGGTAATTTAGGTTTATGGAATTATTATAGTTTAGAAGAAGTAATGAATCTTTTAAGTGATATTAAATATGGTTATATGAATAATGCAGGTAATGTATGTTATAGTTTTGATACATTTGATGATGATTATGTTTTACAAAGTTATAAAGATATGTTAAAAACTAAGACAGGAGTTTGTTTTGATCAAGTTGAATTAGAAAGACATTATTTATATAATAGAGATATTACATCATATTTTATTTGTTATTATGGAGAGTTTTTACAAAGTCATACATTTTTGGTAGTAAAAGAAGATGATAAATATATTTGGTTTGAACATGCGTGGGAAAAGTATCGGGGTATTTATGAATATAACTCTTTAGATGAATTATTAAATGATGTTAAAAATAAATTTATGAATGAATATAATATTTTAGATAAAGATAAGATATTATTAAAAAGTTATAGTAAACCAAAGAGTGGCATTAATTTAAGTGAATATTTTAAATGGGTGGAAAACAAGTGATATATATTTTGCTTGTTTTTTTCTATATTTTATTATATAATCTAGGCGTAGGTGAAGAAAATGAATGAACAATATTTTTTAATTTCACTTAGTAATATGATTATTAATAGAAATTATGATGCTAGTTATTTTGAAAATATCTTTAAGTTAATCAAAGATTTTTGCGATGCTGATGAAGTTGTAACAGATAACTTTAAAAGAAAGGGAGATCCAGTAGTTAAGTTAAATATTAATGAAGATGAAAATGATATGGTATTTCGTGTTGATGTCGTAAATACAAAGATAGTTGTAAAAAATCCAAAAAGAAAGTTTCAAGATAAAGATATGTTTGAAGCTTTTCTAGGTACTATATTAAATAATATATTTAAAAATATGATTTTGGTGGATAAACTAAAAAAAGAAAAGAATATAGATAGTTTATTACAAGTATATAATAGAAGTGCTTATGATGAAGTATTAAGTGAAGAAAAAATGCATAGAATGTGTGGTGTTGCATTTGTTGATGCTAATGGTTTAGGTGTTGTTAATAATATGTATGGTCATGAATCTGGTGATAATTTATTAAAAACTGTAGCTGATTGTTTAAAACAATATTTTAGATATTGTGATATATATCGTATTGGTGGGGATGAACTTGTTATTATAGTTGAAAATATTAGTAAAGATTTATTTTTAACTAAGTTAGATATGGCAACATCATTAATTAGTAAAACTTCATATACGGTATCTGTGGGAGCAATGTATCAAGATGAAGTTATAAATTTAAAACAAATGGTAAATGAAGCAAGTATAAAGATGAAAGAAAAAAAGGAAGAATATAGAAGGTTACATCCGGAGGAATATATTAATAAATATGAAGTACATTATGTTGGAAATAATAACGAATCAAGTAGAAATTAATTTTACTTGATTTATATAAAAAAACAAGTAAGAAATTAATCTTGCTTGTTTTAATATTCCAAATGGGGCACAATAAGGGAATCGAACCCTTGCATACCGGAGCCACAATCCGGCGTGTTAACCACTTCACCAATTGCACCATGACTTGTATAACTTATATTATCAAAGATTTTTAAAAAAAGCAATACCCTAAATGTAATTTTTGTGATATTATTATATTATGGAGATGATAAAATGAATGAAGTAACAAAAATTTTATGCGAAAGACGTAGTATAAGAAAATTTAAAGATGAACAAATTCCTGTAGAAATACTTAATGAAATACTTAAATGTGGTACTTTTGCTCCGAATGGTAAAAGTAAACAAAGTGCTAGAATAGTGGTTATTCAAAATAGAGAATTAATTGAGAAAATTGCTAAAATTAATGGTAGTTTTGTTAATAAAGTAGGTTTAAATCCTTTTTATAATGCTCCGACTTTAGTAATTGTTTTTGCTGATAAAAATGTTTCAACATATGTTGAAGATGGATGTGCTGTTATATCTAATATGATAAATGCTGCATTTAGTCTAGGTGTTGATAGTTGTTGGGTTCATAGAGCTAAGGAAACATTTGAAACTGATTTTGGTAAAAATTTAATGTCTAAATGGGGACTTGGAGATGAATATGTTGGAATTGGTAATGTTGTTTTGGGTTATCGTGATATGATTTTGCCACCAGCAATGCCTAGAAAAGATAATTATATAATATTTGATAAATAGGTGATTTATGAAGGAAGAAAGAAGAGTAACTGTTTTAAGTATAGGAATTAATTCTCTCATTGTTTTTATTAAAATTTATGCAGGCATGATATTTAATTCTTATACATTAATTTCTAGTGCTTATAATACTTTGTGTGATACGGTTCAAGATTTTATGGGGTTTAGTGGTTCTATATTTAGAGGAAGAAGAGCAAATAGAAGAGAGCCATTTGGTTATGGTTCTTATCAAAATTATGCCACTATATTTGTGGGTGTAATTATTTCTTTATTGGGGTTATTTATAATAATTAAGTCTTTTTTCTTAAAATTTGAATCTTCAGATTTAAAAGTGTTATTTGTCTTACTAATATTAATTTTAGTTAAAATTATATTTAGTAATTATTTATTTAAAAAAGCTAAGTTAGTTCAAAGTGATATGTTAATGACAATGGCTCATGTTTCATATTATGATGCAGTTTTAATTATTGGTAGTGTATTTTTTGTTTTTTTAGCTAGCATAATGCCTGTGTTTGATTTGATCGGAAGCTTATTTATGGGCGCCATCCTTATATATAAGGGAATAAATATTGTTATAAATAGCTTTATATCTTTAAATTGTCAAAATAATCAAAGTAAAAGAGTTATAAAAAAAATAGAAAACATTATAAGGGATGGCGATGGTATTAGTTATTCTAATTGTACTCTTATAAATGTGAAAAGCTTTTATAAAGTTGTTATTGAAATACTTATTGATGATGATGTTAGTTTGCATGATTTAATTCTTTGGGAAGAATATTTGAAAGAAAAAATTAAGTTGGGTAAGATAAATGTTAAATATGTTGATTTTTTAGTATATAAAAATTAAAATAGTACTTGATAAAGAGTAAAAAAATTGATATTATTAATAATAGGAAAGAGGTATGGATATGAAAAATAAAAAGGGTTTTACTTTAGTTGAACTTATTGCTGTTGTAGTAATTGTTGCAGTTGTAATAGGTATTGGCGTTCCAGTATTTATTAATGTTCGTAAGAATGTCTTGAACAATCAATTTGAAAATGTTAAGACAAGAATTGAAGCTGCTGCTGTAAAATATGCTAATGATACGCAAATTATTACTGTATCAGTTGGTAAGTTAATTGAAGAAGGTTATTTAACAGCTGATGATCAAAAGGCAATTTATAATCCTGTAGATAATTCAAGTCTTAATTGTAAAATTGTTGAAGTTAGCTTAAATGATGGAACTTATACTGCTAAGTTAACTGATAATGGTGAACTTGAAGATGGTACATGTAGTAATTATAATGCCACTGTTGCTAGTTTGATTAAAATCACATGTTATTCTGAAACAAATGATGAAAGTGAACTTGCAAAGTGTGAAAAAACTTTAAAGAATACTAATAATGCTTGGTATAGTGGTAGTGTTAAATTAAGTTTAGATGATAAAGTTACTAAAAATGTTAGTGATTATAGATGGCAAGGTCTAACTGGTGAATCTAGTAATGAATCAGAAATTATTGTTACTGCTGATTCTGTAAAATCAACAACATTTAGTTTATCTTTAACTTATGAAGATGGTACAAGTGAAACATCTAGTGCTGTTGTTCAAATAGATAATCAAAAACCAGTTATAATTGATATTGTAAAAGATGATAATTGGGCTGGTAGTAAAAAGAATGTTACTATAAATGCAAGTGATAGTAGTGGTAGTGGCATATTTGGTTATTATGTTGGTAAAAATGAAGCTTGTAATGGTGAATATGTTACAAATAATAAATTTGATTTAGAAGTTGGTAAGTATTATGTTTGTGTTAAAGATAATGCTGGTAATATTAGTGATGTAAGTAGTTTTGATATTGATAAGATTGATACAACAAAACCTGTAGCTAAAGCAACTGTTAATGAATATTTTGTTACTGATTCTGAAACTAAAGGAATTACTTATTATAGTGAACTTTCTAGAAAAATAGTTTTTGAAGATGCAGATAGTGGTATAAGTGCTATTAAATATTGCTTTACTGATGGTAATACTTGTACACCAGATAAAAATGCAACTATAATGGTTGGTAATACGGCTGAAGCTATTATTAGTTATCCAACTAGTAAAAAAGCAACTAGAGTTTGTGTTAAAGCAATTGATAATGTTAATAATGAATCAGATGTTTATTGTGATAGTACTTTCTTAGTTGATACAACAAAACCTGTGAGTGTTAAAGCAGAACATAATCAAAGTAATTCTAGTTATGTAAAGGTTAGTGCAAGTGATCCTGAAAGTGGAATTTATAAATATACTTGTAGATATGGAACAAGTTCTAATAATTTAAATAAAAGTGTTGATGCAGTTGATGGCATTTGTGATTTAGGTAATTTATCAAGTGGAATTACTTATTATGTGGTAGTTGATGCTTATAATAATGCTAATTTAATGACATCAAGTAGTGCAATTAATTTTAAAGCAGAAGTTAAAATGTCAGATGCTTATACTGAAGTTTGTGGTAATGGAGAATATTGTAATAGTCCTTTATATATAAAATATTAGTTTATTTGTTGTTTATAGAAATAATAATGGATATAAAGCAATATATAATGGAATATATACTGATAGTTATTTCAGATCATATTCTTGCTGTAATCAAGGTTATTGTAATTATGGTGGTACTAATTTCGTAAATGGACAAATATTTAGTGAAGCCTTGGCTCCATTCCTAAGTAGTTTAAGTAATTATAAAAATAAATTAATTTTAACAGAATGGAATACAGGAGTTTATAGTGATGTTGGTAGTAGAAAATCAACTTCATATGTTGGTTTGTTAGACTATAAAGAATATGAAAATACTCAATCAAAAATTTGGATGTATAGTAGTGCAGTTGGAAAATATTTCTGGCTAGCATCACCTCATTCTTATTCAAGTGGTAGTTATGCTAATGTTATGGCTGCGTTATATAATGGTAGTACTTTTACTTCATCTGGTTTTTCAATAAATTCTAGTTATGGTGTTAGACCTGTAGTTGTATTTAAAGGCGATATAGTATTTACTAGTGGTAATGGTACTTTAGAAAGTCCTTATGTGGTATAGGAGAATAAAATATGAAAAAGAATAATAGAATAATAATTTATGTAGTTGGGGTTATAATCTGTGTACTTGTTATTATAGGCTTAATAGTTGGTATTAATAAACTAAGAGAAAAGAAAAAAATAGATAAAGTTAATGAAGAACTTGCAGAAATTTTTAAAAATGATGTTATTACACCAGAAGATGATGTTTATAGTAAACAAAAAGAAACTGATGTAAAAGTAAAAGAAGCTATGGATGATAAGAAATATACTTTGGAAAATCCTTATGTATTGGAAAATCCTTATTATATTTCTCCACTTACAGCATTAATTATTTTTCAAACTGATAGTGAAGAAACTGTAACTATTGAAATTAATGGTCAAAAACAGGAATTTGAAAAAAGTAAAAAACATGCTATCCCAGTTTATGGTTTAGTGGCTGGTAAGAAAAATAGTGTTAAAATAAGTGCTGGTAATAAATCAAAAACATTAGAATTAGATATGATTAATGTTAAAGATAATTTAAATTTAACTGTAAATATTGGTAAAGGTGTTAATTTAAATAATGGAATTTATTTGATTAGCACACCCCTTGATACTGGGTTATTTGGTTTTAATAGCAATGGAGAAATGGTATATAAGTTAGAAGGAAATTATAATTTAACTATTCAAACTTTAAATAATGGACATTTCTTAGTTGCAAATGAAGATTATCTATATGGTGTTTCTAGAACGGGGTTATTAGAACTTGATTATTTAGGAAAAATATATAATGTTTATGATTTAGAAGGCGGCTATGGTGGAGATGTTGCTTTATTAGATGATGAACATATTTTAGCTATCTCATCTAAAAATACTCGTAATTCAAATGATGATATTATAGTAGAAGTTAATTTAAATGATGGTAAAATAGTTAATGAATGGGATTTAAAAAATATAGTTAATAATATAAGTAATAGATTTGTAGAAAAAATAAATCAAATTAATTGGGCATCTATTGAAAGTGTTTATTATGATAAAGCATCTAACCAAATTATATTATCGTTAAATGGAAGAAATTCTGTTGTTAGTATTGATTATACTAGTAAAAAAATTAATTGGATTTTTGGAGATATTAAATATTGGAATAGTGATTTTAGTAGTTTAATTGTTAAATATGATGGTGCTTATCCTTTAGTTTCTAATGCAGTAACTTTGAATAAAGATGGGAATGTAGTTTTATTTAACAATGGAATGGATGGTTCTATTTTTGGAGATTCTGCTTGTTCAGAAAATTTAGGAAAACATAGTAGTGGACAAATTTATAAAATTAGTAATATGACTGCAACTTTGGTTAATGAATTTAATGATAATAATTCGTTCTATAGTTATGCTGTTTCAAATTATTCAGAACTTGATAATGGTAATTATTTGTTATTTTCTGCTTGGCAATTTGGAGAAGGTACAATGCTAAAAGAAGGTTGTACTATGAATAGTAATGTTGAAAATTTGAATTCTACAATATATGAACTTGATAAAAATAATAATATTATATTTAAAGCTAATTTTTCTGGAGGTTCTTATAGAGCTTATAAAAAAGATTTTTATAGTAATTCAAATAAAAACTTTAATGTAAGTGAGTTTAAATATTATAATACATCATCTTTAGATATTTATAAGGAAATTATTAATGAAGATATTGTTGATAAATTAAAAACAGCAGAAAAGGGTGTCTATTCTGTTAATATTAGTAAAAACCTATTATCAATTAGTGCAGGATTTTTAAATGATGATGAAGTATATGTTCTTCTTGTTGGAAAGAATAATAAGGCATATAAATATTTAATTAAAACTAAAGGTAATTATTTACAACCAGTTATTAATTTAAGAAGTTTATCTGGTGAATATGCATTATTCTTAGTTGTTAATGAAGATTATTATAACTTGGATAAAACTTATAAATTTTAAAGTAATATAGAGTAATTTATATTACTTTTTTTGTTTGTGAAAGTTTTGTGAATATTTAGCACTTGTACTTGACAAGTGCTAAATATAGTAATATAATGATTGTGTTAATTGAGATAATTAACAAATAAAAAACATTTTCAAAGTATAAACATAAAGAATTTGAAAATATTAAATATGAAAGGATGATGATATTTATGTTACCAAGCAGAATGTTTTTTGATGATATGTTAAGTGATTTAGAAAAAGAAAGTAAGATGAAATGCGATATCTTTGAAAAAGATAATAAAGTCTTTATAGAAATGGATGTTCCAGGATATGATAAGAAAGATATAAAAGTAGAATGTAATAAAGGAAATATTGTTGTTAAAGCTGAACATCATGAAAAACATGAAGACAATAAAAAATATCTTCATAGAGAAAGAAAAATGTATGGTAGACTTGAAAGAAGTTTTCATTTAGATGATGTTGATGAAGAAACTATGGAAGCAGAATTTAAAGATGGTATTTTAACTATTAGTGTTTCTAAAGTCGATGAAGATAAAAATAAAAGATATATTGAAGTAAAATAATGAAAGTGCACTTAATGGTGCATTTTTTATTTGCAAAAATTGTTGGATTTTGTCAGTTTATTAGAAGTTTTGATATCATTTGTCGAAAGCCTTGAAAGTCTTAAAAATATATGTATAATAACGTCTTTGAAAGGAGCGATTATATGAATACAACTAAAAGAGAATTCGTACTTCTAACTGATAAATTTGCGAAGATACTTTTTAATACTAAAGTAGGACAAAAATATTTAACTAAACTTATAAGTTTGATTATCGATACACCAGTTGAACTTCTTGGTCAAAGTTTTATCCCATTAAATCCACATATTTCAGTGCATCCAGATGTTGTTAGTAGTGAAGCGGATTTAGTGTATGAAAATGGTGATATTTTTGTTAATTTAGAAATTAATTTTCATGATAGTTTAAAGTTAAATAATAAAAATCAAGATTATTTGCATCAATTAATATTAAGACAAGTGTCTTCTGATAAAGATTATACTAATATTAAAAAAGTTTTTCAAATTAATCTTAATGGTTATGATGAATTTAAACGTAATGAGTTTATCTATCGCAGTAAAGTTATTGAAGAAAAATATAATATTGAAAGATATGATAATTTAGAAATAATTGATATTAATCTTTACAAACTCTATGAAATGGATTATAATTTAGTCATGGAAGGCACAGATGAACTCAAGAAAATGTTATATCTGTTTGTATGTGATGACAATGATTTGCTAGTTCGTTTGTATGAAGGTGATAGGTTCATGAAGAAAGTTTTAAAAGAAGCTAATCGTTTAAAAGTAAATATTGATGACCTTTTACTTTATGACAAAGAAGAGATAAAACGTGATGTTTATGAGGCTGGAGTAAAAAGAAGAAATTCAATTGAAATAGCTATTAAACTTTTAAAAAATCAAAAATACACATTTGAAGAAATAGCAGATATGACTGATTTAGCATTGTATGAAGTTGAAAAACTAAAAAAGCAAATTGATGAAGGAGAAATTTAATATAGGTTAAAAAGACTTATATTTTTTTTAAAAGTTATGATAGAATAAAAATGAGGTTATTGATTATGGATGAACTTAAAAAATATGGAGATAATATTGTTATCAATGATTATGAAATTAGTGTGTTAAGTAAATGTAATATCAATGTAACTAAATGTAAAACAATAGCAGAAATACTACTTCTTATTGATAGGTATTTAGATGATGCTGATTTAGAAGATGAAGAATATGAAGAAATAGATTTTGTTGCAAATAATTTGAGTGAAAGATTATATTATATGGGGAATAAATAATATGAAAAAGAATAAAAAGAGATTGTTAATTAGTATTTTAGTTTTATTTGTTGTATGGTGCGGTGTGCTTGCATATATCATTATTAGTGATAATAATAATCAAGAAGACAAAGGTGCACTTGGTATAGAAAATATTACAACACTTGATAATATTAATGTAAAAATTGGTAATGATTTTTATGTTAGGGATGAAGGTGAAAAACTAGTAGTTTATGATTTTAATAATAATTTTATTAGTGAGTATACTGATGAATATACAAGTTATGAAATATTTGATAAAAGATTAATTATTGTAACAAATAAAAATAATAAAAAAATAATTAATAAGAATAGTCATGAAATGGTTGCTGGAAGTCATGTTAAGTATTCTCAAGATAATAAGTATATTCTAGTTGATAATGCTGTGTATGATTATAATTTGCGAAAAGTTTATGTATTAGATTTTACTGGTGATTTTGAATATAGTGCAGAGTTTGCTGATGATTTATTAATTATTAATTCTTATCAAAAAAATAGTAAAAGTGTTATAGTTGATTTAAAAGAAAAAAAGGTATTATGGAGTGATTTTATTAGTTCTTCTTCGTATAGTAATGAAGATGAAATGACTTATTTTAGGTTTTATCTAAATAATAAAGGCTATTTATTAGATACTAAGACTAAACAGATAGTATATGAGGATATAACTTATAAAGATGAAAGTTATATGGATTATAATACATTTACATATAAAGATAATATTATATATATTGATAATGGTGTTTTATATGGTGAAAATACTAAAATTAATAATAAATATGTAATGAAAAAAGATACATGTGAATTAGGATATAAATTAAAAGATACTAAGAATAATATTGTTGTTGATAAGTGTATGTATACTTATAAAATACTGTTTGACGATGCAATACTAGGTATTGATGAAGAAAATTATATATTATTTTACAAGAATAAAGAAATTGTTGGTGGAGAAATTACTTTAGAAGGTGACTATATTAAAGTTGCAGCATTCTTTGATTTACTGGGTGATGGTTCAACTTATAAATATTATGATAAAAATTTAAAACAAATAAATTTTGATGAAAATACAAGTGTAAGTTATATTGCTGATAATTTATATAGTGGCTATAATTATTCAGATTATAAAACATCACTTTTAGATAAAGATTTGAAAGTAATTGAAAATAACCTAAATAATATTGTTTGTGGATATAATGGCTATTGTGATGTGTCTAAAAGTTTATATGAACATTATTTATATAAAGATGGTAAGAAACTTGTAAATGATACTTTTGTAAATATAACTATAAATGAAGATGAAATATTACTTGAAACTTTATATAAAACTTATATAGTAAAACTTGGAAATGATAATAATATAAAGTTAGATTTTAGTTTTAATTTTAATATAAATATTGATGATATAATAAGTAAATATGATTTAAAAGATATAGAGTTTAAAATAAATAAGAATGAAGAATTATTTAGAAAATATGCTTTTATAGTGGAAAATAATTATATGTTACTTGATCATAAAAAAGAAGTTTATGATTTATTTGAGTTAATAGCTGATAATAAAAATTATCTTGATGAGCTATATTTCTTACATAAACTTGGATATTTAAATATTCATAATACTGATGTTTTACTTGAAGGGAAAGCTGCGGGTACTTATCAAGATTTTAATACTAGAATTGATTTAGCATCGAAAATGGAAAGTGTTATTTATCATGAACTTGTGCATTTTGTTGATTTTTCTATTAAAGATAATACAAGTACGACTTTATATAAATGTGATGGTAAAATAGATGTTTATGAAGCTGTACCAAATATACCTGATGGTTGTAATTATGTAAGTGTTCCTTATTCTAATTATATTACGGAAGCTGGAGCAGAAAGTTTTACTTCGAAATATTTTACTAAAAATGTTACATCTTATATTTTTGGAACATATTATCTTGAAGCTTTAGAGTATATTTATGGAAGTAATGTTTTAAATAAATGGTATTATTATGATGATAATTATTTTGTTAAAACTTTATATGATGAATTTGAAGATGAAAAAGTAGTTTCAAGGATTGTGGAAGCATTAAATAAAACAACTTCTTTAAATGGTTATTATAAAGGTACTGGATATTTAATGGATGTTTTAATTGATTTATATAAAAAACATAATGGTGAAGATTATTTAAGTGATAAAAAATTTGTTTATTTACTTAGACCTATGTTAGATTTTATGAATGTGGATAAGTCAAAGTATTATAACGAGTTTAAGGGTTTGTATAATATGGATTATAGTTTTTTAGAAAATTTAAAAAAGGAAATAAATTATGAAAATTATAATAATTATTTGGTTCCAATAATTGTAAATGATAAAATGTATTTAAGTTGGAGTGTTTGGAACGATTCATCAGATGATAGTGCTGTTGTTTGGATTAATTATGATTTTGATAATGATAAAGTTAATGATTATGTTGTAGTTGAAAAATAAAATCAATTCCTTTATATGCGGTATTTTTAATTAAAGATTTATAAGTATATAGTTTGTATGATAATATAATTGAAAAAGCACTTATGTCAAATTTTAAATTTGCGTTAACATGGTGCTTTCTTTTGCTTTTTTTGATTTTAAAATTAGTATATAATATGGTAAATATCTAATGTGATATTGTTAAAGAATGGAGTATGATATATGAAGAAAGTAGTTAAGAAAATAGCATTGTTATTAATAGTTTTTGGTATTGGAGTAGGAGTAACATTATTATATACAAATAATAAATATAAAGTTTATGAGGAAGAAGAGTGTAAACAAATAAAAAAACATGTAGATACAATATCTATGATGCTTGAAACAGAAGCTGGAAGTGGAAATTATGAAATGACAACATCTAGTAGCTGGCCAACAGATGGTTATGTTTTTAATACAGAACTATCAAAATGTGAAAATGGTGGAGAACTTTCTTGGGATGATGCCAACAAAACAGTTTTAATGAGTGGAAATGTATCAGATAAGTGTTATGTATATTTTGACAAATATAATCCCATAACTATAAATAATAATTCTATAACATCAAATGGAAATTCAATTACTATAACAATTGATGCAACAGCTGGAACAGGAACGATTGCAAAATATTTATATTCAAAAGATAATGGTGTTTCATATGTGCAAAGTGCAAATAATACATATACTTTTACTGGACTAGATAAAGGAACGTATAATATAAAAGCATATGTACAAGATTCAAATGGCAAAAATAGTGAAATAATTTCTAAAACAATTGAAATAACTTCAATTACCTTGGCAGATTATGTAAAGTCACTATATACAGGAACGCAAGGAAATAATGGTATTTATTATCATGATGCAAACTTAACAAATGGAGCAAATGATAATTCATATAGATATGCCGGAGCGAATCCAAATAATTATGTATGCTTTGGAAGTACAGAAACATCATGTCCAACAGATAACTTGTATAGAATAATCGGAGTATTTGGAGATAAAGTAAAATTAATTAAATATGATTATGCAAA
>OLQV01000213.1_pt1 | contig 60814 bp, 40 predicted proteins | sample 1672371 | NCBI WGS metagenome assembly OLQV01 (sample SAMEA3136676, study PRJEB25190) | human gut metagenome
TGTACACCTGCCCATTCACGGAAACAGCGACGCCGCTGCAACTGCATTGGCGCATGCAGAACGTGGCCTTGAAATCCACCTTGTCATGCAGGCCATTTTCCTCAATCATCTGCTGAAACGCCTGAATCACGTTGTAAGAGCCTTTCAGATGGCAGGAACTTCCGATACAAACGCTGACTTCTACCATACTCAGTTATCCTCCTGTTTTGCACCATGGTAATGAACATGCAGCAGCTCGTGCACGCGGCCCTTGAGGATGCCGTTGTAAAGCGACATCATCAGCGGGTTTTCTTCCGAACGCTTGATGCTGCAAAGCTTATCGGCGGAGTAAAGCCCCGCGCCGCGCTTTTCTCTTTCCATGTTGGATGCGAAGGGCTGTCCGCCGCCGCTGACGCAGCCGCCGGGGCATGCCATCACCTCAACAAAATCGAAGTGCTCGCCCGCCTTGATGCGTTCGATCAGGTCGGAAGCGTTCTTCAGGCCGCTCACAACGCCGATGCGCACTTCCTTTTCGCCCACCATCACGCGGGCTTCCTTCACGCCTTCCATGCCGCGTACGCCGGTGTAGGCGATGGACATCAGGGCCGTGTTGCTCTTGTCGGACGCAAGGCGGCGCAATACGGCCTCCGTCACACCGCCGGTTACGCCAAAGATTACGCCGGCGCCGGTCATCGTGCCAAAGGGCATATCCACCGCTTCGGGTTCAATATCGCGGAACATGATGCCGGATTCTTTGATCATGCGCACGAGTTCCTGCGTTGTGAGCACATAATCCACATCCTGCTTACCTTCCACCTTAAACTCGTCGCGTACCGCTTCAAACTTCTTCGCCGTGCAGGGCATGACCGCCACATGCACGCATTTGCGGCTGGAGGTGCGGTTGTTCTCGCGGATTACCGCAGCAAACATCTGCATCGGGGACTTGCAGGTGGAAACATGCTCCATCAGTTCGGGATAGCGCGTTTCGCAATAGCGCACCCAGGCCGGGCAGCAGGAAGAGAACAGCGGCAGCTCCGCCTTGCCTTCGCCAAGGCGCTTTGCAAGCTCGTTCGATTCCTCAAGCACGGTAAGGTCTGCGCTTGTGGAGGTATCATAAATCTCGTCAAAGCCCATGCGCCTGAGCGCGGCAACGATCCTGCCCATCGCGTTTTCGCCCGGGGCAATGCCGAGCTCGCGGCCAAGCGCCACACGCACGGCAGGGGCAATCTGCACGGTCACCTTGGTGCCGCGGTCGTCAAGCGCCTTCCAGACCTTTGCGATGTCATTCTTCACAACGATCGCGCCCGTCGGGCAGGCCTGCGCGCATTGGCCGCAGCCCACGCAGGGGGATTCTGCAAGCGGGATGTCAAACGCCGTGCTGATGGTCATCTTGGAGCCGCGGTGCGCAAAATCAATGGCGCCCACGTTCTGCACCTCGTTGCACATGCGCACACAGTCGCCGCAGAGGATGCACTTGTGCGCATCGCGCACGATGCTGACGGACGAATCCTCGATCTTCGGCTTTTCGGCCGTATTCGGAAAACGCACATCGTTAATGTCGAAGCGCATTGCAAGATCCTGCAGCTTGCAGGTGCCGTTGTTGTCACAGGTGGTGCAGTCCCGGCAGTGGTTTGCAAGCAGAAGCTCAAGGATCATTTTGCGGTACTTGCGCAGGCGCTCCGTATTGGTGCGGATCTCCATCCCCGCCTTCGGGGGCGTGGAGCACGCAGCCTCCAGGCCGCCCCACTGGTTTTCCACCATGCACATGCGGCATGCGCCATAGATCGAAAGCTCGGAATGGTAGCAGAAGGTAGGCATTTTCACACCGACCTTGCGGATCAGCTCCAGCAGATTTTTTTCGCCGTTGATCTCGACAGGGATGCCGTCAACCGTCATAAATTGCTTGTTTGCCATGGCCATGTTAGTCCTCCTTGATGGCGTGGAACGGACAGGTGCCGACGCACGCTTCGCACTTGATGCACTTCTCCTGGTCGATCACAAACGGCTGTTTGAGCGTGCCGCTGATCGCGCCTACAGGGCAGCCGCGGGAGCACTTGGAGCAGCCCTTGCACAGCGCAGGATCGATGGAGATGCGTTTGAGCTTGCGGCAGTTGCCCGCCGGGCAGCGTTTTTCGTAAATATGCGCCTCATATTCCGAGCGGAAGTTCTTGATCGTGCTTACCACAGGGGAAGGCGCGGTCTTTCCAAGGCCGCAGAGCGCCGTGGCGGAGATGGTGTCCGCAAGCTCCAGCAGCAGCTCGATGTCCCCATCGCGGCCCTTGCCGGCCACAATGCGCTCGAGGATTTCCAGCATGCGCTTGGTGCCCTCACGGCACGGCACGCACTTGCCGCACGTTTGAGCCGCGCCGGTCTCGAGCATGGAAAGCTGCGCCGCAATGGGGCAAGCCCCCGGCGGCGTGGTTGAAATTCGGCGCGCGAACGCTTCGAGTTCGGCGGCGTAGCTCGCGTCGCTCGACCCTTTCGGCGCAATAGAAAGCTTAGTCACAATACCCCCTATATCTAGGACGCGCCGCCGACGCTTCGGATGCCCCGGCGCGCGTTGTTAGATGCATAATTTTAGAACGCTCGCCAGGATAAAGCCGCACCAACATTGCGAATGGCACCGCGAAAGCATCAAATACGCACCTCAACGCGGTTTTTTAACAGGCCTGAAACATAGCGGAGGATGGAAGCCTGGAACATGAAGGAAGATCGGACGCTTCGGCTATTGCACAAAACGCCGCTGACCGGAGCGAATCGCGATGGTTCTAAGGCCGCGAAGAAGAAATTGGCAGAGCGGCGAAACGAAACGCCAATCGCCCCTGAGCGTTGGGACGGGACACCGGTTGCCCCGAAGGCCGGTGTGGTGCGAAGCGCAAATCGCCCCCAGGCGCTTGAGCGAAGAAACGACCCAAGTCCCAGGGCGCATGCCGGAATTTGGAACGAGTGCCCAATTTCAAGGCGAACATCTTTTTCGCCTGCTGGCAGAATATACCGTGCAAGGGTCGCATTCTCGCGGAATTTAGCACTTGCTGGCAAGAAAACCGTCCCTAGGGACGCGTTTCCTGACACGGAGCAGAACAGCAGAAACGAAGCGGCGTGGGCATATTTCAGCACCTATCTGGCCTGGCCTTTTACAGACAGTCAACTTTTGTCCTGGCATCATTTCAACCAAATTCGCGAAATTCGAGCCCGACAGCGTCTCAAAGGGCAAATTCGCGACCCTTGGCTCGAATATTCTGCCAGGAACTTGGATTTCAAACGAACGCAACAAGGAAAGCGATGGGGACGCAAAGCGCGAGAACCAATCAAGGCGGTCCCGGAGCACGAACGGAGCAAGGCAATCTGAAATGCAGCCGATCAGAGCGTCTTCGGAACCCGCGAAACAAAAAATACAGAGCAAGGTGCTTTTGCAGAGCACTGTTCTTTTGAAACACGCACAGGTCGAGGCGATTCAAGAATTGCGGAACCATAGAGGAGCCGAAAACAAAAAGGCCCGCTGAGAAGCGGGCCTTTGAGAATTCATGGAGCCGTTGACCGGACTCGAACCGGTGACCTGCTCATTACGAGTGAGCTGCTCTACCAACTGAGCCACAACGGCGCATGGCGTTCGTAACGCGAATGAGTATATTACAGGAAGCTCTTCGATACGTCTAGAACATTTTCCGATTAATTAGGAAATTCTTTTGCGAATTACTTCGCAGCGTCAGGACGCCTCGAACGAAAAAGCGCCGTTCGTTAGAACGGCGCAACAACGCTGAAAAATGGCTGGGCCACCAGGATTCGAACCCGGACTAAGGGCACCAAAAACCCCTGTGCTGCCATTACACCATGGCCCAGTAAGAAAAAGGCGGGCTGAACCCGTCTTGGAAAAATCGGTGGTGGGCCGTGAGGGAATCGAACCCGCGGCCTTGGGATTAAAAGTCCCCTGCTCTACCAGCTGAGCTAACGGCGCACATGCATAAAATGCAAGTATGTATTCTAACGGGCAAGTCCCTCTGGGTCAACTTGCCATTTTTCAAGCGTGCCTCTTTTAGCTATTTCGCCTATTTTTGCCGCTTCCCCAACCATGCAGGCGGGCCGCCCCGCCTATTCCCACGTCACAAATTCGACGCCTGCAACCTTACCCGAGTCGATAGCAAGACGGGCAATGCCCCGCTTACTGCCACCACGCGGCTTGCTAGCGCTTCCCGGGTTCAAATACAGGACCCCGTCGATAAGCTCTTCGCGGGGAATGTGAGTGTGTCCATGTACCACCACACGCACATCTTCGGCAACGGTGCCAATATCTTCGGGGCGATGCGTCATGAAAAAGCGCACCCCACCAATACGGGGAGACGCCGTGAAGGGAATATCCATCCCCCGCAGACTGGAATCACAATTGCCCAGCACCGCAACCGTTGGAGCGATGGCGTCAAGCTCCATAAGAATAGTCGGACGCTCAACGTCACCCGCGCACAGAATCATGTCACACGGCTGCAAGGCATCGTAGGCCTGCTCGCTCAAATGACCATGAATATCCGAAATCACGCCAACAAGCATATTCAGCTCCTTCGTTTTGACGAGAATGAAAGCACCCGCCCTGGACGGGATGAGGAGAAGACGGGGCAAGAAACAACTCGACCACGATGCAGCTACCAGCGCATAAGACCGCGCGCAGGCAGGATCGCAATTGCCGCGCCGCGAATTGGATTGCAGTTGCCGCTGGCAGGACCGCAGTTGCCAACCTTCAGGACAAAGTCCGAGGTGTGGGACAGCGCGGCAAGCGCAAGACAAAACAAGCGAGCGAGGCTCCGCCCTTTACAGGGCCTCAGGATTCAGGCAGTCCTTCGGACGCACACCCGTAACCACATCGATTGCGGCCTGCATGGCACGCGTACGCAGCTCGATGCCCGATTCCTCAGACCAATACGCCACATGCGGACTGAGCACCGTATGAGGAGCTTTCATCAGCGGATGACCTGGATCGACTGGCTCGCCTTCGAACACGTCAATGCCAGCACCCCACAGTTTATCCGCCTGGAGAGCTTCCGCCAAAGCAAGCGTGTCGATAACCGCGCCGCGTGAAGTGTTCACCACTACCGCGCTATCCTTCATAAGCGAAATGCAGCGGGCATCAAGCAGATGATGGGTGTCGGGAGTGAGAGCTGTATGGAAGCTAACCACATCGGCGCACTTCAGTAGCTCTTCGTACTCCAGGATGTCGTAGCCTTCGGGCGTGCGGCGGCCCGGCGTAAGAGAGCGCGAACAACACACCACCCTGAAACCCAGGCCAGCAGCCTTGCGTGCAGTAGCACGACCGATTTCGCCCATTCCCACCACGCCAAATACGCGACCGAACACCTGGCCATACGGACGATGGCGCGTGTAGTCCCAAATGCCGGCGCGCATATCGGCATCAGTTTCGTTCAAGCGACGCAGCACGCAAAGCGCCAACGTAATAGCATGGTCGGACACCACTTCAGTACCATAACCAGGCACTACGCATACCGCAGTGCCGTTCTTCGTTGCCGCAGGCACATCGATATCGTCGTATCCGATGCCCGTTCGGCTTACCACGCGCAGATTTGGAAGCGCCTCAAACACCTTGGGCGGGAACTTACCATAGGAAGTAACCACACCATCGGCATCGGCAGCATTGCGGATGATAGCTTCGGGCTCACGCTCGTTGAACAGGGCAATGTCAACACCTGCATCCTTCGCCATACGCACTTCAAAGTCGTTGTTTTCGAAGTCGGTGTCAACAATAACGATTTTCGGCATTGCTGCCCCTTTCTACCACCATTGGGTAACGGTCCCCGATTGGTTGAGGGAAACCGGCTCGCTCTTCGTTTGCGGCTCCATCTTGGTGATGATGCCGAAGAAATCTTTGATGCGCGCAAAGAATTCCCTTTGCTCGTAAGAATCCTTATTGGAGTAGTCGCTCAGATCGCTTGCAACACCACGTGCGTCGATACCAAAACCGCGCGCATCGTATACAGCACGATACAAATGGTACTCCTGCGTAACGATAACGCAGCGCTGCACGTTGAATACATTCTTCAAGCGGTACATGCTGTCGTATGTGGAAAGGCCCGCATGATCACAGAAAATATCTTCGGCGGGAATCCCGTTGGCCTTTGCGTACTTCGCCATGGCCATGACCTCGTTGTACGAAGAGTCGCTATTGTCGCCACTCATGATGATTTTCGGGGCAACCCCAGCGTTGTATAGGTTGTCGGCCACATCAAGACGATCTTTCAAAACAGCCGAGGGGCTGCCGTCCCAGTTGATGCCTGCACCCAACACCACAATGGCATCGGCTTCGAAGGCATCCGCATTGGCGGCCGCTTGAGCCTGAGATTCAAAATCAGGACGCGTGCTTGCGCAAACCCAAGCATTGATCCCCAGAGGAACGCCAACCACAACAAGCGCAACAAACAGCACGAAGCCGATAACGGCTTCGATTAAACGACGGAGGCATCCTTTTTTTCGTTTAGTTCCCATAGGCTTCGATCATAGCAAACGTACGTAAGAGTTTCGGAACCTCCACGTTGTCCGCGCGTTTTGTTCGTACGCGGCCTGCTCTTCTGCCCCTCTCTTCCCACACGAAGGATCGGGGATGCCGTGGGTCGTCGGGACGCGTGGTGAATACCGTGATACTTTGCCCCTGCACGGAAAAAGGGAATACGGCAAGACAGCGCTCTCGGCAATGTTGCCCGGAGCTTTTCGCAGATGTCCCCCTGCGAGGAACCGGAGATATGGCGTGCCTTCGGTATGCGGCATAAAGAAAGAGGGCTGTCAGCCCTCTCACCTCGACCTCGCACTTCACTCTGAAATCCGCACACATAAGAAAGCCTCCCATTTCTCGCTTCCAAGAAATGGGAGGCAGTTCACAAGCAGATCTGGCCCCTAAAAGCACATTCTGGCTATTTTGCTACCACATTGACCAGGCGGCCCGGAATAACAATAACCTTCTTGATGTCCTTACCAGCGGTTGCGCCAGCGATGGCCTCCAAGGCCGTTTCGCGAATGGCGTCTTCCGCAGCATCGGAAGCAACGGTGATCTTGGCCTTCACCTTGCCGTTAACCTGCACTGCCAGCTCAACCTCGGAAGCCTTAGCGGCATTCGGGTCGAACTCAGGCCAAGCTTCCTTGTGCACAGAAGTTTCGTTGTCCAAAACATCCTGCCACAGCTCTTCGGCCCAATGGGGAGCCATCGGAGCCAACAGCTTCACGATAACCTCGGCAATTTCCTTATCGAAGGCAACAAGCTCGGCGTTGGCGGCACGATCCTCGGCGGAGTTTTTGCGCAGGTAATCGCCTGTAGCATTTACCAATTCCATGATGGCTGCAATAGCCGTATTGAAATTGTTGCGAGCGAAGTCGTCGATGACCTTGCCAACCACGCGATGGCGCTCGCGCAGAAGCTCATCATGAGCCTTCTTTGCTTCTTCCGCCTTCGCGCCAGCTTGGAAGGAAGTTTCCTCCCCGGCCTTCCCTGCAAGATCGTTCACCATACGCCAAGCACGATTCAGGAACTTGTACATGCCAGCCAGGCCGTCTTCATTCCACTGCAGCTCCTTGTCAGGCGGAGCCATGAACAGGATATAAGCACGCACTGCATCGGCGCCGTATCCAGCGATCATGTCTTCGGGGCTGATAACGTTGCCCTTCGACTTCGACATTACCTCGCCATTTTCATCGAGAACCATACCCTGGCACAATAGGTTCGTGAAGGGCTCGTCGAAGTTGAGCATACCCATATCGCGCAGTACCTTCGTGAAGAAGCGGCTATACAGCAGATGCAGGATAGCGTGCTCAATACCGCCAATATACTGGTCGACTGGCATCCAGCGGTTTACGCGGTCGGGAGAGAAAGGCAGCTCGGTGTTGTGCGGGTCGGTATAGCGCATGTAGTACCAGCTGGAGCACGTGAAGGTGTCCATGGTGTCGGTTTCGCGACGCGCAGGCTTGCCGCACTTCGGGCAGGTGCACTGAGCGAACTGCTCATGCGTTGCAAGCGTTTCGCCAGCAGCCAAATCGATATCCTTGGGCAGCGTAACAGGCAGCTGGTCCTCAGGAACGGGCACGATGCCGCAGTCATCACAGTAAACAATCGGGATAGGATTACCCCAATAGCGCTGACGGGAAATGAGCCAGTCGCGCAAACGGAACTGAACCGACTTCTTGCCCTTACCTTGAGCCTCCAGGTCGCCGATGATGGCGTCGACGGCAGGAGAATGCTTGCCGCCCACCATGCCGGTGTACTTGCCGGACTGAACCAGCACACCCTCGGCCTCGTAGGATTTTTCCCAATCGACGGTGGTAACCTTGCGTTCCTGCACGCCGTTGAGCTCGGGATACAGAGGATCATCTTCACCCAAGATAATGGGGATGATGGGCAAGTCGTACTTGCGAGCAAACTCGAAGTCGCGCTGGTCGCCGCAGGGAACCGCCATTACGGCACCGGTGCCGTAATCGGCAACGATGTAGTCGGCAACCCATACGGGAACCTTTTCGCCGTTAACGGGATTGATAACGTAGCGACCGGTGAAGGCACCATGCTTTTCGCGGTCGCCCTGGGCGCGTTCCACAGCGCTTACTTTGGCAGCGCCCTCGACCAGGGCCATGACCTCGGCTTCGTATTCGGTACCGCATACCAGGTCGTGCACCAGCGGGCTTTCGGGAGCCAGCAAGAAGAAGCTGCAGCCAAACAGGGTGTCGGGGCGCGTGGTGAATACCGTGATGGTCTGGCCGTCGTCCTTACCTTCGGCAGGAATCAGCTCGAAATCAACTTCGGCACCTTCGGAGCGACCGATCCAGTTTGCCTGCATCTGCTTAACAGGTTCAGGCCAGCCTTCCAGCTGGTCAAGATCGTCCAGCAGCTCCTGGGCGTAATCGGTGATTTTGTAGTACCACTGGGTAAGATCGCGCTTTTCAACGGCACCATGGCAGCGCCAGCATTCGCCTTCGGTTACCTGCTCGTTTGCCAAAACCGTTTTGCAGTTGGGGCACCAGTTGACAGGGCTATTGCGGCGTTCTACCAAACCGCGCTTGTACATCTGCAGGAAGATCCACTGACCCCAGCGATAGTACTCGGGGTCGCAGGCAACAACGGTGCGATCCCAGTCATAGGAAAAGCCCATGCGCTTGAAACTGGCCTTCTGCGTTTCGATGTTGGCGTACGTCCACTTAGCAGGATGGGAATTGTGCTTGATGGCAGCGTTTTCTGCAGGCAGACCAAACGCATCCCAGCCCATTGGATGCAGCACGTCGTAACCACGCATAGCGTAATAGCGAGCTGTTACGTCGCCGATGGTGTAATTGCGAACATGGCCCATGTGAATGTCGCCCGAAGGGTACGGGAACATCTCGAGCACATAGCGCTTCGGCTTGCTGGTATCCTCCGTTGCCTTATGTGCGCCTGTTTCGGCCCACACCTTTTGCCAACGAGGCTCAATCTCGTGAGGATTGTATTCTTTCATGAGGCATAATCCTTTTCCGATACTTCATGCGCGCAGAACCCGTTGATTCAAGTAAACGAACCTTCGAGCACTGAATATACATATGGTTTGACATTATATCGTGTTGGCGTTGCGCCTGTGTTTCCGCGCACAATTTCCTCTAAGCGGTTGCTATGAAGATGGGAATAGATACCGGATTTCCGCTTTGCGCTGTAGCAACTAGCGCCAAAGCCTCGCGCACAAACAGCTTTGCAAACGAAACCCGGCTCGCCAGACGGGAGTCTGGCACCTGTTCTCATTTCCCCAACGAAAAGGGCCTCGCTCGCGATGGATGAACTGGGAAATAGTTCAAAATTCGCAAACGAGGCCCTGTTATTGCCCTATGGTGCAAGCGGAAAACGATGCGCCCTATGTTCTTCCCGCTTACAGGAAACGGTAGCTTACGGTGCGGACGCCCCAGGCTTGGCAGGTGCTGAACCCGAAAGCCTTGAAGACACCCGGCTGCAGGTCGAGCGCGCGCGAGCCGCCGCCCATGGAACCGCAGTCGTTGACGGTAGCAATTACCGTCTTACCACCATATTTGATTTCGACAGCACGCCCAAGGTATGAGCGGTAATTCGGCCAGGACATGGGAACAGCAACGCCCATGGAGGAATCGTTGCAAATTGCACCCGTTGCGGTGGTTCCCGGATTCGGGGTGCTTGCGTCGCTGCTGCCGCCATAAGCAGAAGCAACGCCCGTCTTCCAACCAGCGCTTACGCTACCAGAATTGGAATTCGAGGAATTGTTGCTACTGGAAGAATTGGTATTAGCCGACGGGTTGCGGTCGGTATTGGTATTCCAATTGGAATTGGGCTGCGATGCATTCGAGGCAGCTTGCTGCTTGCCCTCTTCTTTCTTCTGCATTTCCGCTGCCTGTGCTTGCAGGGCCGCCAGCTGAGCCTGTGCCTGTTCTTCCTTAATGGAAGAAACCTTAGCGGAAGCGTCAGACACCACCTTTTCAGCCTGGCTCTTCTTCTGCTCAGCCTCGTCGATCAGCTTCTGCTGCTCGTCGCGCTGGGTGTCGAGCTCACCGAGAGCCGAAGAAAACGTATCGCGCAGCTGCTCTTGTTCGGCAACCTTCTGCGCCTGGTCTTCTTGAATGGAAGAGTAGTACGTCAGGTTCTTCGTGAACTCTGAGATATCTTCCGAAGTAAGGACGATGTTCACCAGCGAAAGGGAACCATCTCCCTTGTACTGGGAAAGAATGCTGTCGGAAAGTGTTTCGCGACCCTCGAGCATCTTCTGCTGAGCGTCCTGTACCTTCTGGGTGGTTTCGTTGATTTGCGAATCAAGACCACTCAACTGCGCCTGCAGGGCATCGTATTCTTTATTAAGGGAATCAAGCTCAGCCGAAGCCTGGGACAGCATTGCCTGGGCGTCGGAAAGCTCGTCTGCGTGCGCTTCGCGCACAGCACCAGTTGCCGGCAAGGCCATAGAAAGAGCCAGTGCCAAGCTAACGGGAACTGCGGTAAGCGCTTTATGTACTCGTGTAGCCATAGGAAGAAGTTTAGCGTACCCGTCAGTTTTGACCTAATCGTCCACTTTCTCGGATTGGAACACGTTTTACCTGTGAACACTGTTATGCCAGTTCAAATATAAAAAATCTCCCCTATTCGCACAGGGCGAAACGGGGAGATTTTATGAAGAGCCGTAAATGATAAGCCAAACGAAACGTTTTCGTTTGCGCCGTATAAACTCTAGCGCGTGTTGCTAACGAAAGGAGTCTTGTCCTTCAGCAGAACATCGTGCGCGCCGCCCTCGACAATGGAAGTGGAGCTGATAACCGTAAGCTTTGCCTTGTCCTGCAGCTCGGGAATGGTGAGCGCGCCACAGTTGCACATAGTGGAACGAACCTTGGAAAGCGTAAGATCAACGTTGTCCTTCAAGGGACCAGCGTAGGGAACGTAGGAATCTACGCCCTCTTCGAAAGTCATGCCCTTCTTGCTGCCGCCCAGGTCATAGCGCTGCCAGTTGCGTGCACGGCTGGAACCTTCGCCCCAGTATTCCTTCATGTGCTGGCCGTTTACCACAACCTTGTTGTTGGGAGCCTCGTCGAAACGAGCGAAGTAGCGACCCAGCATGATGAAGTCGGCACCCATGGCAAGTGCCAGGGTGATGTGATGGTCGTATACCGTACCACCATCGGAGCAAACGGGAACGTACACGCCCGTTTCGCGGAAGTATTCGTCACGAGCCTTTGCAACCTCGATAAGTGCGGTTGCCTGGCCACGGCCGATGCCCTTGGTTTCACGCGTAATGCAGATGGAACCGCCGCCGATGCCAACCTTGATGAAGTCAGCGCCAGCCTCAGCCAGGAAACGGAAGCCCTCGGTGTCTACTACGTTACCAGCGCCAACCTTTACGGAATCGCCGTAGTGAGCGCGAATCCATGCAATGGTGCGGGACTGCCACTCGGAGAAACCTTCAGAAGAGTCGATGCACAGAACATCTGCGCCAGCTTCAATCAGAGCAGGAACGCGCTCTGCGAAATCACGCGTGTTGATGCCAGCACCAACAATGTAACGCTTGTGAGCGTCGAGCAGTTCGTGCGGATTGGACTTGTGCTGCTCGTAGTCCTTGCGGAATACCATGTACATAAGGTTGTCGTTGTCGTCAACGATGGGCAGCGAGTTCAGCTTGTTGTCCCAAATAATGTCGTTGGCTTCCTTCAGCGTGGTGCTTGCGGTGCCAACGATGAGCTTTTCACGGGGGGTCATGAACTCAGATACGGGCGTATCGAGATCCATGCGGGAAAGGCGATAGTCGCGGCCGGTAACAATGCCCAGCAGCTTGCCCTGGCCCTGACCGTTTTCGGTAACGGGCATAGTGGTATGGCCGCTCTTTTCCTTCAGCGCAACAACGTCGCGAAGCGTTGCGTTGGGGGTAAGGTTGGAATCGCTACGCACGAAACCGGCCTTGTGGTCCTTTACACGGCGAACCATTGCGGCCTGGTCTTCGATGGACTGAGAACCGTAGATGAAAGAAACGCCGCCCTGCTGAGCCAAAGCTACAGCCATGCCATCGTCGGAAACGGCCTGCATGATTGCAGAAACCATGGGGATAGAAAGCTTCAGAGCAGGCTCTTCACCCTTCTTGTATCGTACAAGCGGAGTGGAAAGGTCAACCTTTTCGGGGATGCACTCCGAAGAAGAGTAACCCGGTACAAGCAGGTACTCATTGAAAGTACGAGAGGGTTCGTCGAAATAATGTGCCATGTAGCGCTCCTTGAATTGAGTCTCATTTCCCGATCCCCCGCTCCTTGCCGGTTCCCTTTCGTGCCCGGAGGGTTTCCGCGAGGTTAATTCATTATAGACACGTGCGCGACAAAAAAGTGACAAAAAGGAGCGAGGCTCCTTTTTGTCACTTGGTGCACACGTAAATGCTGAAAATCTTAGGTTTTACGGCTCGTTTCCGAACGCTCCAGCTGGATAAAAACCCAGCCCCTTTGAATCCTTTGCTTCAATGCCGAAGGCGCTCCGCAAAGGGATGCCTCGCATTCTTGCTCTAGGCCTCGAGGAAGGCGCGATATCCGCGATACGCCTCGAAGATATCGGCCTTGGAGGTAACTTCCCACGGAGCGTGCATCGAAAGCACGGCAACGCCGGAATCGATGACGTCCATGCCGTACTTTGCGGGAATGTAGGCGATGGTTCCGCCGCCGCCCGCGTCAACCTTGCCAAGTTCGGCGGTCTGGAAGGAAACCTCGGCGTCGTCCATCACGCGGCGTACGTATGCCACGTATTCGGCACGCGCATCGTTGGAGCCGCTTTTTCCGCGCGCTCCCGTGTACTTGTTGAACACCAGGCCCTTGCCAAGGTATGCAGCGTTCTTCGTCTCAAATACCGAAGCATACGCAGGGTCGAAGCCGGCGGACACGTCGGAGGAAAGCATGCGCGATGCGGCCAAAACGCGGCGCAGCGCCAAGGGGCTTTCCAGCCCAGTAAGAGCGGCAATTTCTGCGATGGTGTTCTCGAAGAACAGAGAGCCCATGCCTGTTGCGCCGACGCTGCCGATTTCCTCCTTGTCAACCAGCACCGTAACGGCGGTCTTCTTCGGCGTTTCGATTGCCAGCTGAGCCTCGAGCGAAGTGTAGGCGCACACGCGGTCGTCCTGGCCGTAGCCGATAACCATGCTGCGGTCGAAGCCCAGCTCGCGGGCGCGGCCTGCAGGCACTACCTCGATTTCGGCGGAAAGGAAGTCTTCTTCCGCAATGCCGTACTTTTCTTCCAGCAGCTTAAGGGCGAAAGCCTTTACCGGCTCCTTTGCGGCGGCTTTCTCCTCGTCGGAGGCGTCGTCGGCGGGCTCGACCTTCAGGGGGCGATTGCCGATAAGCACATCGAGGTTTTCGCCCTCGACCACTTCGCTGCCCTTCTTGGCCATCTGCTGGTTGCCCAAATGGGGCAGAAGATCGGTTACGCAGAATACGGGGTCGCCGGCATCGTCGCCCACGTTCACGTCAACCACGGTGCCGTCGGTTTTCGCCACCACACCGTGAAGCGCCAACGGCAGCGTTACCCACTGGTAGTGCTTGATGCCGCCATAGTAGTGAGTGTCGAGGAAGGCAAACCCGTTGTTCTCGTAAACCGGGTTCTGCTTCAGGTCCAAACGGGGGCTGTCGATATGGGCGCCCAGGATGTTCAGGCCCGCCTCGAGCGGCTCGGTGCCGATATGAGCCAAAATGAGCGACTTGCCATGCACGCCAGCCCATACTTTGCTGCCCGCTTCGAGCGTGCGGCCCTCGCGAACCACATTCTCAAGCGATTCATAGCCCGCAGCTTCTGCCTGCTTAACGGCGGCCGCAAAGCAACGGCGCTCAGTTTTGTTGCTAGAGATGTAGTCGATATAGCGGGAAGCCAAACCGTCGAGCTCTTCAAGCTGGTCGGCGTTGTAGCCTTCCCATGCGTTCTTGCGCTCCAAGAAAACCACCTTTCACGGAAACTTGTTTATCGCAGGAAAGGATAGCACGCTCCAATGAACGACGTGCCACCCGAAACGAAGCGGCTACTTTCGGTGAAGAGAATCGCCCTGAGCGCGACAAAGGGAAGGCGCCCCTTGTCGCCTTCCCCGTCAGTCGCATCGTATGGGGAGATGCTTCCCGAAACTATCTGTCGAACTTCCTGCGTGCAACCGCCGCCCCACTCGCCGCCATTACGGCAAGCGCAGCAGCCGCCCCAAGGGGAGCTGCATCGCCCGTTGCAGGGAGATTGGCAACCTGAGGGGAATCGTCGTTGGATTCTTCGCCTTTGCTGCCTGCATCTGCGCCAGAAGCGTCATCGGAAGCGTTAGCATCGCCGCCGTTGTCTGCATCGCCCGATCCGTTGCCCGAATCGGCGCTAGAGTCATTGCCGGCATCAGATCCGTCACCCGAGCTATCGCCGGAGCCAGAACCCGAATCGGAACCGTTGTTAGAGCCGCTATCGGAGCCAGCTCCTCCATTGTTGCCGGAACCCGTTCCCGAACCGTTTTCAGAACCGTTATCGGAGCCAGGCCCCTTATCGCCATCAGAGCCCGATCCGCCGCCAGCGTTCTCTTCGTAAACGCTGTACTCACTGCTTCCTGGGTTCGCTCCCGTTCCGCCCTTCGATTCAACCTGAGTAGCCTTTGAAACCAGGACCTTCGGATCGATGCCATTACCCGCATTGCCCGGGGCGCCCATGGCTGCGTCGTTTTCGCCAACCGTATTTCCGCCGGTTGCCTTCAGCGTGGAAACTGCAACTATGCCTTCACCGGCAATACCTGCGCCACCGTTTCCTCCACCCATGCCGACAGAGCCACCCTGAGCCTCGAGCTGACCGTCACCGATAATAGAACCACCGTTAAGCACGATGCCCGCACCGCCGTTTCCGTTGTCAAGGTCAACGCTGCCGCCGGTCGCTTTCAACGTGGCACCTTGATCGATAACCAACTTGCCCCCATTAACGATCATGCCAGTTTGAGCATCTTTACTAGACACGATGCCTTCACCTTCGATGGAGCACGTGCCCTTGACCGTCACCGTGCCATTCGTTTGCACGGGAGCCGTCGGCGCTTCGACCTTGCGGTTTCCGTCGGTAAGGTAGTTAGCATGAGATCTGATTTCGGCATCTTCGAGGGCAGATCCATCATTCAGCGTGATCTGGTTAACGAACGAAGAGCTGTTTCGGGCACTCAAAGTACCTCCGTTTACCTCCACAGCGCCATAGGCGACCGAGTCGTCGAGGGTCAACTTGCCGCCCTTTTCCACGACGATCTTCACGCTCGAATAGATCTTCATGTTGTGAAGGGTGACATCTGCACCTGCGGGAATAGTGAGTGTTTCGGTGCCGAAATTGCCATTTTCGCCTTTGCCGATAATGCCGTACACGCCCGATTCGTGCGAGCCGTAAATGTCATGCAGGCCAACCGGTACAACCGCATTTCCCGTCTCAGAGATCTCGTATGGCTCCATATCCCATGAGTTGGTTCCTTCAGAAAGTGCGTCCATCCGCTGCTGAAGGGTTTGATCGTCTGCGTAGATGCGCATTTCCACCGAACTACTTTGTTGGTTACGCGCGCCAGAAGTCACCGTTGCCGTTATGTGGTAGGTGCCTGGCGTCTGCGGCGTTCCCGTAACGTAGACGGTGTCGTAGGCAACAGAGCTTACCTCCATGCCGCTTCCTTCAGGGCTGATAGAAAAGCTGATTTCAGCATCAGAATTCCTGGTTGCAAAGGTGTTCCAGTCCTCCCATTCGCCAGTTCCCTCTTTAATCTCGGGCTTCAGACGATTCGACTGGCTCGTGCTCGATGATCCGCCACCGCCTGTCGAGGTTGCCATCACCTCGTATTCGCTGCTCTGAGCAGACGTGCCGTTCACAACGAAGCACTGAAGATCGCCCGAAAGCCTAACCTGGATCTGCTCCTGCACCACAAAGTTCAACGTTTCGCTTGTCGAATCTGTCGAGCCGTCCTCCTTGGCTGCGGAAGCGGAAACCGCAACGGAATACGAACCAGCGGTAGGTGCCGTTCCAGCCAGAGAGACTTTCCCGTCCGAAACAGAAGCGCTCAAGCCTTCAACCTCCGCACCATCCTGACCAAGAACCTTGGCGGCAACTTTGGCGTCGGCAGCTTTCGTTCCCTTCAACTCAAAAGGCAGCGTTTGGCTGACCTGGCTGCCCTGAACGGCAGCAGAGAACTCCTTGCCTGATGCGAAGCTGAATGCAAGGCCCTGGTAGGATTCGGCAGGCTCGCCAATGTTGTCGGGCTCTTTCGTGCTGCCGGTATACGTTACGGAGCCATTGTTTTCGATCTGCCCCGTCGCAAAGGTGCAGTTTTCGAACACCGCTGTACCGTTCACAACAGGCGCATTGGAAAACGAGCAATTTGAAAAATGAACCACAGCGCCTTTCTGCACCTCAACATAGGCGCCTTCAGCGTCTGAGCTATTGCGCTTGTAGAAGTTAATGCGATCGACCGCGATGTCCGAGTCGGAAGGGAACACGACCGTCATTTTATAGGAATAGCCGAAATCGACCGTTTTCGGGCCAGAGCTGAAGAAACCTTCGGAATACCCCGAAAGCTCAGTGATAGACGAAGGAATGGTTACCGTGCCCTTGTCGGTAAAGCTGGTTCCCACGTGTATTTTGGTGGACCCTTGGGCAACAGCTTCAGAAAGATAGGTACTCAGCCCGTAGGAGCTGTCGCCGATGTAGTAGTAGCTATCGCTTGCGTTTTCAGAGGCGACGCTCACGTCCTGATCTTCCCCTGCCGCAAATGCGGCAGTCGGAGTGGCCATGGCCATGCCAGCAGCCAAGGCAGCCGCCATGCCTACCTTCGCCGCAGAGGCAGCGGGTGTACGAAGTGACTGAGAATCTTTCATATTCTCCCTTTCCGAACTTATTTCTGCACATTTAAAGTTAGCCGTGACTAATTCACATGCGGGAGTTTACCATAGGTAACAATTTAGCTGCAGACAAATTATCGGGGATGCGGCTTTCGGCCATCTATAGGCTTCAGCGCCTCCCCTCCCTACCGCAAAGAAGGACCCGTGAACACAAGAAACGCTCAGCCGGAAACAAGCCCCCTCGAAACAGCCACGAGCGAAAACGCCGAGCTCGAGATAAGGAGCAGAAGCTTCTTTGCCTTCAACACGAACTGCTGCATAAAGGCAGCGATCGTAACCGATGGAGCGCAGCTCTCATCTGGGCAATTGCTGGAAAAGATTCTCGATAATGCGGTGGGTCTCTGCTACCGATACGAAAAGCTCTGGAGCCACACCCAAAAAGGAAGCGATATCTGGCGTTTGAATCACGCACAAGGAAAAGCCGTGCCCATCGATGCCGAAACCGCGAAGATTCTGCAGCTTTCCAGGCACTACTGCGAGGAAACCGCGGGGCTGTTCGATGTTTCCATGGCTCCCGTTGCAGAGCTCTGGAACTTCCGTAAAGCTCAAGTTCCCAAGCCCGCCGAAATTGCACATGCCCTTGAAATTGCAAAAACTGGACACCTCCGCATTATGGAAGACCACGCCCAGCTCCCTATTGCAGAAAGCAAGGTTACCCTGGGAGGCATCGCAAAAGGATACGTCGCCGATCGCGTTAGCGAATTCCTGGAAGATTGCAGCATCCATGATGCCCTCATCAACCTTGGAGGAAATATCGTGGTAAAAGGGAGCGCCTTCTTAGCCGAAACCCCACAGCGGTACTGGCGCATTGGCATTCGGTCCCCAAAACATGCCTCGCGAAGAAAAGCCGCAGAAGAACGTGCCGCTGCCATAGCGCGCAGCCCCCACGGGACCGACCTTCGAGCACTCGGAAACCACACGCCGCCCAACGAAGAGCCCGCTTGTATCCTTGAACTGAGCGACTGTTCCATAGTTACCAGTAGCATCTATGAGCGATGCTTTACCGATAAACATGGAAACATCCACCATCATATTGTCGACCCACGCACCGGGCGCCCCTCGAACAGCGACCTCGCAAGCGCAACGGTGATATCGAAGCGGTCGATAGACGGCGACGGCTTCTCAACAGCACTTTTGATCATGGGAAGTTATTGGGCAAAAAACTACGCAGAAGGGCACCCCGACCTCGAAGCCGTGCTTATCACTCGCAATGGGCGGATCGAGGCAACGAGCGGGATTCGCGAAGCAATGGGCTGCGTCGCAGGCGGCGCTGAAAGTCACACACTCTTCTAAAAGTGCGGGATATGGGCAAGCATGCGGATCGAGCAAATTCGAACATAGCGCTATTCCAGATGTCAACTTGCGGCGCCGCGTCGTTCCATGTTGCTGCCCCATAGACCCATCCCGACGTCCACCCAGCGCCGCACCCATGCCATTTTGCCCATAGCGTCACATCAATGTTCATCCCGCCTATAGCGCAGTCTCGAAAGCCATCCCGGGAGCCCAAAAACAAAAAATCAATCCTGGCTGCAACTTTTTTGCGATTGGCAATTGTTCCGAGCCGTCGAATCACGGATCATGGCGCAAAAGCGCAGGTGATCTGCCATGAAACATCCGATTCTTGCTTTGCATGGGGCGAAAGAGAGCTGCTAATCGCAAAAAAGTTGCAAAAGTACCTGGATTTTTGTTTTGATAACGGCGGATCTGCCGTAGCAGAGCGAATCCCACAAAAGATAGGCTCCCGACCAACAGCAACGAAGTCGATACCGCGAAATAGGGGGGGTATAGGGCAACCCATCACCAGCGCCTCAATCCCATCCGCTTTTTTAAATGACTCGTATTCATAGCGCGCCTGCAGATCCAGGCTTAAATCGGACACGCTTTTCGTCTGCGATCAAGGGTTCGCCCCTCAAAAAGAAAAGCGCGCAATGCGAATCAATCTCGCATTGCGCGCTAGAAAAACCTCATAGTGTCAAGAAGCCACAGGCTCCCAACTTACGCAAGCTTGCGCTCAGAGCACCAGGATAACTTTTGCCCGAATCCCAGCCCACAGAAAAACCAAGTGAACTTATGTCCGACTTGCTAGAAGAATCCTATTTCCAGTCCTGGCCAACCACTACCAAATAGTCGCCCGTGAAGGAATAGATGCCGTCATTCTTCTTAACAGTGCCAACGCCCAGCAAGTCGGCGATCTTCTGCGCTTGGCCGGAGTCGGTGCCGTTGTATACAACGATCGTCTTCTTGTAGTTGTAATCGTCGGCGTTGCCCGTTTCGCAAACGGCGCCCTGCGGGGTGAGTTTCGATGCCGCTTCGTTCGCACAACCCTGAATGCCACTGCCGTTCTTTACAGCAATCTTCACACCAGAAAGCGAAGAGGAAGAGCTCGAATTCTTGGAGCCGCTATCGCCAGAACCGCTGCCACCTGTTCCCGCCGAAGACATTACCGTGCCAGTCGCAGGGTCAACAAAGGTTTCCTCCGTAGGTGAAAGCCCCTGCTTCACGCGACTCATCATCTTCTGCCACTCTTGGGTATTCACTTTTTCGTACCAAATATCGTTTTCATACACTGAAGTGGTGGGGACTTGAGCCGAATATACGTTGTTGTCAACGTCGATGCCCATCATGGCCTGCGCTAAATACGGCTCGTTTCCGAACGCTCCAGCTGGATAAAAACCCAGCCCCTTTGAATCCCTTGCTTCAATGCCGAAGGCGCTCCGCAAAGGGATGCTTCGCATTCTTGCTCTAAGCCTCGAGGAAGGCGCGAAGCATTTCTTGCCACTTCCCCCAAAGGAAAAGAGGGGATACCCCATTCCCCTAATTGCTCTTTCTCGAAGTCCATTTCTTTGCCAGCTTACGCCCTGCATCCATGGCGGGCTTTTCCACAAGAAACCACGAGGCAATCGCAAAAAGCAGCGTTATGCCAAACGAAATAACTGAACAGGAAAGATACGCACATGGCAACGATGCACCGCCAAGCCAAACCACGCATTGCTGAATGGGGAATGCATAGATGTAGATACCGTACGAATAATCATTTTTCTTGAAGCACGGAGCGAAACGAGGATTGCTAGTAAGCGAAAAACCTAAAGTGAATGTGCATACACATACGAACATGATCAGCGAGGAAAAGATACCCACCTGATCACGGAAAACGATTATCACGAGCAGAGCCACAACCGCAAACTGGCTGTCGCAATACTTATCGAGGCCAAGCTCCAAAACTGCCACACCTGCCATGTAATAGGCGAAAAGCCTAAAAAGGTTGTCGAGCACCTTGGGAAGCGGGTACAAACCCGAATAAGAAAGAAAATGCACTAGAACCAGAACCGCAAGAACAACGGCAAATACCAGCTTTCTACCACCGCATAGCTTCTTTGTTGCCGCATAAAGCAATGGCGTAAGCAAATATGCCAAAAACTCATAGCGCAGAGTCCAAAGTGACCCGTTTACAGCATACGGAAGAGGGTTCGCGTCGAAAACTCCCGGCAAAACATTGCTGATAGGAGCTAGCACAATCAAAGAAAGATACTTCCACGTCCCCGCGTCGGCAAAGTAATCGCCCAGCGGGAGGCTCGTGACAATCGGCCCCATAACGAAAACGCTTAGCAAGATCACTACCGCAAGACCAGGAAAAATACGAGCAATACGGCGAATAAGATAGCTACCGAAGCTTGAAGAGCGGGTCCAGCTTTTCGCGATAAGGTATCCGCTGAGCACGAAGAAAATGTTCACCGCAATAGGGCCCAAGCCCTGCCCCATTATGTAGGGCTCGGGAATAGCCAGCAATGAAGCCATATGGAACCAGATAACCAGGCTTGCCGCAATAAAACGTAGGAAATTAATGTTGTTATCGCGCGAAGGAACGGAATAGGTTTTGCCTGCTGAACTCAAATAGCTTCCTTTTCTTTGGTACATGCAAGGGCAATTATACAAAAAGTAATGAGACCAGAAGTTTCATGGAGATAACCATAGCCAAGAAACAGAAAGGCGGCCGAAGCCGCCTTTTGCAGTTTATTTCCAGTCTTGGCCGACAACCACCAGAATGTCCCCTGTGTAGGTATACCGCCCATCGTTCTTCATCACGGTGCCGCATCCCAGCAAATCGGCAACCTTTTGCGCTTTATCGGCGTTGTTGCCATCGTAGATTACCAAAGTTTTAGCGTAATTGGAGTCGTCTGCGTTGCCGGTTTCGCACACCGCTCCTTGAGGAGTGAGCTTAGCAGCCGCATCGCTCGCGCAGCCCTGAGTGCCATTTCCGTTCTTCACAGAAATTTTTGTGCCGGAAAGAGAAGAGCCTGACGCACCGCCTGAACCAGAGTCACCCGAACCGGAGCCACCGCTACCAGACGATGCCATTACAGTTCCCGTTGTCTCATCCGTCACATCACCTTCCGTGGGAGACAAGCCCTGCTTCACGCGACTCATCATTTTGTTCCATTCGGAAGTGTTCACCTTCTCGTACCAAACATCATTTTCATATGACGAGGTTGTAGGAACCGCAGCGGAATACACATTCTTATCGATATCGATGCCGAACATACGTTGCGCCAAACCAAGAATGTCCGCAACAGAGTAATCGGTGGTGATGTACTGGGCCAAGGTGCTCACCGTATTGGTAAGAGTACCGATATCGGAGCTCATAAGCTTCTTCATAATGGCCGAAATCATGGTGCGCTGGTTGGCGGAACGAATAGCATCACCATCGCCAATAGCATCGTAAGCATGACGGCTGCGGCAATAGATAAGCGCCTGCTCTCCGTTCAAAGTTTGCTGACCAGCCGCGAGATATCCCATGTAATTCGGGTCGTTAATCTCATATTGAACGTTAATGTCGATACCGCCAAGCGAATCAACCACCGCCGCAAAACCATCAAGGTCGATTTCCGCGTAATGGCTGATAGAGACACCCGCCAAGTCTTCAACAGCTTTGATGGCACCAGAAGGCCCACCAAATGCATAAGCCGCGTTGATCTTCTGAGTGCCGTGCGTCCCAAGCTGAATCTGCGTGTCACGAGGGATGGACACCAGGGTAACTTCCTTATCCTTGGGATCGATACGCGCAAGAATCATAGAATCGGTGCGATACGACCCACCATATTCATCCGATGATTCACGGCCCTCGTCTTTATCGATGCCGATAAGCAGCATATAGAACGGGTCCGATGCCGAATCGGTAACCGTAAGCGAGTTCAGAAGGTCTGCGTCAACGTCTTTGTTCAGCGCCTTGTCGAGGTTATTAAGGTAAGCCCAGGCAGCGCCTACGCCACCAAGAACCAAAGTCAAGCAAACGGCAACCACACCGAGCGCAATGCGCTTGCGACGCTTCTTCGTGCGCTCGCGCTTAGCGCGAAGGACCTCGCGATCATGCGCATTGCGAGGAGTATACGGGCCGCGCTTGGTGGGCGAACCATAAGCACCGACCGAACGATAATTGCTCTTTTGTTGTGTGTGAACAGGGGAAACATGCGTGGAGGAACCATAGTTGCTGGCTCCATACGCATTTGTGCTCGAGCCGCTAGGGCGACGCAAAGCATGCGACGCGCGAGACGTACGAACATACGGGTCAGAAGCACTTCCCGCTGAGCGATGCGGCGTGCGCGAGGAGGAAGCGTGCGCCGCCTTCCTTTCAGCACGAGCCGATCGTTTTGATGGCTTGTTATTCGAAGCAAACATGCAATAAATGATGAAAGAAACGTTAATACCATGCAAATTAATTCGGCGAAAACCACAGTATGCGCGAATGAAAACAAGGCAATTCACGCATTATTAGTACAGACATATACTATTTGTTGAGTTTTTTGTGAACAAAACGTGAAGCGCTTCAGCTCGGACACGGCACAGAAAAGGAACGGCGCCCCAGGCAACCTAAAAGGTAAAGGTCTCGGCAAAAATAGCGTGAAATCACAACCTGCTATTTATGCTCCAGGCACACCCAGTCGCTTTGCCATATACGCATTCGCAGCGAGCTCGGCTTCGTCTTCAAGGGCAACGAGCTCCACTTTGTTGCCCAAACGACGCTCCATCGCCGCAGCAATAAGGTGATCGGCAATAGCCGGGTTCTTGCCCAGAAGCGGACCATGCAGATAGGTGCCGATGCAGTTGCGATACAGGGTTCCATCGCAACCCGAATCGTCGTCATTGCCGTGGCCCACATTGGAAACTACTTTGCCAAATGGCTTCAAGGACGCGCCGAGCTTCGTACGACCGGCATGGTTTTCATATCCCACCACCGGCTGCGGAGAAAGCTCGGACTCCAACGCAATGTTTTCGATAAGACGATCGAAGCCAGCACCAGCACGAACCGTCTTCAGGTCGAGGATAGAAAGGCCCTCCACCGACTCATCGCCCATAAGCCAATTACTACCCAGAATCTGGTAGCCGCCGCAAATAGCCAGAAGCGCTCCATCGCCTTCTACATAGGTGCGCAATTCTTCGCGCATGCCCAGCAGCACTTCGGATGCCAGTTTCTGCTCGCGATCGGGGCCGCCGCCCAAGAAAACGATATCGGCCGAAGTAAGATCGACCGATTCCCCGTAGTGAACTGCTTCCACCTGCACAGGGATGCCGCGCCATGCGCAACGCTGAGCAAGCACACGCACGTTGCCGCCATCGCCGTACAAATTAAGAAGATCGGGGAACAGGTGCACGATGCGCAGAGGCTGCTCGTCGAACTTGGCAACTTCGGCTTGATGCACATAAGCGCCCGAAACCCACTTCTTACTGCATTCTGGCTTGGCATCGCCCGATGTCGGGTTGGCAGGCGCCGCCTTATCAGCACGCGCCATCAGGGCAGAGCGCACTGCAGGGAGCGAGGTGTAATTGGCGATAGCGTAGATATTCCATTCAGAAGGCAGCTTCAGCGCAGCATCCACCACTTCGTTGACGCTATCGACGATCTTGGCGTCGATGCCCGCATACTTCAGACGCAGCTGCAGGTCGTTTTTGCGGATTCCGCCAGCGAACACCATGACGTCTTCCTGGCTGGCTAGCTCCTCAAAGTCACAGTCCCATATCCAGGAAATGTCGCGACCATCGGCTTCGTTGTCGTTAATGAAGAACGCCGCAACCTTCTTGCCCGGCGCCTGAGTGATAAGTTTCATGTTCTGGTTGAAGCCCGTCGGGTTCTTCGCCAGGTTCAAAAGGACAGGGCGCCCCTCGATGGTAAGCGACTGCAAGCGTCCATTCTGCGGGTCGAACAGATCGACCGCCTTCTGGAACACCGCGTCGGAAACGCCAGCGCAATGGGAGGCCAACCAAGCAGCCATAACGTTGTACACCATATACGACCCAGCGCGCTGCGCGTGAAGATCGACGCTTTTGCCCGTTGCCGTTTCTTCAACCGAAAACGTGATTTCGTCTCCGAACACTACGCTCTTGGCGGCGAAATCCAAATCAGGGCGACCGAATCCGCAGTTCGGGCACGAATACGTGCCAAGCTGACCGTATTGTCGGTAGCCGTAAGTAAACATAGCCGAACAGCGCTGACACATCTGAGCGTCTGCCACGACGTTTTGACGCTGGTGCATGTCTTCGCCCACGCCAAACGCAACAGACTTGTTGGACACGCGCTGCGCAATGATGGTGCACAGCGGATCGTCGGCGTTGTAAAGCAGGGTGGTGTTGGGAGACTGCTCCAAGGCAGTAGCGATGGCGTCTTGCACGCGATCGATTTCACCACAACGATCAAGCTGATCGCGGAAGAGGTTCAACAGCAAAACGTAGTCCGCCTGTACCTGCGGCAAGGTGTGAGCCAGCCACAACTCGTCTGATTCGAATACGCCCCATTCCACAGTACCCTTGGTTTGCAGCAACGTGGTAGCCACGCCGTAGGCAAGGTTGGCTCCCGTGCGATTGCACGCGATGCTCTTGCCCTGGCGCTCCAACGCATCGGCAATCATATTAGTAATGGTAGTTTTGCCGTTGGTGCCCACCACAACAATGGAGCCTTCGGTAATCTTGTCCATGGACTCGGCGATAATACGTGGATCAATTTTCAAGGCAATCTTGCCAGGCATATTAGCGGCAGGCCTGTGCGCCAGGTGACGCAAACCCCACGTGCTCAGCGAGCTTGCCATATTTCCCATTGCCTTGCGAACGCCCATGACATCCCTTCCACAACATTTGCTGGCCTTATATAAAGGTCAAAGCGCTTTTTGCTTCAGCACATAATACGGCACAGCTTTGCAGAACGCGAAGCGGGCTCATGGTTGCCCACCGAAACAGCGCAGACTCGAAATCGTTCCCAGCAGTTAAGCCCCGAGAAGGCGGAATGCCCACTCCCTCGCACAGAAAGTGTTGCGCGCCGAAGCCCACAGCACAGCCAAGGGACTGAACCCACTCCCCCACGTGGAGAGCGCTGCGTGACGGGCGACTGGCAGTGGAGGTATGCCGACGCTGTGCATTCTCGGATGTCTGGCGATGGCAAGATTTCACCACGGTGCGTTCCCGGGCGCTCGACGATGGCAAAATGCTCGCGCAGTGCGTCCCCCCAGCGTCCGACGGCGGCAGGATTGCGCCCTGATGCACTCTTGGCCTGACTGGCAGTGGCAATATTCTCGCGCGATGCGTTCTCGAGTGCCTTGCCGTGGCAGGATTCCGCCGCGGTGCGTCCCCGGGCGGCAGTCCGTGGCAAGTTTTGCGCTCCATGCATCCCGAAAGCGGCCTCGGACGGGAAAATCGCCAGTTCGCGGCAAGATTCGCGCGCCATGCATCCGAAAACGGGCTGGCTTTGGCAAGATATGCGCGCCATGCATCCGAAATGCCCCGCAAACAGCCGTTTGGGAATACACCGCGCGGAGATCTTGCCAGGAAGGGCCCCTTTTCGCTGCACGGGCTCCTCGAATCACGCACGGCGCGCAGATCTTGCCATCGTTCGGCGCATGAGAGGAAAGGATCAGGCCGAAAATGCCTGCGTTTTGTCAAAAACTGAGCCCTAAAGACGAAAAAATGAGCCCTAAAGTGCTCACTAGTTTTTAATTGCACGGAAATCTGGTGGCTAAAAGTCAAATTCTGTCCAACAAAAGCATCTAAATGCAGCGGCACCAGAACTGCATTTCGCACATTTGCGACAGTTTATGCCACAAAACATCAGTTTCGTGTTCCGCAGAGTGAAATATGCGACAAAACAGACCTTAAAGCCCATTTCAGGCACCCAGGCGCAGCGCCCAACCCCCTAAAGATTAGCGGTATACTTTGGGTTAAGCGCGCATACGTACGTAAGCAGGAATTTACGATAGGTTGCACGCGCGCTTGCAGGGGGAGGTTCGTTCCAAGGAACCAGGCAGCCACAAATCCGTGGGTCTGCCTCATGAAGCGAGGAATCATGATTACGGACTTGAAGGTCAACGAAAAGAACAAGAAAGAGTATTACGAGAAGGGGTACTGGACCGAACGTACCTTAAACGACATCTGGAATACCCAGGTTGCCGCTTTCCCTGATCGTGAATACGTAAGCGATAACCTAGGCGTACGCTACACCTACGCCGAAATCGACGATAAAGCATCGCGCCTGGCAGCTTGGCTCCATGATGTGGGAGTAAAAAACGGCGACGTGGTTTCTTATCAGATGCCACCTTGGTCAGAATTCTGCATCCTCTACGTTGCCTGCTTGAAAGTTGGCGCGGTTAGCCATCCGCTTCCCGTCACTTTTAACGACGAAGACTTGATCTACTCCATGAATCTGGTGGAAAGCAAGGCATTCATGTGCCCCACCTTCCATCACAAGACCAACTTCGAAGACCAGATTCTTTCCGCAGTCGATCGCATTCCCACGCTTTCCAAAGATGCTATTTGCGTTCACGACAAAACAGTCGAATCGCACGGCACCATCACGTTGAAGCAAATCTGCGAAACGTACGAGCCCTACCGCGAAAACCCTGGCAGCAAATCAGACGATGTGGTCTTGATCCTTTCCACTTCCGGCACCACTGGTCGCCCGAAGGCGGTTCTGATTTCCCATAATGCGCTTATTTTCTCCGAAACCACGTTCAGCCGTGGCCTGCACCTTACGCAGGACGATGTCATGTTCATGCCCGCACCGCTGAACCACGCCACCGGCTTCAACCATGGTCTTATCACGCCGCTGCTTCTGGGTGGTCGCGTTGTTCTGCAGCAAGAATTCCGCGCTCGCGAGGCAATCGAAATCATGAACAACGAAGGCGTAACCTGGTCGATGGGCGCCACTCCGTTCATCTTCGACCTGCTTAACTGCGCCGAGGAAAACGACCTGAAGTTCGAAACGTTGAAGCTCTACATTTGCGGCGGCGCTCCCGTACCGGGCACCATGGTGCAGCGCGCGCACGAGCACGGCCTGAAGCTGTGCGAATGCTACGGCTCAACCGAAAGCTGCCCCCACCTGGCAGTTCCCCCCGAGCATTGTCTGGAATGGAATGGCAACTGGTCGGGCGTTGCCTTTGAGGGCATCGAGGTCAAAGTTGTCGACGAACACGGCAACGAAGTGCCTCACGGCACCCAGGGCGAAGAAATTTCCCGCGGACCTCATATGTTCAGCGGCTATCTGAAGAATCCCGAGGCTACCGCAAAAGACCTGAATGACGACGGCTGGTTCTTCTCGGGCGACCTGTGCATTCAGGACGAAGAGGGCCGTGTAAAGATCAACGGCCGCAAGAAGGAAATCCTCATTCGCGGCGGCATCAACATCTCCGCAAACGAAGTGGACAACAACCTGGATGGCTGCCCTGGTGTTGGCGCCCATGCCACCATCGGCCTACCCGATGATCGTTTGGGCGAGCGCATCTGCACCTTCATCGTACAAACCGGCGATGTTACGCCCACGCTCGATTCCATCGCAGAGTACCTTGATTCCATCGGCGTAGCCAAGCGCTTGCGTCCCGAGCACATCGAGTTTATCGATGCTATTCCCATGACGGAATCCGGCAAGGTCAAGCGCCATCAGCTGGCCGACGAGCTTGATCGTCGTCTGAAAGAACGCGCCGAATAATCTGCGCTCAGCTCATAACCTCGAAAAAACGGCCAGCGAAACGCTGGCCGTTTTTTGTGCTGCGTTGAGGGGGGCGCCGACCGAAGAAGTGCGGACAGCTGCTGCGGAGCAGGATGCGCCATGGGGACATGCGGCTGTCATTGGGGGCGCGGCCGCCGAGAAGCGCCGGCGGCGAAGGTTGCTGCGGGCGGGCGGATGCCGTTGGCAAGACACACGCTGCAGGCGGGCGGATGCCGCGGGGCAGGACGCGCATACGCACCGCTCACTGCTCGCTCGCCGCAGCACTGACTGTCATGGGTTTGCGCCACCGGCCACAGAGCGGCAGCTACCGTGATCGAGCACGGCTGCCGCAGACGTACGCAACCACGGTGGTGGGGCCGTCGGCCGCAATACGAAGTGCACTTGCGATACCCAGCTCCTCTTGCCTTCCGTTCGCAAGGCCTTGCGAACGCTGAATCGTGGCAAGATCTGCGCGACGTGCATGATTCGAGGGGCCCGTGCAGCGAAAAGTGCCCCTTCCTGGCAAGATATTCACGTGGTGTATCCTCCAACAGCGATTTGCAGGGCTTTTCGGATGCATGGCGCGCATATCTTGCCAAAGCCAGCTCATTTTGAATACACGGCGGCGATATATTGCCACGAAGGGCCCCTTTTCCCGTCCGAGGCCTTTTTGGGATACACCGGGGCAAAATATTGCCATCGTCAGACACCCAGGAACGCATAACGTCAACATATCGCCACCGCCAGGCGCTTGGGAATGCATTTCGCGGGCACCTTGCCGTCGCCGAACGGCCGAGAGCGCGTTGCGAGCACACGTTGCTATGCGCCGGCCTCCGGGGAATACAATTCGCGGGCATATGCCGCCATGCCCGACCGCCCGATGACGCACCGCGGCAGCACATCGTCAGCAAAGCCACCCTTCGGCTACGCAAGGGGCAGCATGCTCGTTCCCACCGTACCCCGCCAGAGCCTATCCGCGAGATGCGGCGGTGCCCAGCTGCGGCGGTGGGCACCGCCGCGATGAAAGAGCTGGGGCATCGGCGTGCGGCCTACTGGGGGGGGCGGGAGGGGCATTGATGCGCGCCGCCTACCTGGAGTGCGGGGGCCATCGGCTGCTGGCTCGCAACCCGCCGGAGCGTGGTCACGGCTCGGGCGCGGGACCTACTAGGACGCGAGCGTGCGGCTGCAACTCGGACGCGCATACGCACCGCCGCACCGTCCGCCCACCAGACGCGCCGGAGCTGCTGCAGGTATGCACTGCGTCGGGACGGAGCCGTCAGCTTCGCGCGCGCCGTCCGTTGAGCGCGGAGGCATTCGGCCACGGGCCTTCGCGGGCGCGAGGCAATGCCATCGGCTGCGGGCGATACCGGCTGCAGGGCCAACTGCGCTGCAAGAGTACCAATGAACCCGTTCACTCCAACATTTTCCCGTTGCGGTACTGTTATCGAATTTATTTGTTACACAACAAATAAATAGTTTTAGAATCAACCCACTTGTGAAAAAGTAGAGGAGATCGATTCTTTCGGAGAATTGATGGCCCCTCGTGATGCGGAAGGAGGCTTGCTGTGACGGCGAAAGACATGCGCACAGACCTGTTGGAACGCGTCCTCGCAGCTCACAAGTCTTTTTACGACATCAGGAGAGACTATCTTTTTGAAGGTCGCACCTTCCCCGCCTTCGCGGAATACCACACCTACGGCGAAAAATACGTGCTGGTAAAACGCGCAAAGCTCTGGGAAGTGAACACACACGATTTCATGTTCTTCGAATGCGTTGACGAGCTCGACGAAGCACAGCTTGCTGAAGAGATTTCCTTCATGCAGGAAAAAGCCCTTCGCAAAGTTGATGCCGGACCGAACCATATGTCCTCTGCCCTTTCGCTCGTGATCATCGCCAACCGCACAACTGAAGCAGCGCGCAAACTCGCGAAGAGAACGCGCTTCCACAAGGAATACCGCTTCGGGTTCCGCGGTTGGACCGACCTCCGCCTAGCCGTGGTAGACCTTTCCCTGCCTACGGATAAAAGCGTGGTTGTCAACAACGCTGGAAAGCAACTGAAAGAAGTACTTTCCAGCAACTTGGCATTGATCAAGTAAGGTCCCAAAACAAGAAAGGTTCAGAGATGAACGCAATGATCGTCCTTCTGGGCGGCCTTGCCATCCTCGTAATCGGCTACGTGCTGTACGGCGGATGGCTGGCAAAGCAGTGGGGTGTTGACCCCAGTCGCCCTACCCCCGCGCAAGAAATGCACGACGGCGTAGACTACGTGCCCACCAAGCCCTACATCTTGCTTGGCCACCACTTTTCCTCGATTGCTGGCGCTGGCCCCATCAACGGCCCCATTCAGGCTGCTGTATTTGGCTGGGTTCCCGTTCTGCTGTGGGTGCTGATTGGCGGCATCTTCTTCGGCGCTGTACATGACTTTGGCGCTTTGTTCGCATCCTTGCGCCACAAGGGCCAGACCATCGCAACGGTTATCGCCGAGAACATCGACGATACCGCAAAGAAGCTCTTCTGCATCTTTGCTTACCTGACCCTGGTCCTGGTTGTTGCCGCGTTCGCTTCCATCGTTGCCAACACCTTCGCCGTAAACTTGGCAAACGCAACCGAGGCTTCTAACCTGGCAAACCAGCGCACCGCGATGATTTCTGTGCTGTTCATCGTTGTAGCAATCGTATACGGCCTGGCCACCCGCGGCCGCGAGATCCCCACCGTCGCCAATATCATCATCGCCATCGCAATCATCGTTGTTCTGGTTGCCGCCGGCTACAACTTCCCCCTGATCTCGCTCGATTACACCACATGGATGATCCTGCTGGGCGTATATATCATGGTTGCTGCCGTTGCCCCCGTTTGGATTCTGCTTCAGCCCCGAGACTTCCTGAGCTCGTTCTTGCTGTACGGCATGATCGCCCTTTCGCTCATCGGCATTGTGGGCGCTTCCATCACCGGCTATGCTGCCAATCTGCAAATCCCCGCATTCACCGACTTCTACGCAACGAATGCTGCAGTTGATGCAAACGGCAACGCCATCATCGACCCTGCTACCGGCAAGGCCGTGATAAATAAGGCTGCCGCATCCGGCTTCCTGTTCCCCGCCCTGTTCATCACCATCGCTTGCGGTGCTATCTCCGGTTTCCACAGCCTGGTTGCCTCAGGCACCACTTCCAAGCAGCTGGATAACGAAAAGAACGCTCGCCCCATCGCTTACGGCGGCATGCTGATCGAATGCCTGCTGGCAATCATCTCCCTCTGCGCCGTTGGTTTCGTTTGGACGAAGTACTGCGCAGGCGGCTACGCATCCCCGACCGCCGTTTTCGCAGGTGGCCTTTCCCAGATGCTGGCTTGCATCCCTGGCCTCGAAAACATTGAGGGCATCGCCTACACCCTGCTGATCCTGGCTGTTTCCGCCTTCTGCCTCACTTCGCTCGACACAGCAACCCGCCTGGGCCGCTACATGTTCCAGGAGCTGTGGGTTCCCGCTGGTAAGTCCATGGACGAAGCCACCGGCGCTCGCAAGGTTCTGACCAACCCCTACGTTGCAACCCTTGTTACCGTAGTTCTGGGCGTTGGCCTCGGTATGACCGGCTACACCATCATCTGGCCTCTGTTCGGCGCCGCCAACCAGCTGCTTGCCGCTCTTGCCCTTCTGGCAGTATGTGCATGGCTGGGCAACGCAGGCCGCAACAACAAGATGTTCTACATCCCCATGGTGTTCATGCTGGTTGTTACGCTCACTTCGCTGGTCATGACGCTGCAGGCCAAGTGCACCGCACTTATGGCTGGCGCCGGCGATCCGTTCGCCGCCGGCGTTCAGGCAGCACTTGCCGCTGTGCTCTTCGTACTGGCCGTTATCTTGGCCGTTAAAGGCGCTAAGACCATCTTCGGCAAGAAGAAGGCCGCTGCAGAATAACGACGTAAACTGGGGATATAGGAACAGGTCCCTATATCCCCAGAAACTTCAACTGCGCGCGGATACTTCGAATGGAAGGCATGCGCAAAGCAGGGTTCACACCTTGATACACCGCGTCGAACAACGCATCAGGTTCGGCGAGCGTGCCCGCATTCAGCGCTTCTTTCACCTGGTTAAGACGGTCGACGCGATGCTTTCGCGTGGCTTCGATAATGGGCAGCGGGTCGTCGATGGGATACCCATGCCCAGGATAGAAACGCCGCACCCTGCCTTTGCGAACAAGCCGCTCAAGCACATCAAGGCTGGCAAAATAACTAGCCAGTACCCCATCGGGGTGAAATACCACCGTGGGCCCATGGCGAAACAGCACATCGCCCGTAAATAGAGATTGCTCTGCAGGGAGAAGCAAGCCCACCGAATCTTCCGAATGGCCAGGAAGAGCGATCACCTCAAACTCCGGCGCTCCTTCAAAGGGGCGGAATGGGCCCTTCGGAAGAGCTTGGACATCAGCGCCCCAGCCAGCTTTTTCCTCGCAAGAATGAGGCAAGCCCCCCGAATCCAATTCGCCTGCAGCTCCAGCTTCGACCGCACCTGCGCCCTCGGCACCCTCCGAGCATGCACGCTTCACGCCGCCGCACTTCGCGAAGCCGTGCTTCTGCAGCAGCTGGTTGATACGGCTCGTGCGCGGCGCGTACACCGGAGCGCCCGTTGCCGCAACAAGTTCGGGAATTCCCTCGATATGATCGGGGTGGTCGTGCGTGGCAACAATGGCTCCGATGCGTAGCCCTGTCTCACCGCATGTCGCCAGGATGCGCTGAACCTGCTCGCCGGCAGGAGCGGGGTCTATCACCACGCATTCCTTGGCACCCGGCTCGGCCACAATCCACGAATTGGTTCCCACATATGTCATGGGGCTGGGGTTGTTCGCGCGCACGCACCGGACGCGCGCGCTTACATGCCCACCGCACCAGGGCGTTTCATCCTCTACGAAACCCACCGCTCAACTCCTTTTCTCGCAAGCCGGCAAGAAAGCGCCCGCCTTGCCGCGTTGCCTATTTGCGCTTCGGAAAATCGCAATGCAGCATAAACGTGCCGTCTTCCTTTTTGATGGGGTACGACATGAAGCGCGTAAGTCGGCGGCGTGTTTCGACAAATTCTTTCGCGTTTTGAGCCGAAGCGATGCAAGTAAGGTTGTAAACGGTTGGCGCCAGCACCAGCCAATTGCCTGCGTCACCTGCACGCATAGCGTACGCAGGAGTTACCCAGTCGGCAATCTGCGCTTCGCTTGTCTCGCCATCGGCCACCTGGCCTTCTGGCATAAGGGCAGAAAAGAAGAATGTGTCGTATCGCTTCGTTTCAAATTCAGGCGTACAGAAATTCGAAATAAGGCCCAGCAAGTCGGTGCGCAAAACCAATCCACGCAGGATGAGCATGTCGGCAAAGGCAATCTCGTGGTTTTCCAGAGCGGTGCGATCTTCCTGCCAGGAAGGGTCGCTCAGGTCCTGTACCACCGAATGCTCGTCGGGGCCCGCCAGCAAAACGCCGCACTCCTCGAACACCTCGCGCGCAGCGGCAACAACCACGCGTCGCGCCACATCCTCGGTGCAGCCCATGAGCTCAGCCCATTCGGCAGGAGCGGGCCCGCACCACGGGAGATTGGGGTTCGAATCGCGATCATCGACCCTGCCACCAGGGAAAACAACGGCATCGGGAACGAACTCCATCGTTTTTACGCGACGAAGCATAAACACTTCCATTTCCTGGCCGGTTGGGAAATCAGGCGGAAAATGATCGCTTTCGATGCGATATTCCGTCTGGAACGGAGCCGAATCACGCACCAGCATTACCGTTGCCGCATATTTGGGCTGCACCGGCTCAAACCCTGGCTGAAGCGAAGCCTCGATCTTCGAAAGCACGCTTTCCCTCGCCTTGAACTCGACCGAACCACCCTGCAAATCAACTCGCATAGCACCCTCCTTTTCGCCGCTTCCCGTTGCGACGCGTCGTTCGCTTTCTATGATACGGTGCACGCTGGTCTTGCGCCAGAATCAGGATGCGAGGCAACCAACATCAACAAGCCTCGTGTGATGCAGAGAACTGGACAACCGGTTCGCCAAATTGGGGCACTGGCCAACCGAGCCAAGCATGCCCGTTCGCCGGAGTCCGCCGCCAATGCACGCCACCTTAGCAGCTACACGACAAAGCTGAACACTTCGCCCCAGTTTCGCCGCAAGACAAAATCGGCAGTGCAGTTGATGTTGTCATACACGATGGACCATTGCGTATTGCTGGTGATGTCTTCTGGGTTTGGCTCCTGCGAAGAACCGCGCAGCGCCTTCCAGACAACTTCCTTCGTTTGCAGCTGCACACCATCAAGCACCTCGGCAATGGCGAGCGCGCGTTCTTTACCATGCCCTAAAGCACCGTTCTTCTGATTCGGCAGAACCTCGTTGGCATAGCACGCGTAATAGTTGGTGATTTCGCGCGCATGCGTAACGACCATAGGGCGCGCAGGATTTTGCGGGTCGTACTCAACAACGCGGCTGTCTCCAGAAGCATCGTTGATGAAGAAATGGTAGTCGCGGCCAGCCATGGCAACCATATCGTACGAGCCCAGCAAGTCTACCGCTTCCTGCGTGCTTGCCGCCCTATCAAGCACCAAACGAATGGCCAGTGAGGTATTGATTTTCGGCTTGCCGCTGTTTTGCCTGGTAGGTAGGCTATCAAGGGTAAGCACTGCAATGGATACGCCCTTTTCGTTGATACCATCAAGACTCGCAAAGGGCCCCAACATCGCCGCAACTTTACTTTTCAGGCTTTCCTCGGGCATGTTAGCGCCCAAATTGTTCAGCGCCGAAAAAGAAATGGACGCATACCCGTCCTTCGGATGCGTGCGAACCAAAAGCGCAGAGGTATCGTCTTTGAAATCGTAGTTGCGACCCATCAAAACGCTGCTTGGGGCTTCGGCGCAAAACGCACTGCAGGCGAACTTCGGCGCCTCGACCTTTACGGGAATCCCAGGGAATACCTGCTTGCACACCGCGTCGATATAGGTTTGGTCGTCTTCAACCCCTGACTTGATAATGGCGTCAAGGTCGTATCGATACGCAACCGTGCTCTCATACAGGTTGTACGCACCGGCAAAACTGGACAACTTCTTCAGCGAGCAAAGCGTCTTAATACGTGAAGCGGCCAACGCCCCAGTCGCAACCGCGGCTACCGCACCGACAGACGCCGCGCACAGCAAACCCACCTTCGCCGTTTTGGAATCACCTGCGAAAACACCCATGCGAGCTCCTATCCCCAAGATCAGCAGATCACTTTTGCCGCCATCGCACCAGCAGTTGTACATGCCGGCCCAACGAATGGCGCGTTCCTCTTCGTTATTGTAGGGCAACCAGCGAAGCATCCATCCTGCCACACCGCAGGATGGTAACAACTACGTTATTAAATGATGCAGAAGCCGATCTGGTTCTGTCGCACCACAGGAGGGCAACAACTACGCCATTAAGCGATACGGATGGCCCATCTGGTTCTGCCATCCCACTGGAGGGGGTAATTGGTATCCGATACCCGCAAGCCGCCGCGTGACGATCCTGCCGCCCCGCAGGAGGGCAGCAAACCTGCGCCTTTCGGGCTGTTATTCGGCGGACTCTTCCTTGTCGCATTCTTCCTCGCCGAATATTTGTGCTTGAAGCTCAAGATCGAAAGTGTCGGACAGCACATCGAAAAGCTGTCTCACAGCAGCCTTTGCAATGGAACGCAAATCTTGCTGCTTTATGCCCTCGATGATGGTTGTGCGCTCTTCTGCCGGCACATTCAGCGCAGAAAGGCTCATCTGCAGATAGCGTTCGATTTTCACGTCAAGGGGAAAATCGTCGTCGCACGGGCGCAACATGAAGCCAAGCATCAAGCCCGATGTTCCGATGTCCATCTGGTAGAAATCCTCTTCATCGAATGAAGGGTTGTACTGTTGGAAGAATTTCTGAAGATGCTTCGCGGTATTGCGGCGAATGTACTCCAAGGAACGTTCGCTGGCATATGCCTGCAAATACAAATCGCGAATGATTTCACTTAATTCGGCAATGGTGAGCTGAACGGACGTCTCGAGCGCATACGCAAAAGCCGGGCTAGCATTAGGTCCCAGCAGCGCGGCGGCTGAATCCGCTGCCGAGAACTGCTCCGAAAACATGAGCTTCATCAGCTCATACATCACTCCGTCTTTGTTTCCGAAGACATTCTGGAACGAGCTCGAGGACACATCGGCTTCTTTTAGAATGGCCGCCATGGTGGTGCCGTGGTATCCCCGCTCCAGGAACAGGCGAACGCTCGTCGAAAGCACGCGATTACGAACTGCTTCGCTATCGTACCTCCGGGCCATAGAATGTCCTCTTCTCTACTCCAAAACGACTAAGTTTGCCTATTGCAGCGCCGAAAAGCACTTTTGTCAAATAGTCTTTGAGAATATGTACTGTTTGCCAAAAAATAATCTAATTAACAGGGGTTATTGCATTTATCAATCATGTCTGAACAAATTCATCTTACCTTACGGGAGGTTCTGCCCAAAACAAGGAATTCTTCACTTCCCGCCGCGCAAGACCAATGCAAGGGCTCCACCTCGAACTTTACAGAAAAGCAAGCCCGAAAGCTCAATGAGGCTCAAGACCAGCCCAAAACTTCAATGCCCCGTACAAGATTTCTGAATTAAAGATCACCCCTGCGGCCAGCTTCGTTGCCGCCATTGGGGCTGGCACTCCACTCTCCTCAGGCGAGCCAGATCCACAGCCTGCCTTTTCCCGCCGTCTCAAGACCTAGGGGCTGCCGCTCCGTCCAATCCGCAGCAAACCCCTCTGCACACGGGCTGCCGCCCAACCCAATCCGGCAAGGCACAGGGGCCGCTTCGTCCGATCAGTGGCCCTAGGCGCTGCCGCCCGCGCTGCCGCCGAGAATACGCACATCTGCGTGATTTGCCCCGTTGCGGTGGCCCCCCTTGCGATATCCACCCGTTGCGGTGATCCGCCCATCGTAAAATCTACCTGTTGGGACAATCCGCCCATCGTGAAAACAAAAATCTCGGCATCTCTGCAACTTTTTTGCGATTGCGAACTCTTCCCTGTCCCCGCAAAGCGAAAAAGGGGCCTTCACACGGCAAATTACCTGCGTTTTTGTGCCGCGATTCGCGATTGGGGAGCTCGCAACAATTGCCAATCGCAAAAAAGCTGCAATTCGGACCGATTTTTTTGTTTCTGGACTCTTGGAATAGCTTTGACACAGTGATTTGGTCAGGGCGAGCCTTTGCAGCACCTCAATCTGCACTACAACGCGGACCCAGCATAGCATCGTGAGCAGCTTCGCAGTGGCTCCCGTGGGCGCCGCCATGCCCCCCCAACAAAAAAGCGGCACCCAATTGGGTGCCGCTCTGCTAGCGATCTTTCGTTCGGTGCCGTTCCTGTAGCAACACCTTCGGAAGAAAACTTACATGTTGGAGAAGGCGAAGTTCTCGGGATGAGCCTTAACCTCGTCGCGCAGTTTCGGATTCATCTTGCGAACGCCACGACGGTTGTCCTCAGTCTGAGAAGCCAGAACCTGGTTGCGGTTCTCCATCTTGATCTGAGACTCGAAAGAGTTGTCAAGGGAAACCTGCAGGGATTCCTTGGTAAGGCGAAGACCCAGAGGAGCAGAGTTCTTAACCATAGCCTCTGCCATCTTTACGGCCTCTTCTACAACATCTTCGTCAGCAACAACCTTGTTGGCGAAGCCCCATTCCTTCAGCTCTTCTGCGCCGATGCGGCGAGCAGTCATCAGAGCCTCAGCAGCGCGAGCGTAGCCCACGATGCGGGGAAGGTAGTAAGAACCGGACATGTCGGTACCGGTAAGGCCGATGTTCAGGTAGCCTGCCTGCATTTTGAAGGATTCGCCGCAAACGCGCAGGTCGCAAGCGCAAGCCAGGGAAAGACCGCCGCCTACTGCATGGCCCTTGAGAGCACCGATGATGGGCTGCATAGCGTTGCGCATGTTAACGGCCTGGTCGGAGCAGATGGTCTGCATGATGCAGTGATCGCGCTGAGCGCGGCCCATATCTGCAGGGGGCTCGAAGTTGAGCTCGTTCAGGTTGAAGCCTGCGCAGAAGGATTTGCCCTCGCCGGTGAGAACGATTACGCGGCATTCGGGGTCCATACGGACCTTCTTCAGATAGTCGTTGAAGTCGGCCATCTGCTGGTAAGACATTGCATTCAAGTTAGCAGCATCGTCGAAGGAAACAACGTGGATCGGGCCACGGACGTCAACCTTGAGGCGCTCATACTCATACTTGAATTCGGGCAACTTGTATGCCTCCTGATATACGCTCATGCGCACTTCCCCTTCCATATTGGAAATCTCGTATAAGATAGATAAATCGTAGTTTTTTAAAGCGTCCCTTGTCAAGGACAGCAAGGGGCTTTCAGCTTCGTATTTACTGGCTCATACTGCCGAAAGAAGGGGGAACAATGGCAGAATTTAGCCCGACCCGAACCCATGCAACCTGGAAGCCGCGCGTCAGCTCAGCGCACCTTCCCTATTACCGCTGCAGCGAATGCGGCGCCATTCTTGCCGGCATCGACGGCAACGTCGAAATCACGTGCACCAACGACGGTGAGCGTTCGCTTCTGTTCGAGCCGCCGTACGGCCATGTCGATTTCAAGCCGAACTGCTGCGGCAAACCTATGGAGCGTATCGAACTCGTAGACGCCGCCGACGTCGAAGACCGCTTCAAGCTGACCTATCAGATTCTTGGCGGCATGAACAACAACTGCATCAACGTGAACTGGCGTTCTATCGACTCCACATGCAAGCCCCGCTGGTTCGGCCTCAAAACGTTCACTGGCATGCAGCACAAGTACGTCACACCCAAGAAGTGGCCGCCCGTGGTGTTCGCTCTGGCAGATGAAGACGCGTTTGCCTACTGTGACAAGAACCCCTGCGTGCAGTGCACCTTCCGCTGCAAGCGCGAGTTCGAGATCTACGCCTATGTAGAAAACATCGGCATGGTGGTTAAGCATCTCGACGAATGGGTAGCGCCTGGTAGCGCCAGCACCGACGACTTCGATTCGCCAACCGAGATCATGGAAAAGGCTCGCAAGGCCAAGGCTGAAAAGGGCGAATAGCCTCATGCACCGACGCTCTTGCTCTAGCGAGAGGAACGTGCCCGAAACTAATCTGGCACACCTGGGGCCGGCCATACGGTGGCGGCGCCACGCGAGCACGCTGGCGCGCCCGGAACCAACTGCGCGATAGTTGCGTTTTGCCGACGGCCACGCAAGCACCCCGACACGCCCGGAGCCAACCGCCACCCAGCAAGCCGGCATCGACGACACCGACAAGCGCTCCGACACGCCCGGAGCCAACGTGCTTCACCGACATTGTCTGGCAAGCAGCCAAGAACGCGCCCGGAACCTGCATACCAGAGTCTGGGGCGTGCTTAAGCCGACAAAGCAGCCTAGAACGCAAGGCGTCTGTAACAGATAAGTGCCCTGCGTCGTTGCGAACAGAGTCCCATTTCCTGGACACAGGAAATGGGACTCTGTTTTATGACGAGAAACGCTATGTTCGATACGGGGCCGCTTTCCTGTTTGGGAAGGTTCCAATCAGGACGCCGAACGAAGGCTCTTGACGTGAGTCCCCGAGCAGGACACCAGATGGGGCATGGGGAGAAGCGGGCATTCTTGCACGCACAGACAGCCAAGAATCATGGCAAGATATCGCTCAAATGTATTCTCAGAGGGGCTCGGACGGCAAAAGGGCCTCTTTCGGACAAGATATTCGCGAAATGTATTCCCCAACACTGTTTTTCACTGCTTTTCGCCGCTTAAAACATACATAAGGAGCCCATGTTGCCAACAACATGTTGTTAGAGCATGCATTTCGGCGACATATTGCCATGAAGAGGCCTTTTTGCCGTCCGGGCCTCCTCCGGGAATACACGATAACCGTTTCTTGCCACTGTTTAATGCCCAGCCCTTTCATGCAGGACATTCAGGAGGGCGCCCGGCGAGGGGTAAACGCCGGATGGGGGGGGGACGCCCGGCGAGTGGCCAACGTCGAATAAGAGAAAGCGCCTGCAAGAGGCCCGCGCCGGATAGGGGAAAGCGCCCGGCGAAGGACCGACACCGGATGAGGGAGGGCGCCTGGCGAGGAGCCCGCGCTAACCGCGAAGGTGTTCCCGACTGGCGGCTCGCCAGGCGGGAACAGGGGCGATTCGGATTGGCGGCTCACCAGGCGGGAACAGGGCAAGTCCGATTGGCGAACCACGCTATTTAATTGGCGGCATCCTCCGTTCGGCTAGTGCGCTAGCATTTCTGCTTCGAAGCCCTTTTCGATCACAGCTCCGACAAGCACTTCATCGGGCACGGAATCGCTAAGATGCACCTTGGCCTGCTTGCCCTCGAGATCGACCACCGCACTTTCAACGCCAGGCACCGCTTCCAACGCTCCGCGCACGCGACCTGCGCATTTGTGGCACTTCATGCCCTCCACGCGCAAGCGCTTTTCAGGGAATTGCAAAGCGGCTGAGCGCGAATTTACAGCGAAAGCGTTCGGGGCGGTCGGCATTCCGTCGCTAGAAGAAGCATCGTTCGCCGTTTCGTTAGCCGATGGTAGATCGTTCGCTTCTTTGCTGGCCACAGAACCAGCAGCGGCGCCAACGCCAGCGACTTCGTTGACTGAGGCCGGGCCGCTCGCTGCTTTGCCCACCGCACCCACCGGCGTTGCAGATACGCGCTGCGGCTTCCACCCGCGCAAGCGCAAAGCATTGGTGACCACGCATACCGAGCTTACGCTCATGGCCGCCGCCGCGATCATCGGGTTCAGACTGAAACCCGCCCACGCAAACGCGCCTGCCGCCACAGGAATGCAGATGGCGTTGTAAAACAGCGCCCAGAACAGGTTCTGCTTGATGTTGCGCATAGTGGCACGCGAAAGATCCAGCGCAGCGGGCACATCGGCCAAATCGCTGTGCATCAGCACGATATCGGCACTTGAAAGCGCAATATCGGTGCCGGCGCCAATGGCAATGCCCACATCCGCACGAGCCAATGCCGGAGCATCGTTGATTCCGTCGCCCACCATAGCAACCGGAGCCTTCGCGGAAAGCTGGCGAACAATGCGCTCCTTTTCGGCGGGCAGCACGCCGGCAATGACTTCATCGGTGCCCACCTGACGCTGCACAGCAAGAGCGGTTCGCTCAGCATCGCCCGTGAGCATCACCGTGCGAATGCCCATCGCCCGCAACTGCGCAATGGCGGCAGCGCTGGTTGCTTTCGGTACATCCGCCACGGCAATAATGCCTACCAACTTGCCATCGCAAGCGAAATAGGTGACGGTCTTGCCTTCGTCGGCGAGCCCTTCAGCCTGCGAAGCATCCACCGCGATGCCGCACTCGGCCATCATGCGCGCATTGCCCGCATAGCACGCCGCGTCCGAAACACAGGCGGAAACGCCCTGACCAGGAACCTGCTTGAATCCGGAAACCAGCTCGGCAGACTCTTTTACCGCATCAGCACCGATGCCACCCGCTGCGTACAGCACCATCGCGCGAGCCAGCGGATGCTCGGAAGGCTTTTCCAGCGCATAGGCAAGCCGCAGCAGCTCTTCGGCCCGCACGCCCTCCACTGGTAGAACATCAGTTACCTGCGGAGCCCCCTTAGTGATGGTGCCCGTTTTATCCAGCACCACCGTCTTCACGCCGCGCGCCGTTTCCAGCGCCTCAGCCGACTTCACCAGAATCCCGTTCGCGGCACCGCGTCCCGTGCCCACCATAATGGCAGTAGGCGTTGCCAACCCCAGCGCGCAGGGGCATGAAATTACCAGTACGGAAATCGCGTACGTAAGTGCCACGGAAAGCTCCGCCCCCACGGCGAGCCACACGGCAAACACCACCACCGCGATAGCGATAACCACCGGCACGAACACGCCGCTGATTTTGTCGGCCATCTTTTCGATGGGCGCCTTGGAACTGGTGGCTTCGTCGACCAGACGAATAATGCCCGCAAGCACGGTTTCTTCGCCCACGCGTTCGGCACGCATCGTGAACCAGCCTGCCGTGTTCACGGTGGCGCCCGTCACCGCACTGCCAGCGTGCACGCCCTTCGGCAGAGGCTCGCCCGTAATAACGGATTCGTCGACCGACCCTTCACCTTCCAGCACCACGCCGTCGACCGGCACCGATTCGCCCGTGCGCACCATGAGCACGTCTCCAACACGCACGCTTGCGACAGGAACCTGCACTTCGACGTCGTCTTCCAATCGCGTTGCCATTTTGGGCGAAAGATCCATAAGCTTCGAAAGCGAGCTGGTGGTTTTGCCCTTCGCACGCGCTTCAAGATACTTGCCCAGCGTAATGAGCGTCAGGATCATGGCCGCCGATTCGAAGTAAAGGTTCATGGCGAAATGATGAGCAGCTTCCATATTGGAATGTCCCATAAAGAATGCCATGTTGAACAGCGCATATGCGCCGTAGACCGTAGCGGCGCCCGAGCCTAGCGCAATGAGCGAATCCATGTTGGGGGCGCGATTCGCCAAGGCGCGAAAGCCCACACGGAAGAACTTGAAGTTGATGAAAATGACGGGCACCAGCAGCACGAATAGGGTAAGCCCATACACCATCATGTTTTCCATACCAGTGAGCACGCTGGGCAACGGCCAGCCGAACATGTCGCCCATCGAGATGTAGAACAGCGGCACCGTGAACACGAGCGAGGCAATCAGGCGGTGTAGCATGCTCTTCTGCTCGGCTTCGGCGGTGGCGTTCGGATTGCCCGCAGCGACACCTGAGCCTGTAGCGGCAACCGCACCTGGCCCAGCGGGTGCGCCCGCCTGGCCTTTGGGGCTGGCGCCGTAGCCCGCCTTCTTCACGGCTGCCTCAATGGCGGCTGTAACCTCGGCGGCATTGGCGTCAGTAGCAAGCTGCACTTCCATTGAATTCTTCAGCAGATTCACGGCAACACTCGCCACACCGGGGACCGCGCTGGCAGCTTTCTCGACGCGCGCCGAGCAGGCAGCGCATGTCATTCCTTGGACGTTGAAAGATATCTTCATGGTGTATCTCCTCTTGGAGTTTTGTGATTGGGGGGGTGAACTGCCGACCGAGCGAACTGCCAACCAAACCGGCGGCAATCGGGATCCTCGCGGACGGCAACTACGGCGGTAGTCTCGGCGGCGGTCGATATCTGCACGAACGGGACAGTTGCAGCGGCAGTCAGCAGCAGTCGGCGGCAGTCAGGATCCACACGAAAGCCAACTTGACAGGCTGCGGTCGAGCACCAGCCGAACAAACCCGCCCTTAGCGGGCGAAACGCTTGATAAGTTGCATGGCCTCGTCAATTACTTCCGTATCGCCTTCGCGTACGCGTTCGGTTACGCACGTTTCCAGATGGTCGCGCAGCAGCATTTCTGACACGGTATGCACAGCGCTTTCTGCAGCGGAAAGCTGAATGAGCACATCGCCGCAATAACGGTTGTCTTCGATCATGCTTTTCACACCATTCAGCTGACCGATGGCGCGATTCAGGCGCTTTTGCAATTCGCTTTGGAATTCGGCGCTGCGCTCCGTTGCCTTATGACGGCACTCGCATGTACGCTTTGGAGCTTCCGCTTTTTCCGAGCAGCATGCTTTGGACAATTCTTCGCTCATGGTGACCCTTTTCGCTGACGGGAACGAGAGAGCCTCTTCTCCCCTTCTTTGTTTTACGCTGCAACTATATACCCCTAGGGGGTATTGTCAACAGGAAAAGTACCAACGGGTTAACTTTTTCTTTGAACGCGCTACTGGAGGTTGCTAGCACGCGGGCCTCACTCGGCGGGGCCGCTTGACCGGCGCCTCCTTGCCGCCGTCCCGCCCTGAACCCTCCCCGCGAATGCTGACTCTCAAGATTCGGCGAGATTATCGGCGTCAGAGACTTGCAAGCGGAGCTTCACTGATGCCAGCTTTGCCGCCAGCGCTCGACACCCCACAACACCACGCACTCCTTTGGCAGCGTCACCCCGCCCGACAAGAAGCTGCCCGCGCCCCGTTCCGCCGCCCATAAGGGCGGCGCTGTGGTTGCGATCGCTCGCGCTGTTCGGCGGCGGATGGCAAGATCTGCGCACTATGCATGATTCGAGGGGCCCGTGCAGCGAAAAGGGCCCCTTCTTGGCAAGATATTCGCGCGGTGTATCCTCCGACGGCGGTTTGCGGGGCATTTCGGATGCATGGCGCGCATATCCTGCCAAAGCCAGCTCATTTCGGATGCATGGCGCGCGAATCTTACCGCGAACTGGCGATTTTCCCGCCCGAGGCCACTTTCGGGATGCATGGAGCGCAAAACTTGCCACGGATTGACGCCCGGGAACGCACCGCGGCGGAATCTTGCCACGGCAAAGCGCCCGGGAACGCATCGCGCGAGAACCTTGTCACCGTCGGACGCCGGGGGAACGCATCTCGCGAGCGTTTTGCCATCGTCGAACGCCCGGGAACGCATCAGGGCACAATCTTGCCATCGCCAGACGCCCGGAAACACATCAATGAAGAACTTGCATAACCGGCATCTAACAATTGTGTATAAAAACTCACCCGCAACCAAGCCGAGTACAATAAGGAGATTGGATTTTAGGGAGTTTTAGAATACATATGACCAATTCAAACGAACCACAGCGCCGACCAGCGCGTCGCCAACCAACCCGCCGTTCCACCACGCCCCGCACTTCCGTGCCCAGCGCACGTGACGAGCTTGAGCGCGAACGCGAGTTATACAGCCAGCACGACCCCACGGCTTCGTTCATGCACGAACGCGTGCAGAACAAACCAGCAGGTCAGGAACGCGGCGCATCGTCCGCATTCCCTGCGTATGCAGGTGCCGGCAACGATCATATTGCCCATTCGCGCGTTGCCACGAACCAGCCTGCCCAAACAAACCAGGGGCACACGGCCAATAGCAACATGTCCAACGTGTCGGCCTGGGATCAGCACGCTTCCGCAAGCGCAAGCCAGCGCATGCCGCGGGTCGAGGGCCAGCGCCCCAACATGCAGGGCAGTCAGCGGATGCCGCGCGTTGCAATACCGCAAGATGCTAACCAGCACGTAGGCGCAGGCGACCCTTCCGCAAGCCAGCGCATGCCGCGCATGCAGCAAAACGGCAACGAGCAGGCGCGCCCATCCCGCCGCGCTGCCAACAGCCAGCGCGATCAGCGCCCCAGCGCCCAGGCAAGCCAGCGCATGCCGCGCGTTGAAGGTCAGCGCCCCTCCGCGGCTCAACGCCAGCAGCGCCCCGTTCGTCGCGGTGCCGCAGCTTCGCAACCCAGCCAGAGCATGCGCGTTCAGGCAGCACAGCCGCAGCAAGGCCAGCCTTCACAGCAGATACCCGTAGTGCAAAACATGCGTGGCAACGACCCATCTGCCTATTCGCGCGCTAAATACCAGCGCACCAAAGAAGGCGCCCAAAAGGCTTCGCCCACCAACGCATCCACATACCAGGCAGCTCGCTACCTGGGCAACAACAACTATGCACCCAAGCAGAAGGCCGGCTTCTTTACGCGCGGCAGCCTTATCGCCGTTGCCGTTGTTGTGGTGCTTGCCATCGTTGGCATATTCGCCTTCAACAATTGGATGGGGTCGAAGCCGGTTGAGGTCACGCTAAACGGCGACCAGGTAACCATTTCGGGTGCCGAGCGCAGCGTTGGCGGCCTTCTGGACAACAACGTGGTTTCGGTAACGCCTGGCAACTACGTAGCCGTCGATGGCAGCACCATCCGTCAAGGCGAAGGCACCCGCTGCACCGCAAAGGTGAACGGAAACGACACCGACGATATGGGCATGCACTTGAACGGCGGCGACAAGATCGAGATCTCCAATGGCACCGACATCACCGAGCCCTACACCGACAGCGAACCCCAAACCCTTCCGCACAAAACGGAACTGAAGGGCATTGGCGCAGTTCACCTGTACAGCAACAATGCCCAGGACGGCGAACAGGTAACGCGCACAGGCAAGGAATCGGGCATCACCGCCACGGTTACCACCAAAGAACCGATCGACAACATCGTTCAGTACTACAACGTGAACAGCAACGGCGACAAGGTTATTGCGCTCACGTTCGACGACGGCCCATGGGATAAGCAAACCGACGAGATCCTGGACATCCTTGAACAGAACGACGCCAAGGCTACCTTCTTTACCGTTGGCCAATGCATTAGCGGGCACGAAAAGGAATTGCAGCGCGCTGCAAGCATGGGCTGCGAAATTGGCACTCACACGTGGGACCACGCAGAGGGCAGTGGCGAAGGCGTAAGCCTTATCAAGATGTCGACAGACGAACGCAAGCAGGAAGTACAAAAGGGTTTGGAGGCCATCAAGAACGCTACCGGCCAGGAAGCAAGCACTATTTTCCGTTGCCCGGGCGGCAATTTCGACACTTCGGTTGCCACCGATCTTGAAGGCATTGTAACGGCAGAAATTGGTTGGAACGTTGATACCACCGACTGGAAGAAGCCCGGCGCCGACGTTATTGCCCAGCGCATCCAGAGCGCCGGCCCCGGCAACATCATCCTGATGCACGATGGCGGCGGCGACCGCAGCCAGACCATTGAAGGCCTTCGCCAGGCGCTCCCTAAGTTGAAGGAACAAGGCTACAGCTTCATCACCGTACAGGAACTGCTGGAAAAGTACCCCTATCAAGAGGGCCAAACGAATTAGAGAAAATCAGCATAAACAAGAATTAAAAATGTACCACTGCGAGCGAGCCGTGGTACGAATAGATAGCATGGGGAACAATCGAGATGAAAGATTGTTCCCCATTTTTTTATATTTTCGATAAGTAGATTTACTTTTCGATTGCATAAACGCTGTACGTAATTTTTACGGTCATGTCAGACTCAGCGATGATTGCATCGAAGATGAGCTGTGTTTTATAGCTCGACACCTGTTCCACACGGGGTGATAAGTGGTATGTCGTTTCAATGGCAGCAGTATCAGATTCCACCATGCAGTCCATGGCTGTGTATGCTGACGTTTCGGTAGGGAACGAATGTGCCGTGTAGCCGGATTCGTTGCTGGATTCACGGATTAAGATATACGTAGGTTTTGTCATAATAGATACGTCCTTTCTGAAATATGAAATATGGTTTTACACAGACCTGCACTCAGATGAGGCGCCGTATTGAACCGCTCTCCCTGTTCCTCGGGCACGGGAAGCAAGGAGAGCGGTCCTCTTCGCCTATGGCATAGCGGCTGACGCCGAACCTCGTACGCACGCTTCATTGCAAACGCGGCTCAGCTCGCAAAGTGGGAATCGAGCACCTACCCTTACTTTCCTGCCTGGTTGGTGCTAGTTCGGACTTCTACCGATTTCGCGATATAGGCAGGGCGGCGCTTGGTTTCGATGTAGATGCGTGCGATGTATTCGCCGATCACACCCAGCGTTACCAAAATGAGCCCGCCCATCAAAAGGAGCACGCACAGAAGCGTAGGGTAGCCCGATGGCATGGCGGGGTTGATAAATTGCTCGACAATGACTTCGACCAGCAGAACCAACCCGGCAAGCGTGGCAACGAGACCCGCCACCGCGGCAATTTTCAGCGGAAACGTGGTAAACGAAAGCACTCCGCCGATGCCGTAGCGCATTAGTTTCCGGAACGACCACTTGGTTTCGCCCTCAACGCGATTTGCCGGCGTGTAGGGAAACGGCAATGTCTCGAAACCTACCCAGGCAAACATGCCTTTCGAAAAACGGAAGCTTTCCGGCATAGAAAGAAGCGCATCGGCCACCCTGCGGTGGAACACGCGAAAATCGGAGGCATCGGGCATGACATTGAGCCGAGAAGTTGCATCGAACGTTTTGTAGAACGCGTGCTTGAAGAAGCTCAGCACCGCACCTTCGTTTCGATGCTCTTGGAATGCGGCTACGCAATCGGCGCTAGGGTTGGCCTGCAGCATGCGGTACATTTCAAGCAACGTTGCAGGAGGCTGCTGCAAGTCTGCGTCCATCAGACCAACCGCATCCCCTTCGGCATGTTGAAGGCCTGCGAGCAGGGCGCTTTCCTTGCCGAAGTTGCGGGAAAAATCGACCACGACGATACGTTCGGCTGATGCAGGAGTGGGCAGCTCATGCAGCAGGTGCGACGTACCGTCGGAGCTGCCGTCGTTCACCAAAACCAGCTCGTACGACACTCCCGAGGTGGCAAAAGCATCATCCACCGCGCCGAACAGCAGCGGCAGCGATCCTTCTTCGTTGTAGCATGGCACGACAATGGAAAGATCCACCGCAAGCCCCCTTTTCGCTTGATTACCGCGTCCGATTGTACGCCTAGCAGCAAAACAAACCCAGCGTGTTGCCGAAATGCAACATCTTGGGAAAATAGGGGCAGGGCCCAGATTCCAACTTTGCGAGCCGAGCCGCGTTTGCGATGAAGCGCATACGCGAGGTTCAGCGCCAGCCACTATGCCACAAGCGAAAAAGCGAGATCTGCCCTATTTTCTCACCTGCCGGATTTTAGTTTCACAAACACGTTGTGCAGAGCGCCGTTCTTGGCAGCATGAATAGCACCGCCTAGCGCCAGGCACTTCGACGCATTACGCTGTTGCAGGGGCTTCAAGCACAGGCGCAACGCCTGACTGTCGGCTTGCGCACAGGGCACCAACTCGTTGAACAACTCATCGGCGAACACACCTTGCAGCCATTCCTTCTGCGCAGAGCCGCTCATGCCGCTTTCCTTCTGCTTGTTGCGCTCCAACGCCGAAAGAATGTAGCGAGCATACAGCGCACCAAGCGTGGCCTTGGCGCCGACATCAAGCAAGCCCCATGAATCCAGCTGGTTGCGCAACATTTCAATGCGCGCGCGATGCACCTCGTAGTAACGCGGTACAAACTTGCTGGTTAGGTTGCCCGTCTCGCGCTTGGCGTAGCGATATAGCGGTGCGCCAATCACGTTCAGGCCAGGCAAATCTTGGAACACGCGGATGTTGAATTCAATATCTTCGATAAGCGGCAAACCTTCGGTAAAGGTAAAGCCGCCCTGTTGCAGGTAGCTGCGCTCGTACACCTTGTTCCAGGCGTAGCCGTAATGCGTACCCTTTTCGAACTCCAACACGTGCTTACGCAGCTTGGTTTTTCCCAAATGCACCGATTCCTGGCTGAAAGTGAATTCCTGCACGCGTTCTACCTTGCCACCAGCGTCGTAGAATTCTTCCACATGGCCCACCATAACCACTGGCGCTTCGTGCTGCTGAAGCGAGTTATACACACTCTGCAGAAAGGTGAAATCGTAGCGATCGTCGGGGTCGGGGAACCACACATAGCGCCCCCGAGCAGCGGCAAATCCCGTATTGCGCGCCGCCGAAAGCCCTCGGTTCGCCTCGTGCGAAACAACGCGAATGCGCGCATCGGCGGCGGCGAACTGCTGCGCGATGGACAAGCTGCCGTCGGGCGAGCAATCGTTCACCACAATGGCTTCCCAATCGGTGAACAGCTGGTCTTGCAAATCGCCCAAGGCGGCGGCAAGGTAGGGCTCGGAGCTATACGTGGGCAAAACAACCGAAAAGAACGGAGCGCTGGAGGGTTGGGCTGGGACGTCTGCGGTGCTCACCGAGCCCGTAGCTTCTGCAGCGCCTGCACCGCTACAGGCAGCATCGGCGTAGGCAGCAGCATCGCCGCACCCATGCGCAGCGGCAGCGTCCGCGGCATCGGCGCTCACGGCGCCATTACGCCCCCGCGAGGCGGACGCACCGCTCGCTTCGCCCTTGCCGTGATGTCGTTTTCCCATATGCCCAGCGCCCCTCATGAACTCTAAACGCTTCGGCGTCAGCGCGCGCCGCTATTCCGAATACTTGCTTATGTCAGATATCTTAACAACTACAACGCCGTCGATGGTTGTCACCGAATCATTGGCAGGATACAGCGACATGTTCGCGAATTCACTGGAACGAATAACCTTGGCGCATTCGTCGAACGAGCAGTAGTTGAAGCTCTGCCCCGCAAACCGCTTCATTATCACATCCCAAGAACGCATGTTGTTCTGGTAGTGGTTGTCCCAAACCATGCCCCACTTCGCATAGCTGCTTGCGTGAACGTAGGAATCGCTGGTGTTCGGAAAGTTGCCCGCTTCGGGCTTGCCGGCGATCAACACCTTCGCACCCGCCTGCACATCGGGGTTCGCATCAAGCACGCCAGCAATTCGGGTGGCCAAAGAAGCAGTTTGATTCTGGCATGCCTGCATAACCTCGGCATCCGCATTCGACTGCAGCGCGTACGACCACGCCCCTACGGCAATAAGGCAACAGCAGCCGACGGACATAGCCTTCGCGGGCATGCGCAGGCGCGCATTGCCTCGGTCGGGCGAATCGAGCAAAAGCTGCACCAACAGGGGCAGAAGCAGAAAAGAAGCCATAAAACCGCCCAGCATAAGCAGGGTTGGATACCCGTAGCTAGGAACGATAACCAGGATAACGTTGGCGGCAAAGGGGATAAGCACAACGCAAAGCAGCGCCATAGCGCTCGCCCCCAAACGCTTCACGCCGCTGATCGCAGCAAGACGGACAAACGCAACCGCCGCAATAATCATGCCAACAGCCGCCACGTACACCCAGCCAAAATGGTTCCCGGAAATGCCGTGGCTGAACAAGCCGTCAGAAAAGGCAACGTAAGCACTGGGGACAGACGACGTCAAAGAGCCCAGAATACTGCCAACGCCAACCGAGGAGGCTCCGCCATAAGCGGAAAGGCCAATGCCCAGCACAAACAGCGAAATCTCGGTAAGCGCGTAGTACAGTACGGCACCAGCCGCGCACACCGCAATGGCAACACCGAAGAACACCGCAAGCTGCTTGGCGCTGAGCGAATCGGCGCTGCAGCCTTCTTCACGGTAGGGGTTCTGAGCTTCGCCACGAGCATCGCATGCCGGCGATGCCAGCGATTCAGAGCCGCCGCCCATAAGCGAGCGAATCATTACCAACAGCACCGCAACGCAAAACACGCCCGGGCTCGCTTGATAGCAACCGAGCGAAAACGCCAACAACGCAACCGCCCCAACAAGGGTAACCGGCTTGCCAACAGCCCCAACGCGCCCGATCAGGCATGCGGCCAGCACCGCACACAAAAAAGAGAGCGCGTACGAATTCGAGCAGTAGTAGTACGTGATGCAGCAGGAAACGAAGGGCGAAGCGATGAACAGAATCGAGGAAGCATACTGCAAGCAAGCGTTCCTGATGCCAAGCTTGTCTATCAGCGCAACAATGCCCAGCGTAAACAGGGCAATGGTGATTGCGGAGGTAAGAATAGGCGAGCACAGCCCAAACTTAGCGCAGGCAGCAAACAGCAAGCCCCAACGCCCCAAGCTAATATCCCAAGCATGCGGAATAAAGCTTCCGTATCCATTGGGGTTGCTCAAAGAAACAACCGCATCGGGGTTCGAAAGGCCGTTCAGGTACATCTGCGCATGGCATATCATGCCCACCGCAAAGCACACCACCAGCAATTTTGCGTTGCGAGTAAACCAGAGCTTCACCTTGGAAAACCCCGTTTTCTCTGCCGTTGATTCACTTTCTAACCCCAAGATAACCTCCCGATGCTTTCAGCGAGAACCTGGTACCTGTCCCTTTTCCCACCACGGAAAGTCTACTCCCCCTCAAGGTTATTCGCCTCGAGTTTCAGATCCTGTTACCAACAAAGCGTTTAACAGCAACATGGGAAACAGCATTCGTCAAACAAGCCACCGGCACATGGGGCCCATTAGCCCCAGCCCATTTTTATCTCTTTTTGCCAGAGACGCACCGGCGGAACAGGCAACCCGAGCCATAACCTTTATCATAGAAATGTTGAACAAAAACGCACGCTGCGCAGCAATAGCGAAAGGATCCGCCGTGCCCGCAATTAGCTTGCTTATACCCATTTACAACGTGGAGAAATACCTGCGCGAATGCCTAGATTCCGTGCTGGCCCAAAGCTTCACCGATTTCGAGGCAATCTGCATTAACGACGGCAGCACCGACAGCTCCCGCGCCATTGTGCAGGAATACCTTGATGCAGACGGCCGCTTTCGCGTGATTGACAAGTCCAATTCCGGCTATGGAGCATCCATGAACCAAGGACTTGATGCGGCAACGGGCAAATACGTAGCCATCTTGGAATCGGACGATGCGTTCACGCCCGACGCGTTGGAGGTGCTGTACAACCTGGCAACCACGCACAACGCACAGGCGGTAAAGGCTGACTTCTGGTTCTACTGGAGCCAGAACGAAAAGCTGGAGCCCTGCCATGTAATTAGCGAAGGGCTCTGCGGCAAGCTGGTTAACCCTCAGGAAGTGTTTGAGCCTTTCTATGCAAAGCCATCTATTTGGTCGGGCATGTACAACCGCACCTTCCTACAGGAAAATGACATTCGCTTCCTGGAGACGCCAGGAGCATCGTATCAGGATGCTGGCTTTGCCTTTAAGGTATGGGCCGCCGCCGAACGCGCTGCGTTTAGCTCTACTCAAATTTTGAAGTACCGCCAAGACAACGAAGCTTCATCGGTAAATTCCCCCGGCAAGGTGTATTGCGTGTGCGACGAGTACGCCGAAATGCAGCGCTGGCTTGATGCGCGCCCGGCAAAAAAGCAGCATCTACAAGGCGTGCTGGAGCGCATGAAATTCAACAGCTACCTGTGGAACTACGATCGCCTTTCCGCCGAACTGCGCGCCGAATTTTTGAAGCACGCCGCGCAGGAGCTGAAGGCTGATTTGGACGCCGACCGCGTTGACCTGGCGCTGTTTGAGCCTTGGGCCGAAGCCGACCTTCGCGCGCTTATTAAAAAGCCCGAAACCTTTGCAAAGTGCCGCACCGAATACGCAGCGCCCGGCAAGCTGAACACCTTCAAGCACTATTACCGCATTGGCGGCCTGCCTCTTATTGCAAAGCTGCTGAAAAACAAGGTGGCGAAATAGCCCATGGCGGTCGAAGAACCAACGGTCATCCGCGCCGAAGGCGCTCCCGAGCACCCCGTTCTTTCCATAATCGTGCCCGTATATAACGTGGAAGACTATCTGGATGCCTGCCTTGATTCGCTGCAGGCACAGACCTTCGGCGATATCGAAATGGTTTGCGTAAACGACGGTAGCCCCGATGGCTCACGTGAAATCCTGGCAAAGCGCCAGAAGGAAGATACACGCATCGTTATCGTGGATAAGCCAAACGGCGGCCTTTCCTCTGCGCGCAACGCGGGAATTAATGCGGCGCGCGGAACCCACATCGGCTTCCTTGATGCGGACGACCGCTTCACGCCCAACGCCTGCCAACGCATTGCCGAAGCATTCGCCGAAACCAATGCCGACGTGGTGACTTTTGGCGGCTATTGCAACCCCGCCGAAGCGGCTACGCCCTGGATAACGTTGAAGCTAAGCCCGCGCGATGTGGTGTATGACGGATTCAAGCCCGCGCTGATGTTCGAAGAACAGAGCACTCCCTACATTCGCACCGCTTGCCGCAAAGCGTTCTTGGATGAATACGACATTCGCTTCGAAGAGGCACTGCCCTTCGGCGAAGACCAGGTGTTTTTCTTCGACATTTATCCCAATTCAAGGAAAACGGCACTGATAAGCGACAAGCTGTACGAGTATCGCATCGAGCGCGAAGGGTCGCTTACGTCGAAAACCAATGACGATCTGGAGGCCAAAAGCCGCAAGCACTTGCCCATGGCCCAACGCATTTTCGGCGCCTGGAAAAAGCGCTTTAGCTTAGAGGAATACAGTTCCGAGATTGTAAGCTGGTCCATCGAGTTCGTGCTGTATGGGCTGTTCTGTTTGCCAGAAGGCGTACGCAACGAGCTGCTGTCCGAATACACCCGTATTTTCCGCGAGTTCTGGGGCAACGGAAGCACCAGTGCATTGCAGCTGAAGAAGCACGACCGCAAGCTGCTGGAAGTTGCCCTGAGCGGGAAGCCCGTAAGCAACGCCCGGGCAATACGCCTACGAGCAGGCTGGTTTTTGGGGAAGTACGGAGCAAAAGCCGTTATAGGAAAAGTGTTGGGGATGAATTAATGAGAGCAATAGGATGCTTCCAGAAAGCCTCGATAGACCAAAACCACGCACAAACCGCTTAATACGAATAGGCAATGCCAATGACCCCACTAATCTCAATAATCATCCCTATATACAACACCGAAAAGTATCTAGAGCAATGTCTTGAATCCATTGCAAGCCAATCGCTCAAAGATTTTGAAGCAATCTGCATCGACGACGGCTCGACCGATGGCTCGCCGAAAATTATGGATGCTTTCGCTGCGACAGACACTCGCTTCAAGGTCATCCACAAGCAGAACGCTGGATATGGCTCCGCAGTGAACGCAGGAATTGCCCACGCATCAGGTACATACATTGGCATCGTCGAGCCAGACGACTACATCGAACCAGATATGTATAAAACGTTGTACAAAGCAACGGAAGCCAACGATTTCCCCGACATTGTTAAAGGGGCATATTGGCGCGTCCTTAACGCCGATTCACCGCAACAGGAAATCAAGCCAGCAAACTACCTCCATCGGATCAAAACCGTAGGCAGGCCGTTTAAGCTCGAGGACGACGCAGAGTTCCTTTACCATCACCCGAGCATTTGGACTGCCATCTATAAAAAGAGCTTCCTCGACAAAAACGAAATTAGAATGCCGGAAATCCCAGGCGCAGGCTGGGCGGACAACCCCTGGATGATGGAAACGCTCCTCAAGGCCAATAGCATCGTATTCGTGGATGAATGCCTGTACTTTTACCGCGAAACCATCCCTGGGTCTTCCTCCTTGGTAAAAGACCCCGCCATCATCTACAATCGTTGGCTCGACATGGATGCGATCATAAAGGCCCACTCACCTGTATCATCAAACATACTCGAGGGCCATTACAATCGCGGTTGCGCTTATTTGAAAGAGCTAAGCGACCGATTCAACACAAACGATTCCAAGACCAGGCAATCCATCCGACTTATGGCAAATCGAATAGATTCCGATATCGTCTCCACCTCAAGCAGCATACGGCCCGAGTACAAAAAAGCGTTTTTTCAAGCAAGAAGTCCTTTTGCCTGGACTTGGTACCGAATCAAGGCAAAACTCAAACTCTAAAACAGAGCGCCAACGACATATGCTGTTGGCGCTCTTAACTAATGAAGGCTACTCCCCCGAAGCTTCCTTCAAATACCGCTTCCAGAATTCAACTGACGTAAATTCCGATCTGCGAGCCGCATATTCTGCATATAGTCTGTCTTTGTTTTTCTTATACGAAGAGGCAGCCTTTTTGTACCTGCTCCACACCTCGTCAAAACGAGCCTTGTTCATGCGACGAATTGCGCCCTTTTTGTTGGGCATGTCGACAACAATCAAAGTTTCAGCATCACGGATTTTAGCAGCAGGGTATACCCACCCAGCAGCATCAATCACTGCTACCCTACCATGGCGCTTACCCTCTTCGTTCAACAACCGCTGACCATTGAAGGTAAGAAAGTCCTTTGCAGCAGACATCTTGCTTCGCGCTCCGTCGGTATTGAGCCACGTATGTGTAATGCGCTTCAGATCTACACCAAGTTTAAGGGCTTCATCGTAAAGTTCCTCAATGGGAACCATCTTTTCTTTTTCGCGATTCGCTTCCATAAAGCGACCCTCGGCAACGGGGTGGGCGATAAACTCTGGACCACGGAGAAAGTCCTCCAAGCCCTTTACCGCCAATTCCGCATCGTCGTAATTGAATTTCTTTAAATCACGCTGAACTTCTCTGTAGATTTCCATAAGGAAATCGGTCATGGGGGCAATTCCAGTAGTTGCCTGGCTAATGAGGGTATTCCTACTTACTTGATAGCGCTCAACTGCGGAACTGTACTTATAGAAAAACGCATTGTGCCAAACGCATATGCCGTTCATCGCCATAATCTTCGCCTTGCAACGTAAAGCGTATTCGGCATCATCCGAGCGCACAAACAGGGGAAGAGGAAGACCCTCACGCTTTATCGTCGCCATGGGAATAACGCAATACCACCAGCCTGCATACTGCTGAGCGGTATCACCGAATGTATCAAGAGGGGCCTCAAACGCCTCAGTTTCAACCACATCATGAAGGAAATCCATTCTTCCTTCCGGTTTGAGGGGAAGAAAGTTGCCATTAACGGAGAAGAAGCCGATATCTTCCGTTTTAAGATTTTGTTCTTCAAGGCTCATCATGGCACCGCTCAGAAAAGCGCTCGAATACTCGTCATTCAATAGCGATAGCAAATTGAATGTACGAATGATGCTCTCCGGCAAAACCTCTACATCGTCATCCATGAGCAAAACATGCGTCGCCTCTGCTTTTTGCTCCATCGATTCAATCATTCCACGAGCAAAACCGCCCGAACCGCCCACATTAGGATTCGGGTGAACATAGATATGCGGACCTTCGAGCTCTTCAACGGGAAGGGTCCGACCGTTATCAACAACATGCAAAGTAAAGTGTGAGGCGATGGGGTCATTCGATCCCAAAATACCACGCTTGACTCGGGCGATATTGCGAGTTACGTAGTCTTCCTTTTTAAAGGTCGTAGTCACAAGAGACAGTTCCACTTGGCGCAGCTCTTCAGGTTCTACGTCAACGCTGTAAGCAGCATTCTTTATTTCCACCTGATTACTAGCAAGAATCGAAAACCCATGAAGCACTTCATCCACCAGCAGATCAAGACGAACCTCGATATGACGCCAATCCGCCGACTCGGGATATTCGGCTTTGGAGTCAGACAGCTCAACCGGAGCCCAATCATAACGCCCCGCAGTAGTTTGAATGAGAGAAAAACTGCCTCCCTTGTAATCGAATGATAAGCAGTATTCAGTCGCAACCGAATACCGCCTCCATTTCATTGCGGACAGCGCATTAAAGTAGGTCGTAAAATCAATATGAGAATGCGGAGCAATCCGCAAAACATCGGCATCGTCAGCTTTCCACGCGCAGCCATAGACCGTTCGATAGCAGAGAGCTGGGTAATTAGAGAATGCAACCGAACCGCCAAATAGAATATTTGCAATCTTATATCTCATCGGGGATCTTCCACCTATTGGTCTAAATCAATTATTTTATAAAGCTTCATATTACCCTCTTCGAGAACAACCTCAAAGCCCTCCACAGAACCACCGATCGCATCGATCCCGTCCCAATCTTCTGGTCGATAGGTAAATACGTGTTTCCTCAGTTCGTCCATCGAGGAATCAAGCAAGAGAACGTATTTTGCATTAGTTCGCTTAACGGCATCACGCACTTCATCGTCGCTGCTATACGCGCAAAGGGAATGACGCATCACTCGACTATCATAAGGCTCATTAGGATCAGCATCGGGAGAGGACAACAAGCTCCTATAGTAAAACTGGACCCCTGTTACCCCATATAAAAATGCCGTACCGTCAAATGGTGAATTGATAACAAGATCATCGCCTGTTATTTTTTTTGCCTCTCTAACAAAAGCAATTTCTTTAGCTGATAGCGTCTCTTCATCATCCATGTCGTATTTTGACTTGACCAATTCTCTCGTTTTGCCAAAAGTTGTATCAAGACCCCCAATTCCGTAAATTGCAAAATTCGGGACAAACAACAGCATAGCAATCAATGCAGAAACGATTTTTGCAGCGCTTTCGCTTGCGATTTTGACAACCCCTTCTTTTTTCAATAGTCGAAAGAGCCTCTCGCAAAAATCAGCAACAGAAACGAAGCCAACCGCTGAAAGCGGAATCGCGGCTAACACGCATAATGCAGCGGTCCTATGCTGGTCTGTATACCAGAACCCCGAAAGCCAGTGTTTCAGGATCGACTCCGTTGAAGCCGTCGAAAAGTGAATTGCAGCGCACAGGAAGTACGTGAATGCCAGCCAGCGCAACGATTTATTGCGCAACACAGAAACAATACCAACTAAAACAAGAAATGCCATTATCGGGCTTGCAGGGCCCCCGCAATAAGAGAGAAGAAGTATGTTGAACAAACCCTGGGTTTTTGATGAAAAATGATCCCAAGAAACAGATAGGACACCCTGCATGAAAGATGCGTTATATGCGGCGATCCAAACAATAATGCAGAGCAGCACAAATAATACGGCCAGCCAGATACGAAGCTGCCCTCTGACCCGAAAACCAAATGCGGTTTCGCCATACAAAAACTGCCAAGCGCCAAAGAAAGCAAGCAAAACGATGCAACTGAAGACAGCATTTGGCTGAAGCAACACCAAGCACGAGCATACGACCACAAGCAAAGCAAGCAGCGACAAGCGACCAAGCCTCTCCGTTCTTGCCCTGGCAAATACAACAAATAGCGACAATGCAGCTGGCACCATTGCGAAAGCGGCAAGATTTGAACATAGCAGGCCATACGTCAAAAGACGCCAAGGGAAGTCGAAGAAGCAAACACAAGTCAGAGAGCCCGCAATAACAATTCTCTTGTTACCTTCAAAAACGGTAGCCAGAAACGACCAAACCCCCAGAGGGAAAACCACCGCCACGAATACAAGATTGACAGCGTTCTCCGCAACGGGCGCAGAAACCCCCGCAACGCCCAACGTCACCGCCGCAACAACATGCCAAAGCGCTGGATAAAAAGATGCACCATCTGCACTCTCGAATCCTTGCACTGTCGGGAATACGCTAATCGAAATAGCAGAAAACTGACCCGTCGAAGCCATTGCGTATAGCTCATTCAGATGATACGCATTGTCGATTTCAGCAGGAAACCAATCCGGAGAACCCATTACCAGAACAAAGGCGTAAGCCGACGCAAACACGCCAAAACAAAGATACAACAATGCTATCCCAATGCGACCACCTGCATAAAAGCTATCTGCATTTTGGCTATCAGCAGCGAGTCCCTTTTTGCTAAAAAGGAAAAACCTGAGAAGCCCAAACGCAAATGCTAGTAAAGCGACCACACCAAACAGCACAAAACCCGATATGCGCAGATCAATTGCATAAAAGATCTGGCCAGAAATCGCAAGAATAGCCAACGAAACAAACGGAGCCCAAGCGATCAGGATTTTTTTTCTCAAAAGCAAATCGCCCAAGAACAGACAACCAGGAAGGTACAAAAGAACAACCACGAATAAACACGAAGCAGAAAAACTAGCCCACACTCTATGCTCCTTTTCTTCTCTACGATTTCAGCATGCGCAGCACGAAAAACTACCAGCCGAATTTTTTATTATATCTAGAACTTAAGCGGGAATTTGATGTAAACAGGCTCTACAGCCTACATAACGCAGACGTAGCTATCCTGTCTTTCACGCGAATCGCGCACTTGCCATTCCAACAATTTCGCAAACAAAAGGCCTACCCGGTTTTATCTCATCAATCTGGATTCCGATTAGAGTCCCAAACAGCAACCGCTGCGAGAAGCAGAGAAAGGATTGATTTGCTGCTAGAAGATAAATAACGGCCGATTGATAAATGACGGCGTGCTATGAAATTCGAAAATGAGCAACACCAACCTTGCTATTTACGGTCCATAAACACAGCCCTTTCGTAGAAACGGCAAAACAGCGAGCGCAGCGGCGCTCAATCCCGACAAACTCACGCTTTGCATTAGGCGCCGAAGACGTTAGCCTGGAGAAACAAAGCACACCATGGCACCCTGTCATTTTCACCGCATCCATTCCTAGACGCGATCGCCTGCTCGACCCACCGCAGTGCCTATTTTCACACGGCTAATTGCCTCATCGTACCGCCAACTTACGCAAATATGATTTCATGTTCTGGGGTCAAAAGTTGAATCTGCCCCAAACAAATCTACGTAGCCGCAGGACTCTGCGTAAACGGCAGCTGCTGCCCGTACTGCTAGGATGCCCCCAAATAGTAAACCTCTTTACCATTTTCGAAATCGTTGACCACATCGCATATCGCACAAGACACTTCTCGCTCTATACGACCTTCGCGACGTACCACTTCTTCGCCAGTAAGACCATCTGCCATAGTCGCAATCATTCTTAGGAACTGAACCCACTCAAATCGGATGCCTTCACCATCGAGCTGAATGAAGTAGCGCCTATTATCGGCAGGGTCTTCGTAGCGTATTTCAAAATACTCGGTCTTCCACCACGGAGCAGGAACATATACGTAGCCCTTGGTGCCAGAGATAACAAGATCGCCCTCGGATTTAGCGCCTGCGCCAACTTTTGCAGACGCAATAGCATCACGATATTCGATGGAAATACGAGAAAAATCGTCAAAGGATTTGTTACCCTCAGAGCATTTCGAAGCTATGCGCATCCTCGCTGGATCGACCCCGAGTATCTGGAATATGGGAAGCAAGGCAGTTGGGCCCCATGCCGTCATGCTGCTCCATTTAAGGCTTGAATCGGCAAAGGCTCCGAAGTTCGTTTTGAGGTTAGTGCACGTCGTATCAACGGAAACCACATCGCCAATACGCCCGCCTTTAATTAGCAGCAGAAGACGGGTGTAGGCGGTTGAATACGCGGTACGAAGCGAATCCATCAGCACAAGGTTGCGCTCGTCTGCGAGTGCAAAAAGCTCTTTGCACTGGTCCGAGCTTTTCGCAATGGGCGATTCGCACATAACGTGCTTCCCCGCCAACAATGCCTTTTTTACCTGATCATAGTGATAATCGGGATGAGAGTGGATATAGACAATATCTACAGCAT
>OLQV01000217.1_pt1 | contig 60233 bp, 64 predicted proteins | sample 1672371 | NCBI WGS metagenome assembly OLQV01 (sample SAMEA3136676, study PRJEB25190) | human gut metagenome
GCACCATATCTTTTGCAAGAGCGGCAGCAATTTCCGCGTAGGTGTGCGTCGCTTTGCATTTGCACGTGTAGTAGTCGGCGTAGGCAGTCAGCTGTCCTTTCGTGGGCTTTTCGACGTAGGTGTCAAAGTAATTCACACCCTTTTCGTCGACATACTGCTTGATTACCTTGTTCTGGACAGGGTTCGTCGATGTATCCGACATGGCGTCGTCGACGATGGTCTTGTTTGCGCCGTCCTCGATTCCGTCCAGTTTAACCTTATCCGCGGCGGACATCAGGCCATCAGCGTCCGCCGTGGCGACGTCCTTTCCGGCTTTGCTGTCCAAAGCCGCTTTCACAACTTTGTTCTGGACAGGGTTGGTGCTGTTGGCATCCAGTGTAATGTCCACTGTGGTCTTGGTCGCGCCTATTTCGATGCCGTTTAGTTTGGATTTGTCGATTGCCGACATTAGGCCGGGCGCTGTTGGCGTGGCGACGTCCTTTCCAGCCTTTTTGTCCAGCGCCGCCTTGACGACCTTGTTCTGGACGGGATTCGTGCTATTGACATCCAGTGTAGTGTCCACTGTGATTGCATTTTTTGCGGCGGTCTTTGTCAGCGCCGCAAGTTTCGCAGCCGCGGTCGGCCCTACGTATGTGGATTGGTCGTTCATGGTATCATTCCTTTCAATTTGCGTTCCAGATGGCTTGCATCTCGTCAGCCGTCATTGGTGTCAGCGTCACGCCAGCGCCGGACAGGCCGTCGAGTTTGACCTTATCCGCGGCGGACATCAGTCCAGCAGCAGACTGTGTGGCCGTTGCTGTGCTGGCCTTACCGGCCAAAGCAGCCGTCACCACCTTGTTCTGTACGGGGTTGGTGCTGGTTGTGGATAGCGCGCTGTCAACATCGATTGTACTCCCACCGCCGCCGGAAGGCGACGATCCGGACGGCCCGCTTTCGGACGTGTTGTAGCTGCTACCGGATTCGACGCTGTTCCCGACCGACGTTTTCCCGGAGAACACGAACGTGTAATCCGTGATGATCGACGGGTATTCCCGGCCGCTGATGTCCTTGACGATGACCTTGTCGAAAATGTCAAGTCGCGGGTCGGCCGGAAGATCGCCGGAGAACTTATAGATTGGCTTGTTTTTCAGCTGCTCGTACGCCGTCTCTGCGACTGCTTCAGCAGCGACCGTGATCGACCCCGCTGGCCCTTCGATGCCCAGCCACAAATTGTCGTCATTCAGTTCGATAACGTAGCCTCCGACACCGGAAAAATACGTGTGTTCCTGCCCGTCGCTGGCAAACGTCTTTTTCACACGCACACCGGTGACTTCAACCGGCGTTTTCGCTACTTCTATGGGGTTGATCCACTGCGTTAGCGTCACATCTGCCGCAGACGTGATCGGGCGCGCAAGCAGCGTATTTCCGGACACAACGGCATTTCCGCCGCAGGCCAGCGCAATTGCTTCGATCACCTGCCGGATGGTGTGCTGTGTGTCCACGGTCGCCAGTGCGTTATATCCCAAGTCGCTATCAATTGCGCTGGCTGTCAGGCCGAGCTGATCCGCCGCCAGCTCCCACAGCTCTATGTAATTATGATCCCCCTGCATCGCTGCCGGGCACAGCACGTCCGCCGCCTTCATGGCATCATAGCAGGTCAGCGTGGTGACTTCGTGCACGGTTTCCACTTCGTACGCCTTGTAGCTGCCCATATCTACCATGCGTTCAATGCCGTCAATGGTGATTGTCGCTTTCAAATGTGCCGTGGCTCCCTCGTACAGCGACCAGTAGTCGGCGTTTGACCACCCAATGTCATACATTTCAATCGTTGCGCATTTGCACACTGAAAGCCCGACAGGGTAGCTGCTGGATGATGTCTGTGCCGTGATCTTCGTGCCGCCCGGGCGGAAAGACTGCCGGCTTGCCTGCAGATACTGCCCAGCCTTCAGCGTTACAGTTTCGCCGTTCCTTACGAACGTGATATCATGGTCCCACGTAAAAGATGCTTCGACCACGAAGTTCGTCTGCGACGGGTAGACGCTTGTGATTTGACTTTCGACTGTTCGCATATCATGTCACCCCCAATCACGTCAGCGGATTGACGCTGACCATGTTAAATTCCAGTGACGTAAAAAGCTCCTTGTCTTCGTTCAGGCGCCCGATATTCAGCTGCCCTTTGCCGACGTAAAACCACGCCTGACACCACGCGCCGTAGTAAGCGGAAAAGTAGTACAGCTGAAACTGCTGCCCTTTTGCAATGATCTTCAGGATCTGCGACAGCATGGTTTTATTGACAGCTGCTCGACTATATCCAAGTGCTTCGACCGTGAACAGCGGACTGACGACGGCCGCGCCGGTCTGGGTGCGGCCGCTGTCCTCCGTGTAGGTCGTTTCAAAGTCATACGACAGCGCGCCGGAATCCGGCTGGGGAAGCACCAGCCAGTCATCCGACGGACTTTTTCGAATTTTAATGTATTCCTGTGCCATGTTACACCGCTACAAGCGGGTTTTTGCCCGTTTGCCCTTTCCGCAATTTAGCTTCTGTGATTACTTCGTCAAACAGTGTTCGGCGATCCAGCCGGGCGATAAATTCGTACCGCCCGCCAGCGCTGCCGGCTTCTTCGCGCACGATCTGGCGCAGCAGGGATTCCGGCGCTTCCAGGTTGTTTCCGTTGTGCTGATCGCCCAACACGGCCAAGAACTGCCGGTTCGCCGGGATGACTGCGCCGCGCGCCAGCATCGGGATCTGCGGCACCGGCAGCGGATTCACGCCCCACATAGTCTGGAACGGGGAAATGCCAAGGAAACTGACATTCCGGATCGCATTCAGCATGGAGTTGATCTTATCGAACGGCACGGCGATGATCGTGTTCATGCCACGAATGATGGCGTTGACGACCGTGCGGAAGGTATTTTCGACGCCTTCTTTGATGCCTGACCAGATACGGCCGCCGGTCGAAAACACGTCCTTGACCTTCTGCCATGCGTCTCGGAATTTGCTCTGAAACCACTCCGGCACAGACTTGAAGGCGCTTTTGATTCCATCCCACGCAGCCACAGCGCCGGATGCGACCTTTTCCCACAGGCCGCTGAACCAGTCCTTTACGGCCGTCCATTTTTCGATGACCCAATCCACTGCCGCTGCAACGCCCTCTTCTACGTTGGCAAGAAACTGCTCAAAGGCCGCATCGATACTGCTGATCGTTTTACTGATCCATTCCTTTATGGACGTCCATTTTGCGACGATCCACACGACCGCTGCAGCTATGGCGGCAATCAGCAGCGGTATCCACGCCCCTGTGATGATAGCAATAGCACCGCCAATAGTTAGCAGCGCCACGGTAATCGCCGTAAGGTTCTTGTTGTTGAAGCCGTTTTTAATCACGTCACGAATTGCCACGCCAAGCAGCACAAGCCCCGCGACGATTGCCGTGATTGCTCCGCCAAGCACACCAAATGCCAGCCCAAGCCCAGTGACAGCCGCAGCAGCGCCGATGATGTACCCTGTCAGATTGTCGAAATTTATGCCGTTTTTAAGCATATCGACAACGTTGATGGCCATCAGGACAGCCCCCGCGACAGCAAGCGCCAGCTGCTTTGCCTTCGACAAATTCCCCAGAAACTTCTTTCCGATTTTCCACGCAGCGAATCCAGCGGCAACCGCCGCCACATAAGGTGACAGCTCGCGGACAACGGCTGCGATCTTGCCGATTTTTCCGGTGTCGACCTGATCGGACAAATCAAATTTCGGTGCTGCACCAGACGAACCGCCTCCACCGCCGGAACTATCTTTGGATTCCCAGCGGTTCATTTCATCCAGCCCGGAAAGCTGCTTTTTTGCCTTATCGGCTGCATCTCCCGCGGCCTCAGTCGCTGAAGCCTGATTATACAGTGCCTTTGCAGACGCATCTGCTTGTGCCGCCGTTTTGCCAAACAACGAATTGATAAACACAGACACAACGGCCGTCAATTTGGCGAGCCAAGCGAGAAGCGCCCGAATGGCCGGCAAAATGTAGTTGTAGATCGGCGCAAAAGCGGAAATCAGATTACCCCTGATCTGCGCCAAAGATGTTGACATTTGTTTGTCTGCGCCGATTGTGCTGAGCAGCATTTTTCGCATTGTACGCAGCGCTTTGGTAATCATGGTGAAAATGAAGACGCGCTTTGCTAAGCCAGCAATTCGTTTGGTGAATTTCTTAAATTGTTCTGACACCTTCTGCGTCGTCAAAGCCGCAAGACGCTGCTTTTCCGCATATTCGCTTACGGCAGCACTGGCTTTTTCCTGCGCGATCTGGCTGCTTTCCAGATTAAGCTGTGCCGTTTTCAGCTGCTGCGTTGTTTTCTGGATCGCTTCGGCAGTCTCCTGTGATACCGTCCCGGTTTTTCTGGTTTTCTTTTCGCTTTCTTCGGCGGCCCGCAGCTCTTCCAGCTGCTTTCTCAGTTCATCGACCTTCTGCGCAGCCTTGTCCACGTTGTTCGCGGCCTTTTTCGCGTTGTTTTCCAGCTTCGCAAGGCCAGCGTCAAACTGACCACTGTTTATCGTTGTATCAAATACCAGATCGCCAACAACATCAGCCATCGCGCACACCCCCTGTCATCAGCTGCCGGATGAATTCATCTTCGTCGTCGGTCAGGTGCACCGACTTGAAATCGATCAATTCCCGGTTTTCGTCGTAGTATTCTCGCTCCCACTTTTCCAGCTTCTTGTGCTTGCGCAGCTTCCGCCGGATGTCCAGGATCGTGGAAAACGTGCAGTCACCGATCTCCATATAATATCCGATAAACGTCCACCAATGCATATACGGCAGTGCGCGCACGTCCTGCCCGGCTACGCGGTTGATCGGTGCAATGATCATCGGGAAATCCTGCTCCCAGTCCATCTGCTTCGGCTGCTGCCGCTGGTCGCCGCGATCCACACCGACGTCCAAAAACCACAGCATGAATTTCACCGCGGCGGCCATGTCCGTGATCTGATCCCAGTCTGGGTAAAAGATCTTGACCGCCACTTCGGCGCGATCCTGATCTGTCAGCTCCGGGTCATTCAGCGCGGCGCAGATGTCCAGAATTTCGCGAAAGTCGCTTCGGATACGAAAACGCCGGCCGCCGATACATGCTGCCTTCGGCAGACCGGTGTTCATGATCTGCGCTTCTTCCTGCGCTGGCCGCCGTTGTATTTATCCAGGTATTTTGCCTGGCGTTTCTGCGCGGCAGCGGTCGCGGCGTCCATGTCGCGCCGAATCTGGCGCGATACAGCCTCCAGAAACGAAATGATCTGCAGGGAACCGGACGGCGTGAGCGAAACGCAGTAGGCTTTGCCGAACACCGTATCGCAGACAGGCGACGGGAACACCGCATCCACCTGTTCGCGCGCGTAGGCGTCCAGCTCGCGGATCACCGTGCGGGCGTCCGTGTCGCTTTCCTGCGTGCCCATTTCGTCGGCTTTGGCCTTGATCGCCATCGCGGCCGCTTCCAGCCGGTCGATGATGCCGATGTCGTTCGGGTCAAAATAGATCTTCCGGTTTGCATCGCCGTTGATGGTGAACGCTTTCAGGCCGGTTTCAAAAGAAATGTTATTGCTCACGCCGTCACCCCCTTACGCCGTCGCCTTCGTGAACGTGGCCACGCCTTCGGAAATGGCCGCAGTGCCGACGGTGCGCGTGCCGCCGTAGGTCACGTCAAACGGCATATCCACCGTCTTGTCGCCGCCCAGCGATTTCACTTCGATCGCGCAGCCGCTGTAGCGTTCGGCAAACATCGCCGTGTCCTTCGTGCCGGCATAGCAGTGTACGATCATCATATCCTGTTCGGCCAGCGCCGCGACGTCCTGATCCTTAATCGCCAGCTGCCACAGCTTCGTCAGCGCGGTTTCGCCGGCGTCCAGATTGCACGGGTCAAAGGTCTGCGTGATGGTCGGCGCGGACATGGTGGTAAACGTGTTGCCGAGGATGTCCTGCGTGGTTTCTTTGTTCCAGTCGTATTCCTGGCTGCTGTCTTCCACGCGCTTGCCGACGATCGACCAAACCGGCGCGGACGCCGTGCCGGTATTCAGAAAGGCCATCAGCAGTTTGCGGGCAATCGTCTGGCCCGCGGTGGTGTTAAAAGTAGTATTGCTTGCAGGCATAATGCATCACCTTTCAAAATTATTGTCGTACCGCATCGACAGGGACACGGCCCAGTCTTCTACGCCGTCGGGATAGCGCCCGGTCAGGTAGGCCGCCGACACCTGCACAAACGCGGTGATCGTCCGCCCCCCGCCGAGGTCAGGCCACGCAGCAAGCGTATGCTGCTGGCCATCCGCCGTGATCGGCTGTTTTTCCAGCCAACGCGCCAGCTTGTCCAGCCACCCCTTGATGTGGATGCGGTCGGTTTCCGACTGCGGCACGGCGCGATAGACAACCATAAACGCATAGTTGCATTTCTGGTACACGCCGCCCATGATGTCGGTCGTTTCACTGATTACCGTCGCCGCAGCGGACGGATAGATCCCGACGCCGGACTTGTCGCCCAGCTCGCCGAATCGGATTTCCCGCGCACCGATGGCCGGGAAGGCATTCAGCAAGCCGCTCAGGATCGTTGAAAAATCTTTTGTGTCAACCATTTGATTCCCCCAGGATGATCCGCTTGCACTCAGCAGCCCATTCCTTGCCGTGTTCGTTTTGCGCGACTTCCGCCCAGTGCGGCACGCCGGTCGCGAACCGCAGATCGCGATCGGTAACAACTTTCACGGCGCCCTTGCGCGCCCATGGCGAGTTCGTTTCCGGGTCGACCATGACCTTGCCCATATACAGATAGCGCGCATATGGGCCGGGGAACACGACCTGCCGGCCGCCTTCGGTGACATACGATTGCTGCCGCAAGTTCCCGCTGCGATACGGCATATATAGCTTGCTGTCCGCAAGCACCTGCTTCCCCAGCCATTCCTGCGCCTTTGCGAATCGCGGGCCGTATTTGGCAAACCGAAGGTTTACCCGGACATGGCCCTTAACGTAGCTGACGTTCTTATAGTGCTGGATGTCGCTCATGATGCCGTCACCTCGAAGTGCGCGATCAGCGGAAACCACGCGCAGGACGTGATGCGGTGGCACTCCGTGACTTTGCACAGCGCGTCGTATTCCGCCCAGTCGTGATCTCCGCGGCAGAAATAGTCCCCGGGCTGAAACGCGATCATGCCGCTGCGGTCATCCGCCGCCTGGTACACTTCCGGTGGCGCATAGGTCAGCGCGCCGATAGACGCTTTCGGCACAAGCAACAGCACATAGTGCCCTGGCACATCGCCGGTCGTGCCGGGCGTCATGGCGGTTTTTGCTTCCACCTTGACGCCGGTCAGCACGTGCCGCACCCATGTGTCGTCCTGACCGCGCACGCCGCGCACGCGCGAAAAAAGCGTGATCGTATCGCTATGCAGCAGCATCAGCACGTCACCCCCGCATACAGCACAAGGACGCCATCCACGGCCACGCCCGAAAGCCAGCGCCGCAGCACGTCGAACACCAGCGCGTCCCGCGCCGCTGCGGTTTTCGCGGCGGTCGTGTAGCAGCTGTCGGCCGCCTTATATGTGATCGATTCGCTGCCGGACGACACCGATGCCACAGGGCCGGCGGTTTTTACGCCGCCGACGTCTGTGGTTTCCGCTGCACCGTCACGCGCCTGGTCAATGCGGTAAAGGCATTCGGCCAGTTCGCACGCGCAGTCCTGCAGCTTTTCGGCGTCGATCGTGGATTCCGGCAGCGTGCCGCCGAAGCGGTCGAACGTCAAGCGGTCGATCTCCCGCGACGCCGCACGCAGATAGCGCGCAGCAGTCACTTCGTCGCGGAAAGGGGACAGATCGTCCCCGTACCGTTTTACGTATGTGTCAAAATCCGCGTACACCGTGATTCACCCGCCGATCAGCCGCCGCCCCCGGTCTGGGTGGCGTAGGACTTCACGTGCACCTGCGCAGCGTCCAGCACACGCAGGGCGGCGTTTTCCTCGACCTGTGCCTTCGTACCGGCAAACAGCTCAGAATCGACCATGCGGACGATGCTGAAGTTATCGCCGACACCGAAGGCGTTCGGATCGTACATGATGAATTCCACCTTCGCGAGGTTCGCCGCCGTGACGCTGGCCTTCGTGCCGCCATGCGGATAGTAGGCGAGATCGGCGGACGACGCGAAGCCATTGACTTCAATCCACGTGAAGCCCATGAAGCTGCCGACCTGACCGCCGGCAGCGGCGGCGAGCAGCATTTCATTGGACGTCGGGATGTACTTTTCGCCGGCAAATTCCAGCATCGTGGCGAAGAAGTCCGGGCTGCAAAGCACAATGGTGGGATTGGCCTTTGCCTTGACCATGGCCTTGCGTTCAGCCAGCACCTGCGCCTTGAAGTTGGACGCAGTGGTCTTCGTGGTGTTGGTGGATGCCGTGCCCTCGGAGATCAGGCAGGCCAGCGCACACTGGTTCTTCGCCTCTGCGACCTCGCGGGTAGCAAGGGCCAGATGCTCCTCGGCAATCGGGAACGCCACAGCAGCGGCCTGCACGCCGTAGATCTTCTTCGACGCCTGCAGGTTGTTGTTGAAAACAGCCTGAACCAGCGTGTCAGCGGCGGCGGTGTCCGTGAAATCACGGCCGGGCGTGCCGACAGACGCAGCGGTGGAGGTCAGCTTGTGCCAGTAGCAGCCGCCGGCGCCGTCGACCATCACGTCCTGATAGGTCACGCCGGGCACAAGCCAGGTCTTATAAAACAGGTTGGGAAGAACAGTTGCCTTGTACTGTTCATCGACATACAGGGATCCATACTGGATAGACATAGATCATCATTTCCTTTCGTAGTCTTAGCCCCTGAAAAACGGGTTGTTTTTGTATTTCTGGGCTACGTATTCTTTCGCGCCTCCCGCCGGCGGCACCATGCCGCTGTGATCGGACGAAAAGCGCGCCTTGCTGGCGGGATCGGCCACAAGGATGCCGGGGATCTCCTTGCCGTTCTGATCGGTGACAAGGCCGGTAAACAGGTCGTCGATCGACTTGCCGCGTGCATCGTCGGAGCCCAGTGCCGTCACCAGCTTGTCCGTGATGCTTTCGCGCGTAATGTCGTTGACGAAATGCTTGCCCGACAGGAACGTGTCCACCGTACTGCGCAGCTTCACGGCGGCGGCGTCCTTCTTGCGGTTGTCCCGCTCGGTCTGCAGGTCATTGGTCAGGGTCGTGATCTGACCTTTCAGCGCTGCGACATCCACGCCGTCAAAGGCGGCAAGCTTGCCCTGCACGTCTTTCAGCGATGTGTCCAGCGCGTCGTGGCGTTCCTGCAATTTGGTGAATTCCGCCACGGTCTTGTAGTTCTCGGCGACGGCCTTGCGCAGATCCGCCGCCTTTCCTTCCGGGATCGTGATACCGAAGTCGGAAAGAATGGTCTCGATGTTCTTCATGCGTAATCCTCCTGAACGTGATTTTTAACAGCCCGTCGACTGTACGGATTGAGCCGGATGAACCACCGGCGGGGTCGTGATATGGCAAAGGGGCAGCCGGTTTCCCGTCCGCCCCTGCGTATCCTGATTCGATTTTTGGCATAAGAAAACCACCTTGCCGATTGGTAAGATGGTTTTCGTGATCGTAATTATTATATAAAATAGTTTTCAGTATCATGTATATTCCGCCGGAATATCAACATCAATCGCGTTGTCAATGATTTCAAATATATTTTGAGGATATGACGGGATGCAATAGTGGGCAACGGAATAGTCTTTCTTGTAAACAAGAAGCCCTCCACCACCGCATTCAACTGAACCGCATGCTGGGTGAAAACTAATTATATACAAATCGTTGGTTTCGCCAATTTTGCTGATTTTTGTTGCCTTGGATTTCGCACCATATGCTTGCTTTTGTTTTGCAACAGCAATCTCGCAGGCTTTATTCAAGTCATTCATAAGGGTTTCTGATCACCTCATCCCGGTATTGCTCTACTAACGGCAAATTATCGATTCGCAGCCACGTTGTTTTCCCTGTTGCAGCCCTGTCAAAATATTCCTCAACCAGCTTGCCGCTCTTCCCGTTTTGCGGATCAATAAACAGAACATTGCCGTCAATATTTTTTGCTGCAAATGCGTGCGCTTTTTCTCTATCATAGTCCCAAACAACAACGATTTCGGCTCTTGCACCGTTCCCGCTCGCTTTTAGGAACTCAATAATCTTTTCTTTACCAGTGCCAACCTTATCAGCCTGAACTCGTTTAGACATATCCGCGTCAAATGCATTAAAATTCCACACTGAAAATGGCGACATTTGGAAAGCGTCGCGTTCTCCCAATGGCTTACACGGTTGCGCAATTACATCAAAGCCTCTTTGCCGCAGTTCCCATGCAGGAACACACCGCTGGCAGTTATTCGTATATTCGTATGTTTGCTTGTTGTAGTTCGGATTCGCCTTTTGGGCATCTCCAACAGCGTCAGAGCTGCTGATTATTCTGCTGTATTCCGGATATTGCGCCGAAACTATTATACCACCATTCGCAGGTTTTTCAACCGCTTTAGTAGCCGGAGCAGGCGAAACCTGCACATCAGCAATTCTCTGTTGTGCCCGTGCTGCCGCGGACGCGGTTGACGCCGCCGAGCGATCCCAACCCGCAACGGCAAGCCGCTCGTAGTATGGTTTCAGGTCGTTGTCGGCGCAGAACTTCGTGTAGGCCGCGTTCTGATCCTGCAGGCGCTTGGCGGACTGCGCATATTTCTCCTGCAGCTTTGCCTTGGCTGCCGGATCTTCACAGTTTTTCACGGCTGTGTGCAGCGCCGCACACTTGCGCTTCTGCGCCCGGATGCGGCGTTCCATCGCTCGCTGCGTCTGCGACAGCTCATACGCGCGTCGATTGGCTTCGGTATCGATCGGCTTGTTGTGATTCTGGCTGACGCCCGGCAGGAACGGCGTGAAGGAATGGCGGCAGTTATAGCCGCACAGGCCCAGCGGGTTTTCCGGGTAGCCGGTCGCGTCCAGCAGGTTATCAAACTGCGCGTCCTTGCCATCGATGCAGTACACCTTGCCCTGCCAGCCGGCATGATCGGCGATCGGATCGGTATCGGACACACGCGCGCCCAGATGCTGCGACACCAGCACATGATTCCAGCCCATGTCTTTGCACTGCTGGATCGTCATGTTCCCGGATGACTGCGCCACGCCCGTGCGGATGCAGCGCAGTACCGCCACTTCCAGCGTGTCCTTATGGCCGGACGGATAGCGCACGATTGGCTGTACCTGCCCCAGCTCTTTTATGCTCTCCAGCATGGCGGCGGTGTAGGACTGCGCACCGGTACGTACCTTCCAATATGCAGCGTCACAGATGTCGATAAACGCCTGATTGGTCGTGCCGGCCGTTGTGCGCGTGATGTTTGAAATTTCGCCTACCGTGCGCTCATAGGCATCCGTGATGATCGCCATCATGCCGGACGAGAGGCCGGAAAACGTCACGGCGGCGGCTTCTGCATCCGCTTTTGCTGCCTGAATGCCGCTGTCCTTGAAGATCTTTGCGATTTCCTGCTGCGATTTGCCGGTGCTTTTGGCCAACGCCTTCTGGATTTCGTCCAGATTCCCGCCGGCCTGTTTCAGCACCCACGCCTGCCATTCATCCGTGCCGGTCAGCAGCTTTTCTTCGCCGCGGCCGAAGCGGATCATGAAGCGCTCGATCATGTCCTGCGTGATCCACTCCGTCAGTTCATCCAGCAGCGGTAGAAGGGTTTCACCAATTTCCTGAAACTGTTCCGGGGTGATCATTCGGTATCAGGAAACAGCCCCGGCTTTGCTGTGTTGGCTTCGGCGTAGGCTGCTTTTGCGTCGTCTTCACTGAATCCTTCAAAGCGCACCAGATACATCCACCATGGCAAAACGCCGAGCTGGCAAAGGCTTTTCGTATTCTGGCGATCTTCCTCGTAGCTATACGTGATGTCGCCGAAATTGTATGCCACGGTATAGGTGCCATACGGCGCCAGATCGTAGATATCAGCGTAGTCGTTCAGCGCCTGAATCAGATCATCCACAGCTGCCTGGATGCGGTCGCGGATGTCCTTGATGCGCTGGATGGTACGGCGGTCATCAGCTTCCACCTGCGTTGCGGTGGCAAGGCCCTGCTTTTCGTTATAGCTAAAATAGCCTTCCGAAAAGCCGCATTTTGTCGACAGGCTTTGCAGCAACATATTGATGCCGGTCTTGCGTTCGCCGGTTTTCAGCTTGCGGTCAATTTCCTGATAGAAACTTTCAGCCGCCGAGCCGGCAACGTTTTGCACATAGCGCGGCAGCCGCACGGAAACATTCTTCCGCCCGGGCTCACGCAGCAAACGGTCATCCACAAGGGCAATCGACCGGGAATCCTGAATTTCGTCCACCATCGCCGACCATGCAACGTCCAGCCCCCGCAGCTCTGGCAGGGCGTTGGCGTAGATAGACATACCGCATGCGCCGCCGTCAATGTTGTTGGCGTCCGGCATGGTGCACACAGCAAATAGCGGCGCAGTATCATCCAGCACGGCGTCCGGCAGGATGCCCACCCAATCCGGCACTTCGTCCAGATTCACACGGGATGCCGATGCTTTGCCCTTCGCCAGCCGGAACGCGCGGTTGGAAACCACATAATGCATCCCGTCGTAGCGGTGATATTCGGCCTTGACATAGTAATAATCCGGCGTTGCCTTCGTGTCATACAGCACGACGCCGATCACACGCTTGCGGTTATCCACAGCCGTGATCGTGAATTCCGACGGCGTGTACAAACCGATGCTGTCCGGCGTGGGTTTCAGCAGGAACATACCGGCGGCGCAGCCAACGTCCACCATGTCACGCAGGAACGGAATCAGTTCTTCATTCAGACGTTCCTGCAGCCAATCCGCGCGGGCCGAGCCGGACAGTTCGACACTGACGCCCATCGTCGCAAGGCGCGCGGCTTCGCCGGTCACAGCCTTTGCGAAATTGATGGTGCGATCCTGATCGTTTGCCCACGGTGGGGTGCCCATCCAGATCTGCATCCACAGGTCTTCCGCTTCGCGCATTTCCGGCGTTACCAGCGGCGCAATGCGGAATTCTTCGCGGATCTGTTTCTTCACGCTGTCCAGCGGGATATTGATTTTCATGCACTTGCCCCCCTGCGCATCGTCAGCGGTTCCAGTGCGTACCGCGTGGCGTCGATGCTATGGTTATTTACGTCCGGGTATCCGGTGACGACATTGCCGTCCCGATCCCGCTCGTATTCATACTCCGAAAATTCCTTTGCCGCATTCGGGCAGCGCACCGGGTCGATGATGATGCGCCTACGCTGCAGCCACTTCATGCCGTGTTCGATCGACCCTGGGCCTTTGACGGCGCCGGTGACCGGCAGGCCCATTTCGCGGTGATCGTTGACGCTTTTCGGTTCTGCCGAATCGGCCGTGATGGTGTAATCATCATAGCCGTGTTCGATGATCCAGCGCGCCGTCTGTTCGTTCGACTCCTTGTTGGCATAGTGCTCCGCGTAGATATACACCGCCTCGCGGTCGCTGTCGTAGTAGCAGCGGACGAAGCAGTACGGATCGGGATACCAGCCCCAGTCCTCGCCCTGGAAGATGCGGTCAAAATGCGAAATCTCTTCATCTGTGATCTCCCGCAGCTCCAGATAGTCAAAGACGCTGCCGCCGTCACCGTTGGCCACGCCTTCATATTCGTGCTCATACGCCGCCGGGTTTACCTCTTTCAGGTGTTCCGCATCGGCAATAAACTTCGCGCCCAGCCATTCCGGCGGGGCTTCTGTGTAGCTGGAATGATGGAAAACGCGCCCCGGATTCGGGACAAGCCGCTCCTTGTTGACCCAGCTGGATTTGCTTTTTGGCGGGTTATAGGACGAAAAGTCGTAAGAATCCGCACCGCCACGCAGCACAGATTGGTTGATAGAACGTTCTTCTTCCGGCCCGCAAAGCTGGTCTTTTTCTTCCTTCCACAGGATGCCGATATACCCAAACGGCGGCTTGATGGATTTCAGCTTCAACGGGTCGTCACAGCCGCGAAAATAGATCGTCTGGCCGGTTTCTTTCAGCACGATTTCCAGCGGCGACAGCTTGCAGTTGAATTCGTCATACAGCCCCAGTTCATTAATCGCCCATTTCATCTGGGCATACACGCTGTCTTTCAGGGTGTTGCCCATCTTGCGGATGATACAGGCATGCATCGTCGGGTTATTTTTCAGCAGCTCGACGATTTTCAGGGATATATACGACGATTTCAGGCCGCCGCGGCCGCCTTCAAAGACATACGTCATGTTCGGCTGAATGCGCCGGTTGATGTCCACAAACGCCCGGCCTAGTACGCGCGCCGGCAGTTCGTAATGCGCGGATGCGCGCGCTGCCGCCTTTGTTTCTTGCTCTTCCTTGATGCGCAGCGACTTCTCAAGGTCGCCGGCTGCGCGTAGACGGTCAGCGATGGAGGTTTCGATGCCGAACTGGTCTTTTTCCTGCCCACGCATGATCGCCGTGCGCAGCTCCTGGATCTCTTTCAGGGATGCCGTGCGCTCGGATTCGATTTTTTCCTGCCGCCGCGCTATATAGATTTTTATGTCAGGTTTTGTCAGGTTTTCCGCTCCGATGGATTTGGCGGTTTTCGCCGAGTACCCCGCTCTGCGCGCCGCCTCGGTCGCGTTGCCCAATTCGATGTAAAAATCCGCAAAAGCGCGCTGCTTTGGCGTGAGATTCATGGGATCACCCGCTATAGATTTTCGCCAGCGTTTTTACGACATCCGCCATGCTGTAAGTCTCCAGTACGCGCGTGCTGATATGCTTCCCGGTTTCATCGGTTTCTGCCTTTTCCAGCACGTATTTTGTTACCATCCGGCCAAGCCGCTCGGAGTAGTGCTGTAACTGATTGACTTTGTAATGCTCGCCGCGCTGGTTCAGCGCCGCCTGCAGTTTGTAGGTAAGTTGTTTCAGATTCATAACCGCACCAGAATGCACAAAGCACCGAACCCGAAACCGGGCCGGTGCTTTGCTTTGTTGAGAGACGTGAGAAAACCGGAGTTGACAGAGACAAGAGAAAAAGCCATGCGTACATTCTGCAAAAAGGATCAAAGGAAGAGAGGTATATCACAAAGTGACTTGCGGGACTGGTCTCTCTCGCAATCCCGCGATATCACTTTAACACAGATTCCCGTGAAAATGTTCCCGATTTTTTCCCACGTTACGCTCACGTCTCTGTGAGGCCGTACATTGTGATTGTAAAATTCCGCAGTGCGCAATCCTTCCAACGGTAAGCTGTCGTTTTCTCGATGGCCAATTCCCGGCACAGCCGCTCAACGCCGCCGATACACGGCGTGATGTAAAAACGCTGCAGCACACTGCGGTCCCGCTCAGAGAGCTGATTCAAGGCACGATCCACGCGGCGTACACGGTTCTCTGTCAAGCGCTGCGCCTCTTCCAGCCGCTCGCGCTTCAGGATGTTGTTGACGAGCGCATCGTCCCGGCCGTTTGAGCCGCCGGCGACCGGACTGCCGTCCGCCGATGCGCTGCGGATGCTTGTGATCTCTGTCGCCAGGTCAGCGATCTGATCGCTGATGTTTGCAATTGCCGCTTTTCGGTTCATGTAGTTGCGCAGCTCATCAGCCGCCTCCCGCTTCCAGTCCAATTAAGTCACCTCGTTTCGTTCGCCGTAGCTGCAAAAGTCGTCCGGACCTTCGCGGTCGAGGTGGACCGAGCACCATCCCAGCTGCGGCTTATTGTAGGATCGGCAGTGGCGGCAGTGCACCACCGGCGCAACGTCGGCGGCGGGCGCACTATTCACCAGCAGTAGAAATTCGTTATATGCCTCTGCGCCAGACGCTTGCTTCATTTTCTGCTGCATTTCGGTTGATATGAGCTGCCCCATCATCAACGCACGTTTGATGTGTTCAGGCATCGTCCAGCCTCTCTTTCAGCCGCTCCACTTTGCGTCTGCGCCAGTCTCGCACATCGTCCGTGCAACCAAACAGCATCTTCATCTGCTCGAGCATGATCTCCACGTCGGCGATTTCCTCAGCAATATGCTCGAACGAACCCCTTCCGCGCAGATCTTTGCACAGTTCCTTTTGCAGTTCGCTCATTTCCTCCATCGTCACAACGATCTGCAGGACAGATCCGTAGGTGCCCAGTGCTCTACGCAGCACTTCCGATTCAGCGATATATTCACCCATTCCGCCCCTCACTTCCCGGGACGATGCGATCCCAACAGGCCGCGCACAGTACTTCTTTTGCCTCTCGCTGATGAACATGTTCATGCGGGCACGGTTTGTTCTCCGGCTCGTAACCGTAGGTATTCGGGCATCCAAAACACCCGCCAACACAGGTTTCGTCCACCGCGTCCGGATGCTCCAGCACCAACAGTTCTCGGAATGTGTAACCATGCGACTTCCTCAAAAGCATGTCCGCCCGAAAAGCGTCCCAATTCGCCGTCGGCACGCCGACATAGTCGCACCACGCGCGTTCCAGCTTCGCGCCGGCAGATTCTACCCAATCCGGGAGGAACACGACGTAGTCCACCGCCTCCATCTCGGCGAAGCAGATGCGCATATAGTCCAGCTTGGCCAGCCCCTCCGGCGCCATGGCCGGATTGATGACCGTCGCGCCCAGCCGCTCAAGCTGTGCAGCCGCTCGGGCGAATTTCTCTTTATAACCCGGATCACCGGCGATTTTCCCTGATATGTAGATCTTCATGGTTGCCCTCCTTTCAGAGCACAGGGCGAGTTCCCCCGCCCAGTGTGCTATCGAATCACTGCATGATGACGACCTTGCCCTGTTCAACCAGGTCTTTCAGGCCGCGCTCGAAATACTCAGCGATGTTGCGTTTCGCTTCCAGACGCCAGATGCCGCCATCCGCCTCGAAAAAGGCGATGCCTTTCTCGCTGTCCACGCGCAGGAGGAATTCGCTTTCCGGCTGCGCGACCTCAAGGAACGTGCGGAACGGCTGCAGTTTGATCCGCGGGCGCACATTAACGACTGCGTTGAGCGCAACGCCCTGCCGCGCCGTCACGGCCTGCGTGACACCATTATCGTTGGTAGACACTGTGTTCTCATCGGACATACGGCTGAGCAGATCCAGCAGATACTCCGTGCCTTCGTTCGGGATGAACAGACTGCGCAGCTCGATCAGTGCAGTTTCTCGGTCACGCCAGCCAGTGCGCATGCCCGGCGCGTCCGCCTGCGCACGATACAGGACGTTGCGGGAGAAGTCCGGCAGATACGTTGTCATTACTTCGACCTTGTTGTAATCCCGGACATGTACCATGATGGTCGTCCCGACCTTTGCGATCTCGGTGCGCACCAGCTTGCAGACAGCATCCAGACCGCTGACGCTGACGGAATCGGGACGATCCACATGTGGCGGGATCCGCGTAAGATTGGCATCGGAATAGGTCTGTCCATCAATTTCAAAGAGTTTGGTTTCTTTCAGGCTCACGATTTTGTCGATCATTTCTGCAAACATTGTCATATCCTCCTTCGTTATTCGGCCGCCTGCTGGCTGGCCTGCAGCAGATTCAGAATTTTCGGTGCTTCCTGTTCATGCCCGTCCATGCGCATCTGGCCGGGGAGCTGCGGCACCATTTCGGCAACGACCATTTCCCCGTTACCATCAGTGGTAACGCAAAGCGACGTTGCGACCGGATTGGTCGCCGCGAGCGTGGCCTTGGCAACAACATTCACGCGGATCTGCCGGCGGTCATCGTCCGGTGTCAGCTCGATCGTCAGCGTGATCTTGCGCTTTGCGGTTGCTTTGGTGTTGACGTCAAGGATGTTGTCAACACAGCGCTGCATCTCATAGTCCACGCGCTCCTGGAATGCACCCTGCGCCATCTGCAGGATGCTCGCTCTTTGGGTTTCGTGATTCATGATTATCCTCCTTCGTTTTTACATGGCCACCGCATCGGCGAGCGCGGCCATCGTCTCAATTTTCCCGGGCACTGCATACTCCGGGAGGTTTGCCGCCACAACGGCCGCCGCCATTGGCGGGCAAACGGCATTGCCGCATCTGGCCACCTGCTGCGTTTTCGGGTACGGCTTCCCGCCCGCATCATGGTCGATGATGTAATCCGGCGGAAAGCCCATGGCGTTGTACAGCTCCCGAGGCGACAACATCCGCAGGCCGATGTCCGCGATATAGTACAGCGCCCCACCGATTGACAGGAGCAGCAGGTCATCGTCAGCCAGCTCATACCCGCAGTAGCGGTTCAGTAAATCGCGGATCTGCGGCCAGCAGTAAAACCGCTCAGATGTGCCGATTTTACAAAGCACTGCCATGCAGCAGCCAAACACGCCGCCTGCTGTCTGTGTCGGCAGCGGCTCCGACGGCCGTGTGCCGACCTCGTCCCGCTTATACTTCACCACGTGGGCCGCAACCACAGCTTCCCGGTCGTGGCTCGTGACAGTGTGCATCGGGTCTTGCACATCCAGCGGCCGGCCGCCGCCGTAATACTCCACCAGATTCGCGCAGGTAAGGCCATAACGGTTTGATGCGTCCACCGTGCAGATAGGCTTATTCAGGTCAGCCGCTCGGGCACCGCCTGTTTTCTCCGTGTGATACTGGATGAGTGACGGCGAAAGCAGCATTTGCCCACCGCCTCCACCTGTGCGGACGGTGTTCATCGGCTCGGAGACCGGCGCCCCGACACTGTTGCTGGTGTTCGTCATCGTCAGCGGCGCGAGAATCGGCCGGCAAAGATTATGCTTTCCGCTCCCGACAACCGTAGGCAACGGTGCTGAAATATCATGTACCCGCGGTGCCTGCCCTTTGCGCTCGCCGTACCCCGTCGGTACGATGAACGGTGCCCCGGATTTGATCGTGAACTTGTCCACGCCGCGAATGATACGGCGCATGGTGTTGTCCGCCAGCGGCCGGATGGCAGAAATACCGTACCGCTCGCTGATTTCGTCCTTCGTCGCAAAAATCGATGGGCACGGCAATGACCAGTCAATGATCTCCGCAGCGCTGCGCCACGGCAGCAGTTTGCCGCTGCGCACTTCCGCACTGTCTCGCGGGGCGTGTGTGCGCTCCGGCCAGACGATCGCGCGCCCGTCGCAGCGGGCAATCAGCACCAGCCGCCGTCTGGTCGTCGGCGCGCCGTAGTCGGCTGCCACAAGTTCGCGCCATTCCACGGTGTACCCCAGTGCCCGAAGCTGCCCGATGAACTTCTGGAACGTTGTGCCGGCCAGCTTCTTTACCGGCTTTCCTTTGCGCACTGGTCCCCACGTCTGGAACTCTTCAACGTTTTCGAGGATGATGACGCGCGGACGCACCTTCGCTGCCCAGCGCAGGACGATCCACGCGAGGCCGCGGATTTTGCGGTCAACGAGCGCCGCGCCCTTTGCCTTTGAAAAATGCTTACAGTCCGGCGAAAACCACGCCAGCGCCACCGGCCGCCCTCGACAGACCGTCTCCGGATCCACATCCCAGACAGATGCCTGGTAATGCTCCGTGTACGGATGGTTCGCCTCGTGCATCCGGATCGCTGCCGGGTCGTGATTGACCGCCGCATTGACGATTCGCCCCAGCGCCAGCTCAATGCCCGTGGACGCGCCGCCGCCACCAGCAAAGCTGTCAACGATGATCTCGCCGTCAAGCGTCTCCTGTGTGCGCAGCATCATGCATCCTCCCCCGGATCGCCGAGAAACAGGATCACGCCCCGGCGCATCTGCACCCGGTACGGCTCCAGCTCCTCGGCCGTCATGTACTTGTGGCCGAAATGCTGCCGCATCCGCCACCAGACTTCCCACGGCACACGATAGACCGCGCGGCCGCGCAGACACACCAGCACAAAGACCAGCGCGCCCTTCTGGGCGTGCGACTGCATGGCATACGCCTGCTCATGCGTCACCGCGCTCTGCAGGATTCGGTCTTTGTCCGTGGCCTTGGCCTCGAACACGACGCTGCGGCCGCCGTCGATCGTTCCCTGAAAATCCGGCTGCGCCTGCTTGGTGAAAACCGCCTCGAACGACCAGCAGCCGCTCGGATTCTGATGCCGGCCGGAAATGACCTTGATCGGCTCCGGCGTCTTGTCGATCTCCGCGTGGCAGACCGACCGGTAATATTCGCATGCGGTGAGGATCTGTGCCTCGAAGCTCTCGCCGAGCGCGTGACTGATGCTCCCCTGCGCCTGGCGCGCGGGGCTTTTGTCCTCCTCGGCGTGGAAAAACTGCAGCGCCTTTTCATACGCTGCGGGATCCAGCTTGCGCGCCGCCTGTTTCTGATAGCGCAGCGGCAGGCTGCCCATGCTGATACCCATTGTGGATGCTCCTTTCTATGCAGTGTCTTTGATCTCGTAATACTCCTGCCACGGCCAGCCGCTCAGTTCGTGCCAGCCGCTCTTATACTCCGACCCATCGTCAAAGCGATAAAGATGCATACCCCGTCGGGCCTTCGGCTCTTTGCGCCACGTCTCGGCCTTGGCCACCTGATAGCGAATCTCCGGCTTTGCCATGCCGGCGCTGCAGGTATACCGCCGGCGGCGGATGCCCTGCTCGCGGCAGCGGCGCATGGTGGATCGCGATTCCTTGATGAGGTAGGACGCGAGCTTTGCGTGGTTCTTGCGGTCATCGAGCATCTGGAAGCTGATAGACCCCGCGCCATTGGTCACCTTTGTCCAGGCGGCGGCGATGGTCTGCGCGTCAAAGCGCGGCAGTAGGATGTGATGATGCACGTTCGTCATGTGCTTGGTTTCGAGCACGGCAATGTACTTCAGGCGCTTTCCCGCTTTGGTGTACGCCTTGCGCAGCTCGCGGAGGAACGCTGCCCTGTCCCGCTCGGCCTGTTCCAGCGTGATATGCTTGCACCAGTAGTGCAGCACCAGATGGAAGTCGCCATAATGGTAGTTGCAGTTGATGAGCCAGCGCAGATGCTCCTCGGCCACGCGCTCGTTGATGCGCTCCTGACACTTGGAGGTCTCCTTCTCGGATGCGCGCTTGCGCGGCTTGACCTCCTTGCTGTGCACACGGGATGAATACATCTTGCGGTGCTCGACCGTTTCCCCGCACACGACGGTGCGATGTACATACGGCATGATTGCCTCCCTGTCTGTCTCCGGTCGAGTTAGTAATTGGTCTTACCGAAGCTGAAAACGCCTTGCGGCGTCAGCTTTTTCGGCTTGCAGGGCGGGCAACTGTATGCTATAATATAAATAGTGTAGCGCGCCCTGTGCGCTATTGGGTTTTCACCGCCTGCGGGTTTGACGATCTTCGCAGGCGGTGTCTTTTTATGTCTCCGGCGGCGCCCACATGACGCGCGCCCCGTGGACGACTTCCTGCCATGGGACGCCACACAGCTCCGCCGCGCACTGGATCGCCGCGAACGGCGATGCGCACGGTACGATCACGGCCACACGGTCCGGGAGCGCCACCCGCGCGCGGCCTTTTGCGGCCCAGCGGTCATGCCGGCGGCGCTCCGCCAGCTCTTCCGGGGACATATAGATGACCTCCGGACGTCTCATGCGACGCCGAGGACAGCGAAGAGGATGTGGAACACCCACCCCGCCAGCGCGATACCGGCCATGAAGGACGCGCAGACGATGCCGTCCTCGATGCCCCAGACGACGTAACGGCGCACCTTCGCCTTGGCGCGCGGATCTCCAAACACCTTCATTCGTCGCCACCGCCTTCCGCCGTGCGGTACAGCATCTGCATGTTGTTCGCGCAGATAGCGCACATCGGCACATCGTGGATATGCCGGACGCCGTCCACACTTCCGCAAAACGCACAGCCCGGCGCATACTTGCGCAGGATGATGTTGTTCGCGTCTGTATAGATCTCCATGAAATCTCCCGTCCGGATGCCCATCGTCCGGCGCAGCTCCTTCGGCAGCACGATGCGGCCGAGTTCGTCGACCTTTCTGACGATTCCTGTTGCTTTCATTGGTTTCTCCTTTCTCTTGACCTATCTGGCCAGCATCTGGGCGAGCGCCACAGCGCTGATGCCCTCTTTCCCGCTGACGTTGTACCGCTCGCGGCACACCCGTCGGCTCTGCCCTGTATAATTGCTGACGTCTGTCACCGTCAGCACCCGGCGTCCGCCGGTGAACTTCAGGATTTCCTCCAGCTCGAGCCGGAAGGTTTCTTTTTCTCGCGGCATATGTACCTCTCTCCTTTTCGAAATCGCTTTCTGCGGCCTCATGCCAGAAGTTTCGACCACACCAGAATCACCAACGTGATCGAATTCAGTAGCGTCGCTATGGATAATAGGATGTATCCAGCTTTTGTTGGCTTCATAGAATTCGTCCTTTTGTTCCTTTCCGGCACTAAATGTGCTATTACGCTTGATATTTAGCGCAATATGTTGTATATTTAATATATGCCGTGTTACCAGCACGGCGTACAATTCTCCAAAGAAAGGAGGCAGCACATTGCGCAATTCCAAGCAGACAAGCGCCAGAGCCGCGACCGCGGCGTCGAAGGTGCTTCGTGACGGTCGAACCGGCAAGGCCAGCAAGACCGCCGCTGCGAGCGCTCTTGCACAGCGCCCCAGCAGAAAAACCAAATAGCCTACCAGCTGAGCGAGGTGTTTTATGCGCCTCGCTCTTCCCTTTCTTCCCGGAACAGTGCTTCGATACTGCACGATGGGAAGAACTGATCGCGCATCCGGAACGCCTCGTCCAGATGCAGCGGCGATCTGCCCGCCAGTTTCCGCGCCATCGTGTCCCGACTGATGTGCAGCGCTTTCGCCATCTGGCCGATACCGATATTCCCGCGTGCCATCTCTGCCCGCAGATTCACGTAATGGATGTTAGAATAGTTCATTTCGCTCACCTCCAATTGAACGGATTGCGCGCGCCTTACGACGCGCGCTTGCTGTGCTCCAGCGCCATCGCCAGCCCCTCTGCAAAAGCGCACAGCTGCGCCTTCTGCATGTCGTCCATGCGCTGCATCATGGCCGCCAGCCGCTCGATGGTTTTCTGTTCGTTCTTCGTCAGCATATTCGTCACCTCCCTCGCGCTTTGTTGCATCGCTTTGCGTTTGATGTAAATCTCTTTGCAATGTCATATTATCACCTTGCAATATCCGTGTCAATAAAATTATCTCGTTTTTTCGAAAAAATATTGCAATGTGATACGCCGCGTGGTATATTCATTTCGAAAGGAGGCCTATAATGTGCAAAATCAAATAAAAGAACTGCGCAGCCACGTCGGCCTAAATCAAACCGATTTCGGAGCAAGGATAGGCGTAAAACAGTCAACAATCGCCGGTTGGGAAACTGGGCAGAGAATTCCGCCCGATTCCGCTATCGTCTCCATTTGCCGCGAGTTCCACGTTGACGAACATTGGCTGCGTACCGGCGACGGCAAGATGTTTACGGCGACCACGCGCGACGAAGAGATCATGGACTTCGTCGGCCGAGCGACCATTGGCGCAGGCGACGACTTTAAGCGCCGTTTCCTTCTGGCGCTGGCCCGCCTCCCGGAAGAGCGCTGGGCCGACATCGAGGACTTCGCCCGGCAGATCACCGCCGAAAACGCGAAAGAGGAGCAGGATTGATTTCCTGCTCCTCTTTCTTTGCTTTTCTGTTTTCCTTTACGCTGCGCGCAGCAGTGCCAGCGTCAGCCGCAGCTTTTGTTCGCTTGCTTCATCCAGCAGCCGCTCGATCTCGCTCCGTAAGTACGTCCTCCATTCTGTTTCCGTCATAGCTCTCCCTCCCATAGTTCTTCCACAGTCGTCCCCAGCGCCCGCGCGATCCGAATGGCGAGGCGGACATTTGGAACGCTCCTGCCCTTCTCTATGTCGCACAGCGTACTTGTCCCACACCCCACCTTTCTGGCCAGCCACCGCAGGCTGACGCCCTTGTATTCTCTATACTCCCGTACATTGTTTTCCATCCTCGCTATAATCCTATCACATTTTTCGGCTGCATGTTGAAAACGTTCGGTATTTCGAACGTTTTTTGTCAGCTTATTGCAATACTGCCCGAAATATGCTATTTTTCAATTACGGCCGTGTGTCTATGTTGCCACACGGCGGAAAGATGATTCATACAAACAGTTGAAGGAAGGACAGAAACGAGGGATTGATTGTGAAGAATAAGCAAAAGCTTGACGGGCTGCAGTGGATCGGAGTCATATGCTTTTCGTTGGCATTTCCGGTTTTTATGATTGGCGTTATAGACGACATGGTCGGATTCGCTGTGGATGGTATACTTCTTGTCGGCAGCGGCGCTGCTCTTTTTTTGGCGTCTAAGCGAAGAAAAACAAAGATGTACTCAACGGTTCAAGATCTGATCGCAAAAGCGCAGGCGTCTACAGAATTGGCGAACAAGGCTGACGACATCGAAACGTTTTTGTCCTACTATCATTCCATACTGTCCGAAACACATGAATTGATTGCATTTGAAGATCGTGTGCCATTCACTTTGAAACCATCTATTCAGTACGACATTTTCGTCAATAACAAGCAATGGCACACAAGAGATGCTATCGAACGGCATTACAACAGCGCAAAAAAAGCGGCGAAAACAACATACAGAAACAGCCGCAGCCATGTAGAGAGCCTATGCCGCATATTTGCAGATGAAATTGAAAAACACAAAAACGAATTCGACGATGAGACCATGGAATTTGCGATTAAACTACGCAACCAGTTATTTGCGGAATGCGGTGTTATAAACACATATGCAGCCGCTGACGGCACGGTTCGTTGCGAAGGTACGATGTCAGGCATCGATATTTCTGAAACCGACGGTATGGAAGGCCATGAATTTGAAAACTATTGCGCTGCCCTGCTGCGAAAAAACGGCTTTGTCAACGTGTCCGTGACACCGGGTTCCGGCGACCAAGGCGTTGATGTGATCGCCGAAAAAGAAGGCGTGCGCTATGCCGTCCAGTGTAAATGCTATTCTTCCGCGCTGGGGAACACGCCAGTGCAGGAAGTGTGCGCCGGTAAAAGCATGTATAACTGCCATGTCGGCGTCGTGATGACGAATAATTATTTTACCGCCGGTGCCAAGCAACTTGCCGAAAAGAACGGCATCCTGCTGTGGGATCGCGATAAGCTACAACAGATGATCGACAGCGCGATCAGCGAAGAAAGCACCGTGTGAGGAGGCGTGACACACATGCAGCCTGAAATCTATAGGGTCATGTACCGTATGGTCCACAAATACGGCTGGAATTGGGGCATCACGCGCGGCCTCATCAACCGCCGGTTCGGCACGAGCTACACCGCCGATGAGCTGAAAGAGCTGTACAGGCGGCATTTCCTGACTGTGAAATAATGAAAAACCGTCCCGGTGCTGCAACACCAGGACGGTCAGAGCAGAAAACCACCAATACGTCAATAAAGGGAGCTGTCTACCCTTTTATGATACCATAGGAGGACGCCCATGGCAAGAAAAAGGACAAAATACACGCTGCGCAAAGACGGACGCATTGTCTTGTCTGACACCATCAATGGCGAGCGAAAGTATTTCTATGGGAAAACCGACAAAGAAGTCGAACAAAAGCGTGATGACTATATCCGTGAGTGCGAAAAGCACGCGAACGAGGCTGCTGGCAAGGGCCGGACATTCGAGGCCGTCGCCGATGACTGGTGGGAGCAGTGCGAACCGCGCCTGTCTCCAAACACCGTATGCGGTTACAGAACAGCAAAGAATCGCGCTGCGGACGCTTTCGGCGACCAGTATGTCACGGACATCACCGGTCACCAGATCGTCGTCTTCCTGCAGCGCTTCGCCGCGCGCGGCTACTCGCAGAAAGTCATCAACAACACAAAGTCTGTGATGCGGCAGATCCTTAACTATGCCTTCCTTTGCGGCGATATTGATGCAAACCCCTGCATCGGGATCCCAACGCCAAAGGGCAACCCGCGCATCCCCAGAAAGCCAACGCCGCCGGACGACCTGAAAAAAATCGAGGAATCGAAAGCCGAGAGCTTGTTTGCCCGGATGTCGTATTTTATGCTGTACACTGGTGCCAGACGCGGTGAGGCTGCCGCGCTGAAGCAAAAAGATATTGACCTCACTACGCGGACTGCGTGCGTCGCGCGTGCCGTTGCATATTCTGACACGCGAAAGCCGGTTCTCAAATCCCCTAAGACCGAAGCCGGCGTGCGCTACCTCGACCTGCCGGATAACGTCGTCGAGATCCTTCCGCACTATGACGACCCAGAGACATTCATCTTCTTCCCGGACGGCTTGCCGACAAAGACGGAGCTGGAATCCGGCCTGAAAAAATACCAGCAGAGCCATGACATCCACTCGACTGCGCATCAACTCCGGCACGCATATGCCTCCATGCTGCACAGCGCGAATATCGATGTCAAGGATGCACAATACCTGCTCGGGCACTCCACTATCGCAATGACGCAGGATATCTACACCGACCTTGAGGACAAGCGCAAACAGCAGGTACACAACAAGGTCAACCGGTACGTAAAACGCAGCAGAAAGTTGTCAAAAGTGTTGTCAGAAAGTGATAAGCACTGAGAACGCGTAATTCTATTGGGGTTCGAATCCCCGCTGGAGCACCAAAAAGAATCCCTCGCCTTTCGGCGGGGGATTCTTTTTTCGGTCGCTCCCGGGGAGTCGAAGTTCATCCCCGTTAGGGGAAATCCCCGCTGGAGCACCAAAAATATCCCTCGCCTTTTGGCGGGGGAATATTTTTTTCTGGCTGCTCCCGGGGAGTCGAAGTTTATCCCCGTTAGGGGAAATCCCCGCTGGAGCACCAAAAAGAATCCCTTGCCTTTACACGGGTGCTCATAAGAAAGTAATTCCAGAAATTACGACTATGGCATCTGTCAGACGGAGTTGGTAAACGAGATAACGGGTATTCGGTGAAAGCCGAGTACCCGTTATTTTTTTGCCCATGCGTGAAAGCAATAGATTTATTCACAGGTTTCGAGTATATGCCGCTGTTGGACACCCGCCGGGGCAAAGATCTGATGGGTACATTTCTCTCCGATATTGTACTGCAAGTGCTGTCCTTTGTGGCAGAAAACGAGCGTACAAATATCAAACAACGCCAAGCCGAGGGAATTGCCGCTGCCAAAGCGCAGGGCATCAAATTTGGCAGACCACCTTTGCCCTTGCCGGATAATTTCTATGAGGTACACAAAGCATGGCGCAGTAAGAAAATAACCTTGAAACAAGCAGCGGAAGCCTGCAATATGCCGGTTGGGACATTCTACGGAAAGGCAAGAAAATTCGAAAATGTGGCTTAAACAAATCATGCCCTAAATTTGCAAAGGTGTACTTTTGCAAATCACAAAGAAGTTACAATTATCGTCGAGATGTTCAGCTCAACACCTTGAAAAATCATGCATTTTAGTGTAATATTGAAAAATGTAATTTAATGTCCTAATTTGAAAAAGTACACATTTGAAAAATATATTTGGAGGGAAAGAAAATGACTTTAAAAGAGCAATTGCTTTCTGAACTTCGTCAGCAAAACGAAATAGCTCAGAAAGAAATTAAAAAGTTAGAGGCAGATATTAGTGCTGAAGCGTTTGCCATGTCTACTGTTACTGGCGGTGCCTTAGCCGGTGCAGCAAGAAGAGCCTGTCAAAATCGTATGCAAGCAGCTTCTGAAAAAAAGGAACGAGTAAAACAACAAAACGCTTGGGTAAGCGAAATGCTGACCAAATACAGATAATAGCGAGGAGGTATCTGATATGATGGCGTATATGATGGCGCATACTCGTGTGGAAGTCATGCTTCTTGGTGTGAGTGTCATGTTTCTTGGTGGCATTATGCTCTCCGGCAAATTTAAGGGACGGGGCGCAATTCTGCTTGTGGCCGGTGTATGCATTGGAATTGGAGGATATCTTGCACGTGATATGCCTAACGGCTCGCCTGTCATGGTAGCTTTAGGTTTCTTGGGTATCGCAGCTGTAATTTTGATGTTTGTGCTTGACAACAAAAAAAATGCTGCGGCGAAGATGAAAGCTGCTCTGAAACAAGCAGAAGAAGTTATTGAAGCTACCATGTTAGACCGCTTTTTTGTTGAATGTGTGCTTTCGGAAGCAGATGATTTTTCAAAGCCCAAGAACAAACAAAGGGCGCAGCTTTTGGCTGACAAATACAACTTGAAATACCCGAATGGAATTGAAGAATTATACAAACAGGGACTGAATGGACATAAAGTGGTCAGCCAACGGCTCGTGCTTAATCGTCTTGAGGAAAAGCGTGCAGAAGAGCGGAAAGAGTTCGAGCGCCTCAATAAATACTCTGACCTTACAGGCAAAGCCAAAAGAATTGCAATGCTTACAGATCGAGCCGCCGAATTGAGAAAAGAAGCTAAAAGCCAAGACCAATACGCAGAGATGCTCATGCGTAGTGGACAACAAAAAGAGCGAGACTGGGCAACATGGGGCGGTATCGCCGATGGTATTGCAGGGTTTGGTGCAGGTGTTTCAACGGCAGTTGATATTCAAATACAGAATATGCAGATTAGAGCAGAAAATGAGAAACGTCGTCGAGCGGCGCTCCCTAGCTACATGTTTATGACAAATTCTGCTCAAGGGAACCGCAGAAATGCAGATGAGATCATGAAAGAAATTGAAAATTTCAAACTGAAACTGGTGTCTGATGAGCCTGCTGCCGAACTGATGAAAAAGATTTCTTTTAGCAACACCGATGTTTTGGTATCCGAAACCGGTACAGCTATGGTTTGCACATCCGCATCTCTCGATTCGAAATTTAGAATCTTTGACGATGTCCCTGCTATTGTCGACGGAACTATTATTGCCGAAATTTATGATGGCGATCAATTGTGCGGAACTGCACAGTTGGTTCTCCCGATGTATGGCTTAGGTCAAAACATTCCTTTGAACGGAATTTGCATTGACTGCTGTAAGCCCGGGAAAAGCTACACAGCAAAATTTACTGCTAAAAATCTGTGGGCAATGGAGAAATAATCACGAAAATAAACTAAACATTGTAGCAGGAATTATCTTCCTTTTGTGAGCTTTCAATGGAGTCTGGAGCATTATTTCTCAGGCCGTGGGAGGCTATTTGTTCTACATCAATCCAATTTATTTGGTGATGAATTTTTATGGAATTAAGGAGGTCATGCACTATCGACAAGATACACGCCGTCCGGAAACGCACCCACGACCGTGCCATTTCGCCCATCCTCGAGCAGCACGCAGTCGTATTCCTTGCATCTCACGGTTTTTACGCGCAGCGCCTCAATGCTCGCCGCCGCAGAAGGCAGCCTCATCGTTTGACCAGCCGCGGTCAAGCAGCCAATAGGTCGTCTCGTAGTCGACCACCATGTCCTCGTCCGTCAGCTCCCGATCCTGATGCTGGCGTCCCCACTTGAGCAGCTCATAATTGCGCAGCTCCTTGAGCGTGAACGGCAGGCCGAGCTCCTCCGCCACCGGCAGGAGCACGTGCTCGGTCATCACGTCCCGGATCTCGAGACTGCCGGGATAGCTGTCCATCGCCTGCTGCACGCGCGCCTGCAGCGCGGGGTCGGCATCATAGATCTCAAAGAATTTGTCCACATTCGTTTTCGGTTTCTCTGCCATATCGGTCACTCCTGATACAGGTATTTTCCTGTAGTATACTACACCCGGCGCCCGCGCGCAATCCTCCGGCACGCAAAAGCGCCCTGTCGAATACCATGGGTATGGGAGGCGCTCGCCTCCGCAGGAGGGGGAAGCTGCAATGACACGAATCCAAACGCTCAGCGACCTGCAGCCCGGTCAAAGCGCGACCGTGCGCAGTGTGTGCGCGCCCGACGGGATGCAGCGGCGGCTGCGCGACCTCGGGCTGATCGAGCAGACGCGCGTGGTCTGTCTCGGCCGCAGCCCCATGGGCAACCCGAGCGCCTATCTCATCCGCGGCAGTGTGATCGCGCTGCGCCGGTGCGACTGCCACGCCATCCGCGTCGCCGCGCTGTAGAGGAGGTGCGCACATGGGACTGACACACCGCTCCGTCGGCACGCACGCGGCCGCATTCGGCGGCACACGGCGCACAGGAGAGCGCATCGTGGCACTGGCAGGCAACCCGAACGTCGGCAAGAGCACCGTCTTCAACGCCCTGACCGGAATGCGCCAGCACACCGGAAACTGGGCCGGGAAAACCGTCGGCTGCGCGTGCGGACGCTGCCGCTCGGCGCGGGAGCAGTATCTGCTCGTCGACCTCCCGGGCACCTACTCGCTGCAGCCGCACTCGGCGGAGGAGGCTGTCGCGTGCGACTTTGTGCGCGGCGGTAAAGCGGACGCCGTGGTCGTCGTGTGCGACGCGACGTGTCTCGAGCGCACGCTCGTGCTCGCGCTGCAGATGCACAGCGTAACGCCGAACACGATCGTGTGCGTGAATCTGCTCGACGAGGCGCGGCACAAACGCATCCGCATCGACCTGCCCGCGCTGCAGACGCAGCTCGGTATGCCGGTCGTGGGCGTAACGGCGCGGAAAAAGAAAACGCTCCGCGCCCTGCTCGATGCGCTCGACGCCGTTATGGCCGCGCCGCAGCCGCGCCCGGACGGTGCGCCGGAGGCCGGAGACCCGGCGGACGACGTGCGCCGCGCAGAGGCCATCTGCCGTGCTGCCGTCCGGCGGGAGACGCCGGAATATGCCGCGCGTGACCGGCGGCTCGACCGCCTGCTCACGAGCCGCGCGACCGGTTACCCCATCATGCTGCTGGGGCTGGCAGCCGTGCTGTGGCTGACGATCGCGGGCGCAAACGCGCCGTCGGAATGGCTGGCGCATTTTTTTGGCTGGGTGCAGGGACGGTTTTCCGCGCTGCTGATATTCCTGCACGCACCGCCATGGCTGCAGGGGCTGCTGGTGGACGGGATGTTCCGGACGCTGGCTTGGGTCGTGGCCGTGATGCTGCCGCCGATGGCGATCTTTTTCCCGCTGTTCACGCTGCTCGAGGACGCGGGGTATCTGCCGCGCGTGGCGTACAACCTCGACCGCCCGTTTCAGACGTGCCGCGCCTGCGGCAAGCAGGCACTGACGATGTGCATGGGGCTCGGCTGCAACGCGGCGGGCGTGGTCGGCTGCCGGATCATCGACTCCGAACGCGAACGGCTGCTCGCCGTGCTCACCAACAGCCTCATGCCGTGCAACGGCCGCTTTCCGGCACTCATCGCGCTCATGACCATGTTCTTTTCGCTCAGCGGCAGCACGCTCACCGCCGCGCTGCTGCTCACGGCAGCGCTCATGCTGTGCGTGGGGCTGACGTTCGGCGCAACGTGGCTGCTGAGCGTGACCGTGCTGCGCGGCAAGCCGTCTGCCTTCGCGCTGGAGCTGCCGCCGTACCGTGCGCCGCAGGTCGGTCAGGTGCTCGTGCGCTCCGTTTTCGACCGGACGCTGTTCGTGCTCGGGCGCGCCGCCGCCGTGGCAGCGCCGGCAGGCATGGCGCTGTGGACGCTGGCAAACGTGCACCCCGGCGGTGTGAGCCTACTGACGCGGTGCGCGGCTGCGCTCGACCCGCTCGGGCGGCTGATGGGCATGGACGGCGTGCTGCTGCTGGCGTTCGTACTCGGCTTTCCGGCCAACGAGATCGTGCTGCCGATCGCCGTGATGGGCTATCTGGCGCAGGGCAGTCTGAGTGACGCGCTCGGGCTGGCGCAGATGCACGCACTGCTGACCGCCAACGGCTGGACGTGGACGACCGCCGTGAGCGCCGTGCTGTTTTTCCTGCTGCACTGGCCGTGCTCGACGACGCTCTGGACGATCCGGCGCGAGACCGGCAGCGCAAAATGGACGCTGCTGGCGGCGCTGCTGCCGACGGCGCTGGGCATGGCGCTGTGCACGGCGTTCACGGCGCTGGCGCGGCTGCTCGGCTGGTGAGCAAAGGCCGGAGGGCGCAGCGTCCTCCGGCCCGAAATCATAAATTGACAGATTCTGCAACGCGTGATATACTGTCAGCAGAACCGGTAACGGGGCCTCGAAACCCCGGGCGCACAGAGCGCAGCCGGTTCTTTTTTTGTGCATGATAATTGACGCAGCCGGAATGAAACTATATACTATCAACAGAGTCGGTTAGAGTAGCGGGCTTGCCCGTAATCTCTGGGGATCAGCTCCCAGCCGGCTCTTTTTTTGCGCCCATTTTCCATTTTCCGTCGACCATGCAGATAAAAATCGCCGTTGTGCCGCGGTGCGGTTCGGATTATAATGGAAGCATCACACCGCGGCCCGGCCGCGCAAGGAGCGGAACGATACGATGAAATTTCTCCACCTCGCCGACCTGCATCTCGGCAAGCGTGTCAACGGATTTTCCATGCTTGAGGATCAGGCGCACATCCTGCGGCAGATCCTCGCCATTCTGGACGATGAGCAGCCGGACGGCGTGCTCATCGCGGGCGACGTGTACGACAAGTCCGTGCCGTCGGTCGAGGCGGTCGGGCTGCTCGACGGCTTTCTCACCGAGCTGCGCGCACGCGGCGTGCCCGTGCTGCTCATCAGCGGCAACCACGACTCGCCGGAGCGGCTCGCCTTCGGCGGGCGCGTCATGGATAGCTGCGGCATCCACATCTCGCCCGTGTATGACGGTGCGCTCGCGCCGGTCACGCTGCATGACGAGTTCGGGCCGGTGCACGTGTGGCTGCTGCCGTTTGTGAAGCCCGCGCACGTGCGCCGCTGGTTTCCGGACGCGGACATTGAGAGCTACACCGACGCCGTAGCCGAGGCCGTCGCGCACATGGCCATCGACACCGCCGCGCGCAACGTGCTCGTGACGCACCAGTTCGTCACCGGCGGCACGCGCAGCGGCTCGGAGGAGCTGTCCGTCGGCGGGACGGACAATGTCGACAGCGGCGTCTTTGCGCCGTTTGACTATGTGGCGCTCGGCCACCTGCACGGCGCGCAGCACATCGGGCGCGAGACGATCCGCTATGCCGGCTCGCCGCTCAAATACTCGTTTTCCGAGGCAAGGCAGCACAAATCCGTCACCGTCGTGACGCTGGGCGAAAAGGGCGACGTGCAGGTGCGCACCGTCGCGCTCACGCCGCTGCGGGAGCTGCGCGAGATCCGCGGGAGTTATGACGAGCTGACCGCGCGCAGCTTTTACGAGCACACGACCTACCGCAGCGACTACCTGCACCTGATCCTCACGGACGAGCAGGATGTGTTTGACGCCATGAGCCGCCTGCGCACGATCTACCCGTACCTGATGACGCTTGACTACGACAACGCGCGCACACGCGCAGCCGGCGGTATGTCCGTACCGGCGGAGACGGAGCGGCGCACGCCGCTGGAGCTGTTTGAGGCGCTGTATCAGCGCCAGAACCACCGGCCCATGAGCGAGGTGCAGCGCGCATACATCGCGCAGCTTATGGAGCAGATCATGGAGGTGCAGGGATGAGACCGCTGAAGCTGACCATGTCCGCCTTCGGACCGTACGCCGGACAGACGACCGTGGACTTTGACGCGCTCGGCACGACCGGGCTCTACCTCATCACCGGCGACACCGGCGCCGGAAAGACGACGATCTTTGACGCGATCGCCTACGCGCTCTACGGCGAGGCGAGCGGCGAGACCCGCGAGAGCTCCATGCTGCGCAGCAAGTATGCCGAGCCTGAAACGCCGACGTTCGTGGAGCTGACATTCGCAAACGGCGGCGAGCGCTACACCGTGCGCCGCAACCCCGAATATACGCGCCCGAAAACCCGCGGCACCGGCACGACCGTGCAGAAGGCGGATGCCGAGCTGACGATGCCGGACGGGCGCGTGATCACGAAAACGCGCGAGGTGACCGCCGCCGTGACGGAGGTCATCGGCGTGGATCGGGCGCAGTTTTCGCGCATCGCCATGATCGCGCAGGGAGAGTTTCGCCGTCTGCTGCTCGCCCAGACGGACGAGCGCAAGGCGATCTTCCGCCAGATCTTCCGCACGGGAAAATATCTGGCGCTGCAAAACCGGCTCAAGGACGATGCCGCCGCGCTCGAAAAGACATGCGGCGAGCTGGTCGCGGCACTGCGTTCGACGGCGGAGACCATCGGCTGCGACGACTCGGACGCCCTGCCGGACGCAGAGGACACGGACGCACTGCTGACAGCGCTCGACGCTCTGATCGATGCAGACGCAGACGCCCGGGCGCAGACGGGCACAAAGCACGAGCAGGCAAAGGCGCAGCACGCGCGCCTGCTCACCGATCTCGGCAAGGCGCAGGCGGTCGAACAGGCGCGCGCAGAGCTGAAAACGGCGGAAGCGGACCTCCAACAGGCGCAGCACGAGCAGGCGGCCGCGCGGGCAGCGCTCGACACCGCCGAAGCGAAGCAGCCGGACATGGAGCAGCTGCTGCAGGACATTGCGCGGCTGCAGGACGCGCTCAGCCAATACGAGCAGCTGGACAAGCAGCGCGCAGAGGCCAGGGACGCGCGCAAAACACTCGAGGAGAAAACTGCAGCGCTGGAGCAGGCGCGTGCACAGGCACAGGCGACGGAGCAGACGTGCAAAAGCGCACGTGAGCAGCTCGCCGAGCAGCCGAAGCTGGCCGTGGCCACCGAGCAGACCGCGCAGGAGCAGAAGGCGGCCGAGCAGCGGTGCAAGGCGCTGACCGAACTCGACCGGCAGCGCAAACGGTGCGCCGAGCTGCAGAAAAAGCTCGAGGCCGCGCAGGAGAAGTACACGCAAGCGGCCGAGGCGGCACAGGCGGCGCTGGCGCACTACAGCGCGCTGGACCGCGCCTATCTCGACGCACAGGCGGGCATCCTTGCGCGCACGCTCACACCCGGACAGCCCTGCCCGGTCTGCGGTGCGACAGAGCACCCCTGCCCTGCCGCCGCGCCGGAGCAGACGCCGGACGCCGCCGCGCGCAAGCGCGCAAAAGCCGACAGCGAGCGGACACAGCGAGACTCCGAGGTACGCAGCGCGGAGGCCGCCGATCTGCGCGGGCAGCTCACGGCCGTGCGTGAAGCGCTGGAAACGGCGTGCGCGGCGCTGACGCCGCCGCTCGACCCGGAGACGCTGGCGCAAACGCTCCCCGCGCTGCAGGAAAAAGCCGCGCAGGACGCGCGCGGCTGTGCCGGCCGGCTGGCGGAGCAGAGAGCGCAGCTCGATAAGCTGCAGACGCTTGCAGACGGGCTGTCAGAGCAGGAGGCAAAGCTGCAGCAGCAGCACGATGCGATCCGGGCCGGTGAGACCGACTGCGCCGCGCGTGCCGCGCGCTGCGACGAGCTGGACGCCGCCGCAGCCAACCGTGCAGCCGAGCTGCCGCACGCGGACAGCGGTGCGGCGAAGGCCGCGCTCGCACAGGCACAGACGCAGCATGAGGCGCTGCGGCAGGCACTTGACACGGCGCAAAAGCAGCACGCTGCGGCGCAGGCCAAGTGCGCGCAGCTGCGCGGAAAGATCGCCACGCTGCACACGCAGACAGACGCCGCACCGGCGGCGGACATTGCCGCGCTGCAAGCGCAGTGTGAGGCACTCAGCGCACGCACCGACGCGCTGCAAGCGCAGATGAACGCCCTCGACACGCGGCTGCAGCAAAACCGCACGGCGCGCGCCAAGCTCGACACGCAGCGGCAGGAATACGACGCTGCGCACGCGCGCTGGCAATGGGTGCACGCGCTGGCGGCGACCGCGAACGGCGCCATCCCCGGACAGGAGAAGATCACGCTCGAGGCGTTTTTGCAGGCCGCGTATTTCGACCGCATCCTCGGGCGCGCGAACACGCGCCTGCTCATCATGTCCGGCGGGCAGTACGAGCTGCGCCGCTGCGAGCGTGCGGGCGACAACCGCAGCCAGACCGGGCTGGAGCTCGAGGTCGTCGACCACTACAACGGCACGGCGCGCAGCGTCAAGACGCTCTCCGGCGGCGAGACGTTTGCCGCCTCCCTGTCGCTGGCGCTCGGCCTGTCAGACGAGGTGCAGTCGAGCGCCGGCGGCGTGCAGCTTGAGGCGATGTTCGTCGACGAGGGCTTCGGCTCGCTCGACAGCGAGGCGCTGCAGCAGGCGCTGACCGCGCTCGTGGGCGTGTCGGGCGGCTGCCGGCTCGTGGGCATCATCTCCCACGTCGCGGAGCTCAAGGAGCGCATCGACCGGCAGATCATCGTCACCAAAGACCGCAGCGGCGGCAGCCGCGTGCAGGTGCAGGCATAACGATGCAAAAAAACGTCCCCGGCAGCCGAAGCTGCCGGGGGCGGTGTTATTTTGGGGGTCAGTCCATGGCAAACAGCAGATACCACTGACCGCTGACCTGCACAAACTCAAAGTAGAAGTCCTCGTCGGCGCCGCCTGCATACGTCACATCACAGGCGACGACAAGGTTGTCGTCGATGCGCACATCCAGCGCCCACTCCAGCTGGGTCAGATCCTCTTCGTCGAGCCGGTCGGAATCATAGATGTCGTAGTCATCGATCGTCCGCCCATAGTCGTCGTACCAGTCGTCGAGCTCCTCGATCGCCTCCTCAACGGTGAGCAGACCGTCGTCATCATCCCGCATGAAGGCGACCGCCTCCGGCAGGAAGATCTTGTTCATGCCGCTGATATCGTCGTTTTCAAAATACGTGAAGTAGCGCTCGATGAGCTGATCCACCTCCGTGTTTCCGGTCGTACCGTGGCTGCCGCCGTGCGCGGCAAAGAGGCCGATGAGGACCGCCGCAATCACGACCAGTGCGGCAAAGCCGCACAGCAGACCGATGAGCAGCTTTTTTGGCTTGTGCTTGGCGCCGATCTCCGGCGAGGAGACCGCACCGCCGGGCGCGGACGCATACCAGTCGGTCTGGCCCTGTGGCGCTTCGGGTACGCGCGTGCCGCAGACGGTGCAAAAGCGCGCGCCGGGGTTCAGACGGCTGCCGCAATGCGGGCAGACGCCCGGAATAAAGGAAGCGGCCGTGTCCTGCCGGGGCGGCACGGACTGCGCCGGGTCGGGCCGCTCGGGAACGGGCGCGCCGCAGTTGGTGCAAAAACGCATACCGTCTTCAAGCGGAGCGCCGCATTGCGCGCACGTGCGCGGGGCGTTGGAAGCATTCTGCGCGGCATTGCCCGCAGGCTGCTGCGTCGGCTGGTAGGGCTGCTGCGAGGGGAGCGCATGCTCGGGAAGCATCGCACCGCAGGCGCGGCAGATGACGGCGCTGTCAGAAAGCTGTGCGCCGCATTTTGGACAGATCATGGCAAGACCTCTTTTCTCTATCTGTATTTGGATATGTTCATTGTAACATCCGGCTTTCAATTTTACAATCCATTCTTTGCGTGGTATACTCTGGGCAGGATTCTTTTTCTGGAGGCAAAGCATATGAACATCACCGCCATCATCTATGACGCCGCCGTGCGCAAAACGGCCTACATCCTCGGCACGGTCATCGGCAACTGCAAGCTCTTCCCAGCCGAGCGCGCGCCGCGCGACTGGAGCGGATACGCAAATGTCATCACCGTCGCCGCCGGTGCCGGCGGCCCGGTCGTGACCGCCGGCGTGCAAAAGCGCGTGACCTTCCGCCCGAAGGGCGAGGACGAGACCGTCGCCGCCGCCGAGCTGATCGCCAAGGCCTTCTGCCCGCCGGAAGCGCCCATGCCGACGGACGCGCTCAAGGCGCGCATCGACGACTTTCTGGCCGCACACAACACGCTCGCGCTCGCGACCGGCTGCGGCAACTGGGTGCGGTGCACCCCGCTGGAATATCTGCGCGTGAACGGCGCGCTCTACATCCTCACCGAGGGCGGCCTGAAATTCAAGGGCATCTGGTGGAACGGCGCGATCTCCGCCGCCGTGTACGACAGCTACGACGGCATGGACTCGCTCGCCGGGCTGCAGATGACGGGCAAGGCCGTCTACATCGACCCGCTGAGCGACGAGTACCGCAGCGTGATCGAGGCGCGCGGCGTGCAGCTGCAGCAGCTGCAGCAGATGCCCGCAATGCTGCACGCGGTGCGTCTGGACATCACGCGCTACGAGCTGCTCGACGGCGCGCTGCGCAGCGAGGGCTATGCCGCGCGGCAGGTGCTGTCGCTGGTCTGACTTGATAATTGCCCCGTTTGTGGTACAATGGTGGCATTCTGTGTTGATTTTTGAAAGGAGGTGCGCGTGATGGAGCGAACGGAGCTCCCCGTGGCGGTGTTTGACTCCGGCCTCGGAGGCATCAGCGTTCTGCGCGCACTCGTGCGGCGGATGCCGGGAGAGGACTTTTTGTACTTCGGCGACTCGGCAAACGCGCCCTACGGCGTGCGCCCGGCCGCGGAGGTGCGCGAGCTGACGCAAAGCGTCATCGCCCGGCTCTACGACCGCGGCATCAAGGCCGCCGTCATCGCCTGCAACACGGCCACAAGCGCCGCCATCGGCACGCTGCGCGCCGCTTTTTCGGACATCCCGGTCATCGGCATCGAGCCGGCGCTCAAGCCCGCCGCGGCGCAGCACCGGCACGTGCTCGTGCTGGCAACGCCCTTGACGCTGCGGGAGGAGAAATTCGCGGCGCTCATGCAGCGCTGCGCCGCCAGCGCCGAGATCCTGCCGCTGCCGTGTCCGGAGCTGGTCGAGTTTGTCGAGCGCGGCGAGCTCGACTCCCCCGCGCTCACGGCATATCTGGCGCGGCAGCTCGGCCCCTACGCCGGACATGTGGACGCGGTCGTGCTCGGCTGCACACACTTCCCGTTTGCCCGCCGCGCGATCCGCGCCGCCCTCGGCGGCGTCGCGCTCTACGACGGCAGCGACGGCACGGCGCGTGAGACGCAGCGCCAGCTCGTGCGCCGCGGCTGGATCCGCGGCGGCACGCACGGCACCGTCACGCTCGAAAACAGTCTCCCGTCGGAGCTGCCGCTCAGCCGCAGGCTGCTCGACCTGCCCGCGGAGGACTGAGCCGTATGCAGATCCAACGTATTCCCTTCCCGCCGATCGGCTCGAATATGTACATCGTCACGCAGGGGCGCGACGCGATCGTGCTCGACCCGTGGCCGGACGCCGAGGCGATGGCGCGGCTGCAGGGCTATCGGGTGCTGCTGGTGCTCACACACGAGCACGTCGACCACATCTCCGGTCTCGGCCGGATGCAGCGCGCGCTCTCGGCGCGCACCCTCTGGCAGGATAACTGCACCGCCTGGCTGCGCAATCCCGGCAACACGACGCCCGTGCTGCTCGCGGCGCTGAGCGTGTCACGCGGCGCGGCGGCGCGCGATTTTCTGCGCGAGCTGCACCTCAAGACCGAGACCTATGCCCCCGACATGACCTTTGCCGAGCGCGTCTCGCTCGACTGGGGCGCGCTGCACATCGAGGGCTACGCCACGCCCGGGCACTCACGCGGCAGCGCGTGCTACCGCATCGGCGCGCAGGCATTTTTCAGCGGCGACACGATCGTGCCGGGCTGCGCGGTCATCACGCGGCTGCGCGGCGGCGATGCCGCCGTGCTCGGTGCGCAGACCGTGCCGTTTCTGCGCACGCTGCCGCCCGAGCTCACGCTCTATCCCGGTCACGGGCGGAGCGGCATGACCCTCGGCGAGGGGCTTGCTGATATCCGCTGGTGAAAAAAACGTGCGGTTTTGCAGCATATGCAGCAGACTTACACGCCTGTGTGTAAAATGCGCAGACGCCTCGCTTTGTCACAAGTGAGGCTTGACTTTTGTGAGAATATTTGTTAGACTGACCATAGCAGTTTAGGGTAAAAGTTTTTTGTGGGATTTTTGAGATGGTCTCCGGTACTCCTCCGGGGGCCATCTCGCTTTTTAAAAAGCGCACACACGGCAGGAGAAAATGCATTTTTGCCCGCAAAAATGCTTGACACGCGTGCAGACGTCTGGTACTATATTGGAGCGCTCCAAAGACAGCAGGTGGCTTGACCGCGGAAATCCTGCCGAGGATGCATCTATCACGATGTTTCTATTCTGTTTCCGGGGCTTTGGCCGCGGAATTTTTTTTGGGCGTGTATCTTTCACACGGAGGTGAAAACACACTATGCCGAACGCAAAAGTTCTCAGTGAGAAGCAGGCGATCGTCGCCGCTCTGGCTGAACGGCTCAACAGCGCCAGCGCCGGCGTGTTCGTCGACTACAAGGGCATCACCGTCGATGAAGACACCAAGCTGCGCACCGAGCTGCGTCAGAATGACGTGGAGTATTCCGTCGTCAAGAACACCCTGACCCGCTTTGCGCTCAAGGATGCCGGTCTCGAGGCGATGAGCGATCTGCTCAACGGTACGACTTCGCTCGCTACCAGCACGGCAGACCCGATCGTCCCGATCCGCATGATCCACGACATGAGCGAGAAGATGGCGAAGGACAATAAGTTCATCGTCAAGGGCGCGTTCCTTGAGGGCAAGGTCCTCAATGACGCTGAGATCGCGGAGATCGCGCAGCTCCAGAATAAGGACGCGCTGTACTCCAAGGTCCTGGGCACGATGCTGGCACCCATCACGGGTCTGGCCGTTTGCCTGAATCAGGTCGTCGAGCAGATGGGCGGTGCTGCCGCACCGGCTGCCGAGGCCGAAGCTCCCGCCGCCGAATAAGGCGACCACTTCACTTAACTATTTAGGAGGAAAATTACCATGGCTAGCGAAAAAGTCACTGCTATGATCGAAGAGATCAAGGCTATGTCCGTCCTCGAGCTGTCCGAGCTCGTGCACGAGATCGAAGATGTGTTCGGCGTTTCCGCCGCTGCTGCTGTTGCCGCCGCTCCGGTGGCCGGCGCTGCTGCTGCCGCCGAGGAGAAGACCGAGTTTGACGTCGTTCTGACCGGCTTCGGCGATCAGAAGATCAAGGTCATCAAGGCCGTCCGTGAGATCACCAACCTGGGCCTGGCGGAAGCCAAGGCGAAGGTCGAGGGCATTCCCTGCGCCATCAAGGAGCAGGTCTCCAAGGACGAGGCCGAGGAGCTCAAGAAGAAGCTCGAGGAAGTCGGCGCTTCTGTCGAACTCAAGTAATTCGGTCTTATATATTGATGCAGAAACCTCCGTGCCGGATGGCACGGAGGTTTTTTGCCGCAATGGAAAACCGGCGGACAGCAAATCGCTGTCCGCCGGTTTTTGCGTTGCTGCCGCAGCGCTTACGCGCTGAAGCTGACGCTCTTGGCGGCTTCGATGAAGCTCGGCTCATAGGCGTCAAAGTTGCTCTTCTGAGACGCGAACTGCACCATCCAGAACCCATCGTCAGCCTCGTACAGAACGGTGAGGTAGCGGTAGGTGACGTTCTGCTCCTCGTTGAGGAAGTCATACAGCAGCGTCGGGTTGCCGTCGATGGGCTCGCCGTCGACGAGTGCTTTGTCACTGTTCGCCTGCCGGACGAACTCGACATACTGCTCGAACGTCACGTCTTCCGCGCCGGCTTCGGCAAACTCCGCCTTCGTCTCATGGAGGGCGAGCACGATTGCCGTGTCCGCAGCGTAGCCAACGGTGTAGCCCTCGAGGTCTTCCTCGCTGAAGGCAGTCGTGAGCGTGATCTGCATGCCATCGTCGGAGAAGGTCTTGGCTTTGGCGTCAAAAGGGTTGCTGCTGCCGGTGCTGCCGCAGCCGGCGAGCATGGCCACAAGAAGCAGCGCGCAGACAATGGTCGTAAATGTGCGTTTCATACGGAAATCTCCTCTTTCTATTTTCTATGACAGCGGCTTACTGCGCCGGTTCGTCCGTCTTCGGCCGGTACTGGTACGGCTCCGGATCGGGCTCGGCATAGCCGGTGGCAATGTCGAACTGCTTGGTCAGCTGCGTGAGGCCGAGCTTCGTCACCATGAGCTCACCGTAGGCGAGATCATCCTGGAAGCCGTTTTCGCGGCACTCATCCAGACCCGCCTTGGCGTCCTCGAGCTCGGAGAGGCACTGCTCGTACAGATCCTCAAGCTTGCCGAGCGCCGTGATGGCGTCGTCGGTGTTGCCCTCGGCGGGGCAGACGGCCTCAAAGCGGCGGCCGATGCGCACGATCGCGGCATAGCTCGCCTGCAGCATCGCCAGCGTGAGCGCGCCGGCCTGTCCGGCGGCCTCGCTCTGCTTCATGCCGGTGATCATGTCCGACACATCCCCGACCCACTGCTTGTGCACGCCCTTGAGCTGGCTCAGGCGCTCATCGATCTGTGCCGCGGGATGGCGGTTGGCGGAGTAGCCGCCCTTTTTGAGTTTACGGGTCAGACGTTCCATAGTAGCAACCTCCAATTAGAATTCTTGATCAATCGTCCATGTCGAGTGCTTCCAGACCCATGGCGGCAATGGGACGGCTGTCGCCATGGCGGACGAAGAGCATGGTCACAAACGCGCCGGCCACGAAAATGGCAGCATACGGGAAGAGCACGGTCATGCCGACCTTGTCCATCAGGAAGCCGGAGAACATCGGCGTGATGACCTGCGCGGCCATGCTGGCCGTGTAGTAGAAGCCGGTGTAGCGGCCGACATCGCTGCCGGAGCACATCTCAACGACCATCGGGAAGGAGTTGACGTTGATGGTCGCCCAGCCGATACCGGCGAGGCAGAACATCGCGTTCATGAGCATCGTGGGGCTCTCGGAATTGAGGAACGCAGCCACGCCGAACGCGATGGCCAGCATCACGACGCCGCCGAGAATGGTCTTTTTGCGGCCGATCTTGGACGCGACGATGCCGACGGGCAGGTAGGCCACGATCGCGGCGGCCTGCGCGAGCATGAGCGTGAGGTTATAGTCCTTGTGCAGGATGTTGCTCGCATAGACGGAGTATTTCGACGTCACGGCGTTGTAGCCGAAGAACCACAGCACGATCGACAGCAGCAGGAAAATGAGCGAGCGGCGCTCGGCCTTGCCGAGCTTGCCGGAGGCGGCGGGTGTGTCGCCGTCGTCCCCGTTGTCGATGCCGAAGCGCTTGCTGTCGGCCTGCATCTCGGCGACAAACTTCGGCTCGTTGACCGTCAGGCGGAAGATCAGCAGCGCAAGCAGCATGAGCCCCGCAATCACGGAGAAGTAGGCAGTGTAGCTCATGAGCGAGTTGCGCACGGAGCTCGTAGCGAAGCCCATGCCGATGGCCAGCACGAGGATGCCGCCGCCGGTACCCATGAGGTTGATGACGGCATTCGCCTTACTGCGCAGCGGCTTGATGGTAACATCGGGCATGAGCGCAACGGCCGGAGAGCGGAACGTGGCCATGGCGACGAGCACGACCAGCAGCAGCGCGATGAAGCCGATGAGCGCGCCGGGGTGCTGCACGGTCGTCTGGTGGGCGTAGGCCTGACGCGCGGGCACGACATAATTCGTGTAGTCGTGGTTCGTAACGGTCTTGCCCTCGGCATTGGTGACCTGGCTCGTGATGGCGGCAAACTCGTCCTCGGTGAAGGTGTCCTCGAGCACGAAGGTCTCGCCGTCGGGCGTCTTGAGCGTGCGGTCCGCCTCGTGCTGGTAGACAACGCGCAGACCGGCGGGATCGTCGATCGCGGCGGCGGCGTCGAGATTCTTCAGCTGCGCGTCGTCAACGAGCGACAGGCTGATGAAGGCGATGGCGGCGACGATCGTGCCGATGAGGATAAACGGTGTGCGGCGGCCGCGCTTGCCGGAGTGCTTATCCGAGATCGCGCCGAACAGCGGCAGCAGAAACAGCGCCAGGATGTTGTCGAGCGCCATGATGACACCGGACCATGCCTGCGACATACCGAATTTGTTGGTCAGGATCAGCGGGACGGTGTTGTCGTAGGCCTGCCAGAACGCGCAGATCAGGAAAAAGGCAAAGCCAACGCAGATGGTGCGTTTGTAGTTGAGCTTCACAGGGTTACCTCCAAGTTTGTTTCAAATCCGTACCATTCTACAATACCTCGCCGTGCAATTCAACAGGCATTTGACGAAATGCAGAAATTGTTGTTTAATATGAGCAGGCAGACCGGCGGCTCCCGCCGCCAAAAGGAGGACACATTATGAATTGGAAAACCGCTTGTAAGATCGCCGCACCGGCCGCAGCCTGCGCAGGTGCGTTTGCATTTCTGGTCGCGCCGGGCCGCGCAACACGCGCGCAGAAGGCGCCGTTTTTGTGCCGCAACTATGCGCACCGCGGCCTGCACACCGAGGACGGCACCGTGCCCGAAAACTCACTGCCGGCGTTTCGCGCCGCGGCCGAGGCGGGCTATGCCGTCGAGATGGACGTGCACCTGACGGCCGACGACCGGCTCGTCGTGTTCCATGACGACACGCTCGAGCGCATGTGCGGCGTGCAGGGCGTCATTGATGATTTCACCCTCGCCGAGCTGCGCGCGCTGCGTCTCGGAAAGACCGACTGCGTCATCCCGACGTTTGCCGAGGCGCTCGAGGCGCTCGGCGGACGCGTGCCGCTGCTGCTCGAGGTCAAGCGCGGGCACGATAACCGCCGCCTGTGCGCGCTGACGCTCGAGGCGCTGCGCACCTACACCGGCCCCTACTGCGTCGAGAGCTTTGACCCCACGATCGTCGCATGGTTCCGGCGCAACGCGCCCGACATCCTGCGCGGCCAGCTCAGCCAGCCGCCGAAGGAATACGGCACGGCGCTGAGCAAGCCGGCCGCCGCCATTGTCGGCAATGTGCTCACGAACGTGATCGCGCGCCCGCAGTTCATCGCCTACAAGATCGGCCCGAAGCCGCTGAGCGTGCGTCTGTGCGAGGCCATGGGCGCCGTGCGCGCCGGCTGGACGAGCCGCGCCTGGACGCACGAGCGCGACTACGACATCGTCATCTTCGAGCACTACCGTCCCGGCGCGTGGTTCCGCGCGGACATCTGAGCGCAGGGCAAGCCTGCATACCGTGAAAACAGCCAACAGCCGAGCCGGCAAATGCCGGCTCGGCTGTTGGCTGTTGATTGCTGTGCTTGCGCGTCCGCGGCGGATGCAGACCCGGACGCTGAAATGGAAGAGAGAACACAAACGAGGGGGGCGTAAACATCATTCGCACAAAACGATGCTTACTGAACATATCCTAACAGTTGTGTCCGTGTTTGTCAAGCGCTTTTTAAAAAATTCTGGATTTTTTCTCACACAGTGCCGTCGCGCAGGATCTGCGCAAGCTCGGCCACGTCACGCAGGACGTATTTCGGCTGCACGTCGGACGCCCTGAGCATCGCCTCGTCCGTCTCGCCGGACATGACGAGCACGCTCTGCGCGCCCGCATTCACGGCCACGGCAATGTCGGTATACAGCCGGTCGCCCACGCAGCAGATCTGCTCGTTCGGCACGCCGGTCTGCGCCGAGATGACGTCGACCATGTTGCGGTTCGGCTTGCCGATGTAGGTCGGCTTGACGCCGGAGGCAGCGGTCAGCAGCGCGCAGATGCTCCCGCAGTCGGGCAGCACCTCGCCGGCCGGCATGGGGCAGACCCAGTCGGGGTTGGCGGCGATGAAGGTCGCGCCGCGGCGCAGGAAGTGTACGGCACGGTCGAGCTTCTCATACACGAGCTCGGTGTCAAAGCCGGCGACGACGATCTCCGCGCCCTCTTCGACGAGCGGGATGCCGTAGCTGAGCAGCTCGCGGCGGAATGCCTGCGTGCCGACGAGATACACGGGCTTGCCCGCGTAGTGCTGGTTGAGATACAGCGCCGTCGCCATGCCGGACGTGAACACGTTCTCCGCCTCGCACGGGAAGCCGAGGCGCCGCAGGCGTGTGATGTAGTCCGTGCCGGCGCGCGAGGAGTTGTTGGTCAGATAAATGTACTGCCGTCCGGTATCAGCCAGCGTGTGGATGAAGTCGACCGCGCCGGGAAACACATCGTCCCCAAGGTAGAGCGTGCCGTCCATATCCAGCAGGAACAGGCGCGCATGGAGCAGGTCTTTCAGATCGTTCATGGGTGCCACCTCACAGAATCTTATTTTTTTCTTAACGTCTCATTATACCACAAAAAACGCGCCGCACAACCCAATTATTCCGGCGGCGGGTGTTGAAAAAAACGGTCGATGTGCTATAATATTAAAATCTGTACCGTGGGCCGCTATTGCGTGCAGGCCGGGTACGGACCCAAAGGTGTAATTAAAATTTTGGAGGCATAGATATGGCAAAGAAACAGTTCAAAGCAGAATCCAAAAAGCTGCTCGACATGATGATCAATTCGATCTACACGCACAAGGAAATCTTCCTGCGCGAGATCATCTCGAACGCCTCGGACGCGATCGACAAGCTCTGCTACCAGTCGCTCACGGATGAAAACGTGGGCATGGCGCGCGGCGATTTCAAGATCCGCGTCATCCCCGACAAGGAAGCGCGCACGATCACCGTGTCCGACAACGGCATCGGCATGACCAAGGAGGAGCTCGACAGCAACCTCGGCGTCATCGCGCGCAGCGGCTCGCTGAAGTTCAAGGACGATCTCGGCGAGAGCGCGCAGGAGGATGCCGCCATCGACATCATCGGCCAGTTCGGCGTCGGCTTCTACTCCGCGTTCATGGTCGCCGATAAGGTCACGGTCATCACCCGCGCCTACGGCAGCGACACCGCCTATCAGTGGGTCAGCACCGGCGCGGACGGCTACACCATCACCGAGGCACAGAAGGACACCGTCGGCACCGACGTCATCATGCACATCAAGGCTGACGAGACGGGCGAGAAATACTCCACCTACCTCGAAAACTGGAAGCTCATGATGCTCATCCGCAAGTACTCCGACTATGTCCGCTGGCCGATCGTCATGGACGTCGAGCAGAGCGACTGGGTCGACTCCGGCGAGAAGGACGAAAACGGCGAACCGAAGATGGAGATGGTCACCAAGACCGAGGAGCAGACCGTCAACAGCATGATCCCCATCTGGCAGCGCAGCCGCAAGGAGGCGACCGATGAGGAGTGCATCGCGTTTTACAAGGAAAAGTTCCACGACAATGACGACCCGCTGGCCGTCATCCGCGTCAACGCCGAGGGTCTGATCTCGTACCGCGCGCTGCTGTTCATCCCGTCCAAGGTCCCGGCGAATATGTACACGCGCGACGCCGATCCCGGTCTCGAGCTCTACAGCTCCGGCGTCATGATCATGGACAGATGCACCGACCTTCTGCCGCCGTGCTACGCGTTCGCGCGCGGCGTGGTCGATTCCCCCGACCTGTCGCTGAACATCTCGCGCGAGATGCTGCAGCATGACCGCCAGCTCAAGCTCATCGCCGCGAACCTCGGCAAGAAGATCAAGTCCGAGCTGACGAAGCTCATGACCAGCGACCGTGAGAAGTACGAGCAGTTCCACGCCGCCTTCGGCATGGTGCTGCGCGCCGGTGCCGTCACCGAGACCGGCGACAAGGTCGACGAGATCAAGGACCTGCTGCTCTACCACACGAGCGAGACCAAGCTCGTCTCCCTCAAGGAATATGTCGACGCCATGCCCGCCGAGCAGGCGAAGATCTACTTCGCGTGCGGCGACAACGTCAAGCGTCTGCTGAGCCTGCCGCAGGCGGAGCAGCTGCGCGACAAGGGCTTTGACGTCCTGTGCATGACCTCGCAGATCGACGAGTATTTCGTCGACACCATGAAGAGCTACGACGACAAGCCGTTTTGCAACATTGCGACCGACGATCTCGGCCTCGAGAGCGAGGAAGAGAAAAAAGAGACCGAGGCAAAGCAGGCCGAGGACAAGGAGCTGCTCGACTTCGTCAAGGAGACGCTCGGCGAGCAGGTCGCATCCGTGCGCCTGTCCAACAAGCTCGTGTCCAGCGCCGTGTGCCTGAGCACTGAGGGCGGCGTCACGCTCGAGATGGAGCGCTACTTCCGGAGCATGCCCGGCGCGCCGACCGACATCCGCGCCGTGCGCGTGCTGGAGCTCAACGCCAACCACCACGCCTACCAGACCATGAAGGACGCCTTCACCGCCGGCGACAAGGACAAGGCCGCACGCATCGCCAAGATCCTGCACGCGCAGGCGCTGCTCATCGCGGGCGAGCCGCTCGAGGATCCGGCTGCGTATTCGGAGCTCGTGTGCACGCTGATCTGACAAACGATTTGATCTTATCCCTGACCGCCGCACCCCGGCGGTCAGGGTACCCCAAGTAAGGAGCTGTCTATGCAACCGCGTCTCGGTATCTATATCCACATCCCGTTTTGCGCGAGCAAGTGCGGCTACTGTGACTTCTATTCCTGCGCCGGCGCTGCCGAGCGCATGGCGGAGTATCAGCAGGCACTGCTCGAGCACATTGAAGAGAGCGCCGGGCGCATCGCGCCGGCGTACATCGACACGGTCTATTTCGGCGGCGGCACACCGAGCTTTTACGGCGCGGCGCGGCTCATTGAGCTGCTCGACGCCGTCAAGGCCACCGGGCGCCTGCTCAAGCGCGCGGAGGTGACCGTCGAGGTCAACCCGGACAGCGTCCGCCTGCACGACCTGCGCGCCCTGCGCAAGGCGGGCTTCAACCGTCTGAGCATCGGTATGCAGTCGGCCAACAACGATATCCTGAAAATGATCGGCCGCCGCCACAGCTACCGGCAGGTGGAGATGGCCGTTGAAAATGCCCGCACCGCCGGGTTTGACAACATCAGCCTCGACCTCATCTACGGTCTTCCCAGCCAGACCCGCAGCGACTGGGCGGACACGCTCGCCAAGGCGCTTGCCCTGCGTCCGGAGCACATCTCCGGCTACGGGCTCAAGCTCGAGGAGGGCACGCCCATGTACGCCCTGAAGGACTCGCCCCTCATCCCGTCGGACGACGAGCAGGCGGATATGTACCTGTGCATGGTCGAGGAGCTGCGGCACTATGGCTACGAACAGTACGAGATCTCCAACTTCAGCATCCCGGGCTATGAGTCCCGGCACAACCTGAAGTACTGGCAGCTCGATGACTATATGGGCTTCGGCCCGGGCGCGCACTCGTGCATCGGCCGCACGCGCTACAGCTATGTGCGCGACCTTGACCGCTATCTTGCGGGCGTCCTCCACGGTGAGGACATGATCGACGAATACGAGACGATCGGCGACTTTGAGCGCGCGGCCGAATATCTCATGCTCGGCATGCGCACCGTACACGGTGTGTCGCGCGCGGAGTATGAGCGGCTCTACCGCAGCGATTTTTCCGGCATCGCGCAGCAGCTTGAGGAGTTCGTCCGCCGCGGCTGGGCCGTCGCGGACGGCGAGCGCTGGCACTTCACGCCCTCGGGTTTCCTCTTATCCAACGTGCTCATCGGCAAACTGCTCGAGGCACAGACCGACCGCAAGGCCGAGCACAACCCGTGGATGAAGCCGCAGATCGAAAAGCAGCCGCGCACCAAGCTCCCGCCCGGTGAGGCGGAGGCTTTCCGCGATACTTATTTAAATAATCCGATTTTGACAGGGACAGACAGGAGCCAAAATCATGAAACTTAACGGCAACACTTCCAAACGCAGCGCAGCTGCAAAGCGCGAGGCGGCGGACTTCGCCGCGCAGGAGCGCTCGGCGCACCGCAGCGGCGCCAACCGTTCCGCACAGAGTGAGGCGGCCGCCCGCCGCGCCGCCGCGCCGAAGCAGACGGCGCAGCGCCAGCCCGTATCCCGGCAGGCAGACCCCGCACAGGGCACGCCGCAGCCGAAAGCCAGAAAACCCCGCGGCCGCGGCGGTAAGATCGCCCTGCGCGCTGCACTCATCGTGCTGGCCGTCATCATCGCGGCCGGCGCCGTCGGCATGGTGCTCGTGGCGAAAAAGGATGCCATCTTCCCGAACGTCTCCGTCTGCGGCACCGACGTCGGCGGCATGACGCCCAGCGAGGCGGCAGAGGCCATCCGCGCCGCCGGTTGGGACGATACGAGCGCACCGGTGCTCACGATGACCTTCCCGGGCGACCGGACCATCACCGTCACCGCGACGGAGATCGGCTTTGAGGCGACGCCCGACGCCGCAGCCGAGACAGCCTACGCCTACGGACGCAGCGGAAATGCGTTCACAAACTTCTTCACGTGGCTGCGCTGCGCGCTCAAGGGGCACGATGTGGCGGCCGATAGCCTCGCCGACATGGACACCGACGCCCTGCGCACACGCATCGAGCGCGAGGCCGCCGAGATCAATGTCAAGCTCTCGGGCGGCAGTGTCGAGATCGACGAGGAGCACAGTACCATCCGCGTCGTCAAGGGCGCGAGCATGATCACGCTTGACCCCGCCGCCGTCGCCGAGCGGGTGCTCAGCGACATCCGCAGCGGCAAGTTCGGCACGTCGGCCTACCCGGTCGACATGAGCGGCGACGATAAGATGACGCTGCAGGAGCTGCACGACGCCATCTGCGGCGACCCGGTCAACGCGGGCTACGACCCGGAGACCCAGACCGCCACGGAGAGCAAGGTCGGCATCGAGTTCGACGTCGCCGAGGCGCAGCCCCTGTGGGACGCGGCCTCTACCGGCGACACCGTCACCATCCCGGCCACGCTCACGCAGCCGGAGATGACGCAGGAGCGCCTGCAAAAGCATCTGCTGGCCGACAAGCTCGCCACCAAGACCACTTCCCTCTCCGGCAGCAGCAGCAACCGCATCACGAACGTCAGGCTCGCCGCCGAGAAGATCAACGGCGTGATTCTCCAGCCCGGTCAGACGTTTTCTTATAACGACGTGGTCGGCCAGCGCACAAAGGCCAACGGCTTCAAGGAAGCCGGGGCTTACTCCGGCGGCCAGGTCGTGCAGGAGGTCGGCGGCGGCATCTGCCAGGTGTCGTCCACGCTGTACTACTGCGCCATGGTCTCCAACCTCAAGATCAACACCCGCACCTGCCACTACTTCCCCGTGGCCTATATCGAGCCCGGCATGGACGCCACAGTCAGCTGGGGCGGCCCGGAATTCAAGTTCACCAACAGCCGCGAATACCCCATCGAAATCAAGGCCTATGTGGAAAAGAACAGCATCACGGTCGAGATCTGGGGCACGGATGTGGACGGCAGCTACGTCAAGATGAGCTACACCGCCAACGGCCTGCGCGCCACGACCTACCGCACCGTCTATGACAAGGACGGCAACGAGATCAGCCGCACCGTCGAGGCCAACAGCACCTATCACTCCCACGACACCACGCCGGCGCCCACCCCGACGCCCAGCGCGACGCCAACCCCCACCCCCACGCCGAAGCCGCAGCCGACGCCCTACCCGTCGGTCTACGACCCCGGTGACGCCGGTGAAGACTAATACAGAGGAGAATGCAGTATGAGCAAAGGAAAGTTTTATATCACAACGCCGATCTATTACCCTTCGGACAAACTGCACATCGGCCACACCTACTGCACGGTCGCGACCGATGCGATCGCGCGCTATAAGCGTCTGTGCGGCTATGACGTGATGTTCCTGACCGGAACGGACGAGCACGGCCAGAAGATCGAGGAAAAGGCCGAGGCCGCCGGCGTCACGCCCAAGCAGTTTGTGGACAATATCGTCGAGGGTCCCGGCGGCGTGCGCGCGCTGTGGAAGCTGATGAACATCTCCAACGACCGCTTCATCCGCACGACGGACGACTACCATGTCGAGGCCGTGCAGCGCATCTTCAAGAAGATGTACGATAAGGGCGACATCTACAAGGGCAAGTACTCCGGCATGTACTGCACGCCGTGCGAGAGCTTCTGGACCGAGAGCCAGCTCGTCGACGGCAAGTGCCCGGACTGCGGCCGCGAGGTGCACTATGCCGAGGAGGAGGCGTACTTCTTCCGCCTGTCGAAGTATGCCGAGCCGGTGCGTGAGCTGCTGCTCAGCGGCACGTTCCTGGAGCCGGCCAGCCGCGTCAACGAGATGATCAAAAACTTCATCGACCCCGGTCTGGAGGATCTGTGCGTGTCGCGCACGAGCTTCACGTGGGGCATCCCGGTCGATTTTGACCCCGGTCATGTCGTCTACGTCTGGGTCGACGCGCTGTTCAACTACTGCACGGCGCTCGGCTTCCTGAACGACAAGTACGACGATTTTGATCAGTTCTGGCCCGCAGACGTGCACATGGTCGGCAAGGAGATCGTGCGCTTCCACTCCATCATCTGGCCGGCCATGCTCATGAGCATGGGTATGCCCCTGCCGAAGAAGGTCTTCGGCCACGGCTGGCTGCTGCTCGGCGGCGGCAAGATGTCGAAGTCGAAGGGCAATGTCGTCGACCCCGTCGTGCTCGCCGAGCGCTACGGTGTGGACGCGCTGCGCTATTATCTCCTGCGCGAGTTCCCGCTCGGCAGTGACGGCAATTTCTCCAACGAGCTGCTCATCTCCCGCATCAACACCGACCTTGCAAACGATCTCGGCAACCTCCTGAGCCGCACCGTCGCCATGGTCATCAAGTACTTCGGCGGCACGCTGCCGGCAGAGCGCGAGCATGATGCGCTCGATGACGAGCTCATCGCCATGGCATCCGCCCTGCGCGAGACGTATGCCGGCTATATGGATAACTTCGGCACCCAGCAGGCGCTCATTGAGGTGTTCAAGGTCATCTCCCGCGCCAACAAGTATATCGACGAGACGGCCCCCTGGATCCTCGCCAAGGACGAGAGCAAGCGCGCGCGCCTGGCTACGGTGCTGTATAACCTGCTTGAGGCGCTGCGCATCACCGTGACGCTCCTGCTGCCGTTCATGCCCGACAGCTGCGAGAAGGCCTTCGCGCAGATCGGCGCCGCGCCGGAGCAGACCACGTGGGACAACGCCGCCGTCTGGGGCGTTCTGCCGGCAGATGTCACCGTGCACAAGGGCGAGACGCTCTTCCCGCGCATCGACATGGCCAAGGAGCTCGCCGAGCTTGAGGCGCTCAAGGCGGCGAAGAAAGCTGCCGCCGCGCCGAAGTCCGCGCCCGTGCTGCCGGATGTGACGATCGATGACTTTGCCAAGTGCGACATGCGCGTGTGCAAGGTGCTCAAGTGCGAGCCGGTGAAAAAATCCGACAAGCTCCTGTGCTTCACGCTCGACGACGGCAGCGGCACCGACCGGCAGATCCTCTCCGGCATCGCCAAGTACTACCGCCCCGAGGAGCTCGTCGGCAAGACGGTCGTCGCCATCCTGAACCTGCCGCCGCGCAAGATGATGGGTATGCCCTCCAACGGCATGCTCCTCTCGGCGGAGAAGGACGGCAAGCCGCATCTGCTCATGCTGGATGACAGCGTACCCGCCGGCGCGCAGCTCTGCTGAGCGGTCCCGCACACGTTCGGGAAGGCTCGCAGTACGAGCCTTCCCGTTTTTCCGGCAGATGCGGAACTTTTTCCGCGCCCGGGCGTCAAGCCCTTCGTAATCTCCCGCACATAAAGGAGGAATTGCCCCTTGAAGCTGTTTTCCTCGCCGCCGCGCCCAACGGGTACCCAGCGGCCGGCTACCGATAGCGTGCAGCAGCGACCCACGCAGCAGAGACCCGCGCAGCAGCGTCCTGCCCAGCAAAGACCTGCACAACAGCGTTCTGCCCAGCAGAGACCCGCGCAGCAGCGGCCCGCTCAGCAGCAACCCACACAGCAGCGACCCGCCCGGCAGCAACCCGCCCGGCAGCAGCCCGCTCAGCAGCGGCCTGCCCGGCAGCGGAAGCCGCAGAGCGCCGACACGCGGACGGAGAATGCCGCCGCGCAGCCGCGCCGCAGCGCGCCGGACGACCGCCGGCGTGTGCAGCAGGCTGCCCCGTCCCCGACCGGCAAGCACGGCCGCAAGGCCAAAAAAGCCAAAAAGCCGAAGAAGAAAAAAAGCATCGGCCGCAGGCTGCTCATTCTCTTTCTCGTGCTGGCCATTCTCGCCGGGCTGTATCTGACGGCGGTCTATTCTGACATTCCGTTCATCGCCAAGTGGCGCACGGCCTATATCCAGACGGCTATGAACACGCTCAGCCACCAGTGGCTGGCAACGGCTTTCATACCGCGCAGCGTCATCGACAAGGTCGTCGCCGAAATGGAGGCCGCGCGAGAGGCGCAGATCGGCGTCAACAGTGAGTGGGACGAGGGAGAGAGCGAGTCCCGCAACCCGACGCTCACCGACACCAAGGGCATGAGCAAGGAAGAGATCACGTTTTACAACCTCTTCTGGGAAGTAGACGTGCCGAGCATGCAGGCGTATGTCAAGGAGCATCCCGACGCGCTCGCCGCCGGGTGGAGCCGCATCAACATCGACCACTCCGCGCTCACGGATAACGGCACCAGCATCCGCACCATCCAGGGCGAGCAGGTGCTCGCGATCGATGCGCAGAATGAGATCCTCATCGTGCGCGAAAAGGGCAGCACCTATCGCGGCGTACTTGTCGTGATGAAGGATCCGTCGCGCCTGAGTCTGCACGCTGCGACCACGCTCGGCAGCATCGGCCAGTACTGCGGCCAGATCGCGCAGGCGCACGGCGGCGTCATCGGCATGACCGGCTCGGGCTTCATCGATCCGGGCGGCACCGGAAACGGCGGCACGCTCGCGGGCTACGCCATGTGCAACGGCAAGGCCTACGGCGACCACATGGGCTATGGCTACAAGCGGCTCGAGCTGCATGCGGACAACCGCATCTACATCCGCGACAGCGCCTCCCCCGTCTCGTCCGACACAACGGACGCGGTCGAGTTCTCCCCCGCCATGATCATTGACGGGGAGACGGTCGTCAATGCCCGCAGCGGCTTCTCCGACCTGCAGCCGCGCGCCTGTCTCGGGCAGTCGAAGTACGGCGAGATCATCGCCCTGCTCGTCGAGGGCCGGCTGACAACATCCGTCGGCATCAGCGTGCCGGACTGCGCGGCCATCATGGCCAAGCACGACTGTATGCAGGCCATGAACCTCGACGGCGGCACCAGCGCCATGATCTGGTACAAGGGCAAGTACATCATGCGCAGCTCCAACCCCGCGCTCACCGCCGGGCGGACGCTGCCGAACGCCTTTGTCTACGCCGGAAATTAACGGCATCCGAAACGTCCCTGACCGCCGGTCAGGGACGTTTGTTTGCCTTGCACAAATCTTTTTTTGCCGCCGGCGTGCAGTTTCGTGAAAATGGGGCTTGCAATCCGCTCCCGGACGTGGTAGAGTAACAGCATCGACAAACCGATGACCGAGAGGAGTACCCATTTACAAAGCTTTCAGAGAGCAGCGGACGGTGGAAGCGCTGCAGCGGACGAATGGCGAATGGACTCGCGAGGGCAAACCGATTGCAGCAGCATGAGGGGCGACGGTGGCCGCGGCCGTTATCCGGCGGAGCGTATGATCGTACGTGCAAAGTGGGCGCATGAGCGCCAACATGGGTGGCACCGCAGGAGTTACAGTCTTGTCCCATGAAACGGAAGGAACCGTTTCGTGGACGAGGCTTTTTTTATTGCTCAAATCACCGCAGGAGGGATGCATATGACTCGGATAACCAGACGATGGCGTGGCGGCCGGAGAATTTTTGCCGCGTCAGACCGTATCCGGACATCACAAACCAACCGTTTCATAAAATATAAGGAGAATTTGCTATGAATAAAACGTTCCGAAAGATCGTCGGCGGCGCGCTCGCCGTCACCGCACTCATGGGCCTGGCTGCCTGCGGCAGCAAGACCGAAGGCGACAAGGCCGAGGGTAAGACCTACAAGGTCGGCATCGTGCAGTTTGTGGACGATGCGTCCCTCAACCAGATCGAGGCGGCCATCGAGGCCGAGCTCGACGCCAAGGCCAAGGAGCTGGGCGTGACCTTCGATTACACGCTCTACAACGGTCAGGGCGACGCCACGACCCTCAACCAGATCGGCGCAGAACTCGTCGGCAAGGGCGTGGATCTGATCGTACCGATCGCGACCCCGGCCGTGAAGATCATGCAGTCCGCCACCGAAGACACCGAGATCCCCATCGTGTTCTCCGCCGTGTCTGACCCCGTCGGCAGCGGCATCGTCGATGCGCTCGACACGCCCGGCGGCCGCATCACCGGCACGAGCGACGCGCTCAACACCAAGGGCCTGCTCGATCTGATGCTCGCCCAGAACCCGGACACCAAGACCGTCGGCCTGCTCTACTCCAAGAGCGAGGACTCGTCCAAGCAGCCGATCGAAGATGCGAAGGCCTACCTTGAGAGCAAAGGCATCCGCTGCGTAGAAAAGACCGGCACGACCACCGACGAGATCACCTCCGCCGTTGACGCGCTCATCGCCGAAAAGGTCGACGCCGTCTTTACTCCGACCGACAACACCGTCATGACCGCAGAGCTTGCCATCTATGAGAAGTTCCTCAACGCCAAGATCCCGCAGTACTGCGGCGCGGACTCCTTCGCGCTCAACGGCGCGTTCGTCGGCTACGGTGTGGATTACACCGCGCTCGGCAAGATGACGGCCGACATGGTCGTGCAGGTGCTGGTCGACGGCAAGAGCCCCACCACGCTGCCGGTCGCGACCTTCGACAACGGCATCGCCATGATCAATACGGACAGCTGCACCGCGCTCGGCTACGATCTCGCGGCTGTCAAGCAGGCGTTTGACGGCAAGTGCAGCTCCGTGCTCGAGACGACCACGCAGCAGAATTTTGACTGATATCTGACATTCCGAAGGAGGGGCGTTTATGCTGACAGTGTTGAAGACCGCGCTTGAGGTCGGCCTGATTTACGGCCTCGTCGCGCTGGCGCTGTTCATCAGCTTTTCGATCCTGAACATTGCAGACCTCTCGACCGACGGCTGCTTTACGCTCGGCTGCGCCGTGGGCGCGATGCTCACCATCGCGGGGCATCCGCTTCTGGCGCTGCCTGCGGCCATGGCCGCGGGTGTGCTCTCGGGCTTCATCACCGCCTTTTTGCAGACGCGCCTCGGCGTGGAGAGCATCCTCGCCGGCATCATCTCGAACACCGGCCTGTACACGATCAACCTCGCGGTCATGGGCTTTTCATCCAACGTGTCCATCACGGGGCGCGATACGGTCTTTTCGCTGTTCAAGGCGCTCACCGGCGGTAGCCAGTGGAGCACGCTGATGCTGCTCGCGCTGCTGCTGGGCGTGATTGCGGTCGTGCTCATCCGGTTTTTCGGCACGTCGCTCGGGCTTTCCATCCGCGCGACGGGCGACAGTCTCGACATGGTCAGCGCCTCCTCCATCAACCCCAAGGTCACCATCACGATCGGCCTGTGCCTCGCCAACGCCCTCACGGCGCTCTCCGGCTGCCTGATCGGTGAGTACAACAAGTTCTGCGACATCAACCTCGGCACCGGCATGGTCACGATCGCGCTGGCAAGTCTGATCATCGGCGAGGTCTTTGCCGGCCGCCGCGGCGGTGTCGGCAAGCGCGTCGTCTGCGTCGTGCTCGGCAGCATCGTCTACCGCCTGATCATCGCGCTGGCGCTGCGGCTGAACATCTCGGCCGAGTACTTCAAGCTCGTCTCCGCCGTCATCGTCGCCGTCGCCATCGCCGCGCCGAACATGAAGGACTATGTCCATCTGGCAAAGATCCGCTCCAACGCGCGCAAGCTGCGCGCCCTGTCCGGAAAGGGGGATGAGACCGATGCTTGAGCTTTCCCACGTCAGCAAGACATTCAACGCCGGAACGGTGAACGAAAAGCGCGCCCTGTGCGACCTGTCGCTCACGCTCGCCGACGGCGAATTTGCCACCATCGTCGGCTCGAACGGCGCGGGCAAGAGCACGCTCTTCAACGCCATCGCCGGTATGTTCTATGTCGATGACGGCATCCTCCGGCTCGACGGGCGGGACATCACGTTCCTGCCGCCGCACAAGCGCAGCCGCCGCATCGGCCACCTGTTTCAGGACCCGCTCAAGGGTACCGCGCCGCACATGACCATTGAGGAAAACCTCGCCGTGGCCTATCTGCGCGCGCCGGAAAAACACAAACAGCTGCGCCGCGTCAGCCGCAAGGACCGGGAATTCTTCCGCGATGCGCTCGCCCAGCTCGACATGGGACTCGAGGAGCGCATGAACACGCCCGTCGGCCTGCTCTCCGGCGGTCAGCGGCAGGCGCTGACGCTGCTCATGGCCACCATGGTCACGCCCGAGCTGCTGCTGCTCGATGAGCACACGGCGGCGCTCGACCCCGTGACGGCCGACAAGGTGCTCGCGCTCACGCGCAGCATCGTCTCCGAGCGCAGCATCTCCTGCCTCATGATCACGCACAATATGCACCAGGCGCTCGAGCTCGGCTCGCGCACGCTCATGATGGACGCCGGGCGCATCGTGCTCGACGTCTCCGGCTCGGAGCGCGCGGACATGACCGTGCAGGGGCTCATCGACGCCTTCGCCGCACAGGCGGGCACGGCGTTTGACAACGACCGCGTCCTGCTGTCCACGGCAGAAGGCACGGAAAACTGAATTCCGGAAAAGAAAAATCAGCCGCCCGATGGGCGGCTGATTTTTCGTGTTTATGCACTTAATAGAACGTGGCCACCGGTTCCTCCGGTTTTTCGACCTCCTGCACGGACAGCACCGTGAGCACCGGGCCTTTTCGACCGTAGGCGCGGTGGAACTTGTAGTCCATGCGGGCCGTGATGATCGCCCACTCGTCGTTGCGGATCTCGTCGGCGTGCTCCCACACGCACACGACGCCCGCGAACTGAATGTCCTGCACGCAGCAGGTCATGATGTGCCGGCCGGCGATGAAGCAGCCCTTCGGCACGTTCTTGCGCACGAGGCAGCGGCACTTGACCTCGACGGTCTTGCCATCGTATTTCTTTGGCTCCTCGGACATGTCGCGGTACCAGAGGGCGAAGTCGCGGTCCTCGATCTCGATGACCGGCGCGTCGACGTCAAACGGCAGCGGGTCCTCGATGTCGTCATAGACGACCTTCCCGTCGGTGTATTCATAGGCAATGTCGCAGCGGCGGGAGATGGCGCGGATGATGCGGTGCATCTCCATGCGGTCCATGCTGTCCTGGAAGCGGTTGAGCACGACGAGCTCGGCACTCTTGAGCTTGTCGACCGTGAGCTGGCGCATATTTGCATTGTAGCTCACGAACGTCGTCGCATCGCAGAAGAGAAACTCCTGCGCGACCGCCCAGTTTTCCGGCAGGTTGCCATAGAGCGAGTCGAGCATCCACATGCCGTTATACTCCACGAGCACGCGCTCGGGGTGCAGCTCGTCCTGCAGCGCGAGCAGATAGTCGCGCGTGAGGTCGGACTCCTCGTCGATGTTGCGCACGTAGACATTTCCGGCGCAGAACCTGTCCGGCTCGTAGACCTCCTCACCGTCCTCGCACAGCAGCAGCAGCGTGCGCTCGCCCTTGTGGAAGCGGTTGTCCTCGAGCGTCTCCTGAATGAACTTCGTTTTACCGGCCTCGAGGAAACCGGTGAAGAGGTAGACCGGAACGTCCGGCGCCTGCTGTTTTTTATCAGCCAATGTGGAACAGCTCCTTCAGCGCATCCTCCGCCAGATGCGAACCGATCACGCACACGCGGCCAGTGACCTGCGCGCTGCCGCGGCGGACATCGGACTCGCCGGGCACATAGTCAAAGTGGATCCAGCCGCCGTCGGTCGCGGGCACGATGCCCTTGGCGCGCAGGACGACGCCGTAGCGGTGCTCGTTGATGAGCGCGTCGAGCGCGGTGCGGATCTCGTCGTCGGTGTACTTGCGCGGCGTCTCCGTGCCCCAGCTCGTGAACACCTCGTCGGCGTGGTGGTGATGGTGGTGGTCATGATCGTGATCGCAGCAGTGGTCATGGTCGTGGTCGTGATGATCATGGTCGTGATCGCAGCAGTGGTCATGGTCATCGTGGTCATGATGATGCTCATGCTCATGCTCATCGTCATCATCTTCGTCATGGTCATGATGATGGCCGCAGCAGCAGGCGTGATCGTCATCGTCATGGTCATGATGATGGTGTTCATGCTCATGCTCGTCCTCGGCGGCCTCGGCCTGCAGGTGCGCAAGCTCGGCCGAGAGCGTGTCGCGGCGCTCCATCGTCTGGAGGATCTGCTTGCCGTCAAGCTCCGTCCACGGCGTTGTCACGATGGTCGCGGTCGGGTTTTTCTCACGCAGCAGCGCAACGGCAGCGTCGAGCTTTTCGGGGCGGATGCCCTCGGTGCGCGAGAGGATGATGGCGCTCGCGTTCTCGACCTGGTTGTTGAAGAACTCGCCGAAGTTTTTCATATACATCCTGCACTTGTTGGCGTCGACCACAGTCGTGAAGCCGTTGAGCACCAGCTCATCGGACTGCACGCCCTGCACCGCGCGGATGACGTCGCTGAGCTTGCCGACACCCGAGGGCTCGATGAGGATGCGGTCGGGGTGAAACTGCGCCAGCACCTTCTGCAGTGCGTCGGCAAAGTCACCCACGAGGCTGCAGCAGATGCAGCCGGAGTTCATCTCGTTGATCTGCACGCCGGAGTCCTTGAGAAAGCCGCCGTCGATGGCGATCTCGCCGAACTCGTTTTCGATCAGCACGATCTTTTCACCCGTGTACGCCTCGGCGATCAGCTTTTTGATCAGCGTGGTCTTGCCGGCGCCGAGAAAACCGGAGAAAATATCAATTTTTGTCATAAAAGAAAGCACTTCCTGTCCGGGAGCACGCGCCCCCAAAATTTTGACTATGATTATAGCACATAATTGTGAACGAAACAAGTCCGGCGCGTCGAGGAGACGGCGTTGCGTTTTTACTGCCGGTGCGGTAAAATGGAGGCATGAACCGAAATGATTTTTGGACAATTGCAAAGCGAAACCGGCGCGTACTCGTCTACCTGCTCGTGCTCACGGTGCTGGCGGCAGTGCTCGTAGTTGTGTGTGTCCGCCGC
>OLQV01000219.1_pt1 | contig 60123 bp, 65 predicted proteins | sample 1672371 | NCBI WGS metagenome assembly OLQV01 (sample SAMEA3136676, study PRJEB25190) | human gut metagenome
GCAAAGAGCTCCACATCTATGTAAATGCAGAAGAAAGAGCAGCTTACTACACTGCTGACGGAGAGGGTTCCGACGATTACAGGATCGATCTGACCACTCTGTAAGCTCCGGCGGATCTGTTCCGCGATCGCTTATATGCCGGTCTGTCTGTGACATTCCGGAAACGCAAAAAAGCCATGCACAGGACATTTTCATCCGGTCCCGCTGCATGACTTTTCTTTTTTATCTTTTACTGGATCTTTTTGATCCAGTCTCTGGAGCAGCCTACTGCAGCTCTCCAGCCTTTTACCATGGCATTTCGCTTCTCGTCATCGATCTCCGTGCGGAAAATACGTTCCACATCACGGCTTTCCAGTACTGCCTCCTTGCTTTCCCAGAATCCCACAGCAAGACCTGCAAGATATGCGGCACCAAGAGCAGTTGTCTCAATACATTCCGGACGTTCTACAGCCACATTACTGATATTGGCCTGGATCTGCAGAAGAAGGTTGTTTGCACTTGCTCCGCCGTCTACACGAAGAACTGCAAGGTCACTTCCTGCATCTTCCTTCATAACCTCCAGCACATCATTGACCTGATATGCAAGTGATTCCAAAGTCGCACGCACAATATGATACTTATTTACACCACGGGTCAATCCCACGATCGTGCCACGGGCATACTGATCCCAGTAAGGAGCTCCAAGTCCTGTAAATGCAGGCACGACGTAGCAGCCGTTTGCATCCGGTACCTTTCCCGCAAAATACTCGGTATCCGATGCGGAATCCACCAGATGAAGCTCATCACGAAGCCACTGGATCGCAGCACCAGCCACAAATACGGATCCCTCCAGAACATAAGTGATCTCTCCGTTAAGTCCCCATCCGATGGTTGTAACCAGCCCGTTATTGGAAAATACCGGTTTATCTCCTGCATTCATCAGAAGAAAGCCACCGGTTCCATATGTATTCTTGGTTTCACCTTTCTCAAAGCAGGCCTGTCCGAACAGCGCCGCCTGCTGGTCCCCGGCAGCACCGGCTACCGGGATCCTTCCACCGAAAAAGGATGGATCTGTCTCACCATAAATCTCACTGGACTCTTTTACCTGCGGGAGCATGCATTTCGGAATATCAAGCTCCTCCAGGATCTCATCATCCCACTCCAGTGTATTGATGTTGAACATCATCGTTCTGGATGCATTGGAATAATCTGTTACATGAACAGCTCCCTTGGTCAGCTTCCAGATCAGCCAGGTCTCCACGGTACCAAACAGAAGCTCTCCCTTCTCTGCTCTTTCGCGGGCACCCTCCACATTATCCAGGATCCATTTTACCTTGGTAGCAGAAAAATACGCATCAATAACAAGTCCTGTTTTCTGACGGAATTTTTCTTCCAGTCCCTTTGCTTTCAGGCTGTCGCAGTATTCTGAAGTTCTTCTGCACTGCCATACGATGGCATGATAAACCGGCTGTCCCGTATTCTTATCCCAGACAATGGTGGTCTCTCTCTGATTGGTGATACCGATCGCTGCAATATCCTCTGCCGTTGCCTCGATCTGGTTCATAGCCTCTCGGGCAACAGAAAGCTGTGTGGACCAGATCTCACCTGCATCATGCTCTACCCATCCCGGTTTCGGAAAATGCTGGATAAACTCCTTCTGTGCCACACTGCGGATCCTTCCGCTTTCATCAAAAAGAATACAGCGGTTACTGGTCGTTCCGGAATCCAGCGCCATAACATATTTTGCCATATAAAAATCCTCCAATACATTTCTTGGCCGCGGCTCAATGCCTCTGCAGCCTCATAATTCCCATACCTTCTGATTTGTAGTGGAAACCGCTGCTGCCCCCGCACCCAGAGCTCCCATCACATCCTCCTTATCGGAGATCAAACCGCCTGCGATCACAGGCACCTTGCTTGTTTTACATATCTGTTTAAGAATCTTCGGCATCAGCCCCGGCAGAACCTCTACCACATCCGGCAGCTGCTCATGCTGATTTCCCAGATTCTCAATATTCTTGATCGCCATGGAATCAATAAGGAAAAAACGCAGAACTGTATACATTCCAAGCTTCTTCGCCCTGTTGATCATGGATGCTTTTGTTGAAATGATCCCATCTGCATGGATATTTTTACAAATATAATCCACAGAAACCTCTTTTGAGCTTAAACCTGTGATTAGGTCTATATGTGCCATCGCGATCTTCCCCGCTTGGTGGATCCGCTCCACAATTCCCCCAATAGAACGGATATCTCCATACAGGATAAAGATCACGGTAAGCTCCTCCCTGCCCAGACAGTTCTGAAGCCCCTGCTCATCCTTTACAGCCGCTATGATCGGATTCGCCTCGATCGCGTCCAGAAATTCTTTGTTCATCTTCTCTCTTCCTCCGCAATGTTCACACAATATCATTTTATCTCCGCGCATTATTTGAAGATATTATTCTTATTGTATCAGTTTATTACTTCAAAGACCAGACGCATTTGCCAAATATATCTGTTTTATTTCCGGCTGTATTACAATTCTCAGACAATCTTCTTCTCTGATAAAAGAAGGGAAGCCCCTACGGACTTCCCTTCTGCAGATACATTATTTCTCAAACGGGAATTTGAACTGTGTAAGTCCGAATTCATCGCGAAGTCCGATAAACTCTTTCTGAACTGCCTCTGTCACCGGAACTCCCTTATCCTTACGATACATCCATACATCATATTCCTTCTCGCCTGCTGTGTAGATACGTTCCTGTCCAGGAGCCTTCTCGGAGCCTCTCAGGTCTCTCAGGATATCACCGCATGTTTTCTTGAATGCCTCTGCACCCATAAATGCCTCTGTGTCGATAGCAATAAAGAAATGTCCAAGATGATATGGACGGATCTTTCCTTCCTCATCCTTACCATCCAGAGCTTTCAGGAAGAGACCGGACTGAAGAGCAGCGGAAAGGATCTCAACAACAGTAGAGTATCCGTATCCCTTATATCCTCCGGTTGTCTCACCAAATCCACCAAGAGGAGCAAGTGCTGCCTGCTGGCTTCTGATCTTCTTAAGGATCTCTGCACTATCTGTAAGCTCCTCTCCTTCTCTGGAAATAACAAGACCCTTAGGAGTATCATGGTTGATACGTGCGTAGTATTCGATCTTGCCATTCTGGATAACAGATGTTGCACAGTCCAGTGTAAACGGGAACGGCTCATCTGTAGGCATACTAAATGTCAGTGGGTTGGTTCCAAGCATATTCTCAACACCAAATGTCGGTGCAACGGATGGTCTTGCGTTGGTACCGCTGATACCGATCATATTCTCTTTTGCTGCGAGACCTGTCCAATATCCTGCGATTCCATAATGGGAAGAGTTACGGACTGCAACCATACCCATGCCGTATTTATGTGCTTTTTCAATACACATGTCCATAGCCTTCTTGCTGGCTACCATTCCCATACCATCGTTGGCATCGAGAACTGCAGTTGTTGGTGTCTCTTTAAGGATATCGATCTTTGTTACTGGATTTAAGATTCCGGATTTGATACGGTCGATATAGATCGGTTTAAAGCGGTTGCAGCCATGGCTCTCGATTCCACGTCTGTCACTTTCCAGAAGTACATCAGCGCAAAGTCTTGCATCCTCTGTTGGAACTCCCATTTTCTCAAATACTGCAGTCATAAAATCATCTGCAAGCTGCCAGGAAATAAAAGGTCTTGTTTCTTTCTCCATTGTAAAAATCCTCCATATACATTATTATAGTTTTTTTATTTTGCTTATATAGATCTGCAGCAGGACCCCCTCCTGCCGGAGATTTCAAATTTAGCCTGCCTCCTGTATGTACCTTACAGAAAGCGCCTTTACATCGCAGTTTCAATCCTCGTCTGCCACTGCTCTTCCTCTGTCCGGATAATTGGTGATGATGGAGTTTACTCCCCATTTCTTCATCCTTCTCATATCCTCTTCCTCGTTTACAGTCCAGACATTCACCCCGATCCCGTTCTGGGAACAGCTGCGTACATGTTCTTCCTTCAGGTATTCCAGATTCGGATGATAATACTGCACATCACAGGTTCTTGCATAAACCCCTGCATTATCCACATATTTCTCTACCAGAAAGCCCCCTGCAATAGTCTCATCACTCTGTCTGCACAATACAATGGATGCGTTATTGAAAGAGGAAAGGATGATCCGATCCTCCAGACCATATTCGCAGATCATATCAATGACCTTCTCTTCCATACCACCATAATAATAAACACTGTTCTTCAGCTCGATGTTTGTAATCAGATCTTCCTCCTCTGCCATCCACTCCAAATACTCTCTCAGAGTCGGAATCTGAAGCCTGCCGAATTTTCCGGCAAACTTATCCGGATAACTGCAATCCAGTTTACACAGCTCAGCATATGTAAGATCATAGATATACCCGTTTCCATCTGTGGTACGATCAACCTTCTCATCGTGCATGATCACCGGAACCAGATCCTTGGTCAGCTGCACATCAAGCTCGATCCCCTCGCAACCAGCCTCCACTGCCTTCTGAAACGCCAGCATTGTATTCTCCGGATATTCTCCGCTGAAACCACGATGTCCAAATACTTTCATTCTAATCATCCTCCATTCAATGCATTACATCGTTGTGAGCATTTTTGCCAATTCATATTTCTGATTATATCATAGCTTTTATTTATTTTCAACATTTTTTATCGACTTTTGTACATTTTTTTGTTATTTTTTAATTAATTATTCTTTTAAGCGCTAATATCTTTTGTGCATTTTGTACATTTTATTTCATGGCAAACAAAGCGATAAAAAAGCCTTTTCAGGTTTATTTTATTCGCTTTGTCTGCCGGAGGGCTGACATATTATAAGCATACAGATCGCCATATATATCCTTTGCAGATCACTGTATGATCTGCTTCACATTTCCTGTAGCCACGATATCCACACCTGTACCTGCTGCATTCTCCAGGATCACGTCCCCAATCTGAACCGGCGCTTCCACACATACATCCCGCAGCGCATCCACACAGTCAAAAATCTTTCCTTTCGGAATATCCTGTGCTGTCTTTACTGACACCACCGGCATGCTTCCATTCTTCACACGCACGGTCGTTGTCACAATCCTGGTCGGATCTGTCACTTCCTTCACTGCATATTCCGCACCTTTTTTACAGGTATTTCCTGTGACGGAAATGATCTCTTTTCCATCCATTTCCACCAGAAGGGCGCATCCCATAGGACATCCGATACAAGTAAGATTCCTTTTTTCCATTTTCATCACTCCTCCACCTGGATCACAAGTTCATGTTTATCCTGTTTCTGTTTTCCTTCCAGAATGGAAAGAAGCTGCTCTTTTTTCAATTTGATCTGTTCCATCTCTCCGGGTGCTGCCACCTGTTTTTTTCTGGAAAAGATCCGTTCTCCATCCAGATATGCACGGATGTAACAATTTTTATATACATTTCCCACACGGAAGCGGACCAGCTGCTCCTCCGCCATATGACCGATACGGATCTCAGACGGCACTGTATAGCGGACTCCGTTTTGGGGTGAAAGTGTGATCTTTATCTCTTCCGGTATTTTGTCCTCTCCATTGTTGTTTATATAGAGAGCCGCATTTCTTCCTGCATTGCCGGCTTCCTCCGAAACAAAATCCACCAGATCATGAACATGAAGAACATTTCCGCAGGCAAAAATACCTTCTACATTTGTCTCCAGACTTTCGTTTACCACCGGTCCAGAAGTCACATTACTCAGCTTCACACCTGCCTGTCCGGAAAGCTCATTCTCCGGGATCAGACCAACAGAAAGAAGAAGCGTATCGCATTCAAAAAATTCCTCTGTACCGGGAATCGGGCGTCTGTTTTCGTCTACCTCTGCAAGAGTGATTCCTTCCACACGTTCTTTTCCTTTTATGTCAACCACTGTATGGCTAAGCTTCAACGGGATTCCAAAGTCATCCAGGCACTGCACGATATTTCGCTTCAGGCCTCCGGAATATGGCATCAATTCTGCCACTGCCTTAACCTCTGCACCTTCCAGCGTCATACGTCTAGCCATGATCAGTCCGATATCACCGGATCCCAGGATCACTACTTTTTTTCCCGGCATAAATCCTTCCATGTTTACAAGGCGCTGTGCTGTTCCTGCTGAATAAATGCCTGCCGGTCGATATCCCGGAATGTTCAGTGCACCTCGCGGTCTCTCTCTGCAGCCCATGGCAAGGATCACAGCTTTTGCCCGGATCTGATACATTCCCTCCTGGCGGCTCATGGCAGTGATCACCTTATCCTGGCTGATATCCATGACCATGGTGTTCAGCCGGTACTCGATCTGCTGCTCTTTTACCATCCGGATAAAACGTGCCGCATATTCCGGTCCTGTCAGCTCCTCCTGAAATGTATGAAGGCCAAATCCATTATGGATACACTGATTCAGGATCCCGCCCAGCTCCTTATCACGCTCCAGGATCAGGATACTCTCTGCTCCCTCTTTCTTTGCAGCCAGGGCTGCTGCCAGTCCTGCAGGGCCTCCGCCTATGATCACGATATCTCTCTTCACCATAATCTTATCATTCATGGTTCTCGCCCTCCTCTGCAATTTTCTTGTTGATTCCTTCGATCAGTCTGGAAGCTCCGCCTGTTTTTGTGATTTCCTCCATGGAAATGCCAAGCTCTCGGCTGAGGATCTCCATTGTTCTGGGAGAACAGAAGCCTGACTGACATCTTCCCATTCCTGCTCTTGTACGACGTTTTACTCCATCCAGGGATTTCGCTCCAAGAGGTCTTCGGATCGCATCCAGGATCTCTCCCTCAGAGATCATCTCACATCTGCAGATGATATTTCCATATTCCGGTGATCTTTTGATCAGCTCATTTCTTTCTTCCAGAGAAAGCTCTGACGGATCCAGGATCCCTTTTCTCACCGGATCAAAATCCGGATTTACTTCCGGATGTAATTTTTCTTTTACGATGTCAGCAACCATACAGCCAATGGCCGGTGAGCTGGTAAGTCCCGGGGATGCGATTCCTGCACAATCGATAAATCCGGGAGCATCCTCCACCTCTTCGATCACAAAATCCATACCGTCCTCGATAGCTCGAAGCCCTGCAAAGCTTGTGATCACCTTCCGCAGTGGAATATCCTTTACTGTTTTCCGGGATTTGACACTTACTTCCTCCATCCCCTCTGATGTAGTCGCTGTTTCCTCCCGATCCTCCAGATCCGTAGCTGTAGGCCCGATCAAAAGATTACCGTGAACAGTCTGTGTTACCAGAACTCCTTTTCCGTTCTTATTTGGAAGTGCAAAGATCGTATGATTCACATGTGTTCCTGCACTTTTATCAAGAAGCATATACTCACCCTTACGAGGAGTGATATGCAGTTTTTTCTCACTTACCATATTATGAAAAACATCCGCATAGACACCGGCAGCATTGACGATACAGCCTGTCTCAAGATCACCCTTTGAGGTTTCCACAACAAAACCTTTTTCCTGTTTTCGGATGTTCTTTACTTCTGTGTCAAATTTAAATTCCACACCATTGTTATATGCATTCTCTGCCATTGCAATGTTCAGCTCAAAGGGACAGACAATTCCGGCTGTCGGTGCATACAGCGCTGCCAGCACCTGATCAGACAGATTCGGCTCCATGGCAAGTGCCTCTTCTCTGTCAAGGATCCTCAGTCCCTCTACTCCGTTTTTCAGTCCTCTTTCACGCAGCTTATGCAGCATGGCGATTCCATTCTCAGTCGTACAGACAGTCAGTGAACCAGTCTGTTTAAAAGGAAAATCCAGTTCCTTCGAAAGCTGTCCCATCATATTGCTGCCCTTCACATTCAGTTCCGCCATAAGGCTTCCCGGTTCTGCATCATAACCGGAATGAGCGATTCCGCTGTTTGCCTTGGAAGTTCCACAGCATACATCCTCTTCTCGCTCCAGAACGCAGATTTTCAGCCGATATCTTGAAAGCTCTCTCGCCGCTGCCGCTCCGGAAACTCCTGCTCCGATAATGATCACATCATACATAGATCTGTTTCTCCTTTCCTGTTTGCGGATCTTCTGAACTGTCCCCGGCTTTCTCTGCGCCGGAAACAGCAGAATATCCGTTGCAACACAAGCATTGCCGTCCGCAGGTATATATTCTGCGAGGAGTACTGCTTACGAACAGCAATCTTTCAAGTGAATATGCCATTATTTTTATGCCGTAACCCTTTGTAACCCTTGTAATCCTTTTGAAACATTAACATTTGCGCATAAAAATAGCCGGCATAAAAACACACTTATCCATGTGTCTTCATGCCGGTCTCTGTTCTCAATGGCATTCTCTGTATTCAGCAAGCTGAATCAGATTCCTTCTTCACTTTGTATTCATTGTATCAGACTATTCTTCATATTTCAAGTGCATTTTTCGTAAAATACATCGTTTTTTCTTTAACATGCTCTTAACTTTCTCAAAAACATGATAAGTTTCATTGTATTCCCGATTCCCGATCATATTTCCTCCACAGAAATAACTCCTTCCTGCTGTCTTACCTCACGAAATACAGTATGGCGTGCTTTCCATTTGGCAGCCTCCATTGTTGCCTGGATCACCACACTCTGTGTTTTGGATCTCTTTTTGATGATAACTACGTTGGAGATCAGGATGTCCTCTTCCCGGAGCTTCTTTATGACCATACTCATCTTGTCTTCATTTTCAAACTCCATATATACGTCATAGGTATTGGAATGCTCTTCCACATAAACCTCTATATATTTCGCATATTTGAACACCAGAATAAGCCCCAGCGTGGTAAAGATCGCACCGCTGTAAAAGCCGATTCCCACAGCAAGTCCGATACACGCAGAAGTCCAAAGACTGGCTGCTGTCGTAAGACCGGATACATGTCTCTGTCCGGTCACAATGATAGTTCCCACTCCAAGAAAACCAATCCCGCTGACAACCTGTGCGCCAAGTCGTGCAGTATCTCCGATTCCTGCCCCATTAGAATATACATGGATAAAATCGCCCGTCATCATAACCAAAGTTGCCCCCATACAGACGATCATATGTGTTTTTACACCTGCCACACGCTTCTTCATTCCACGATCAATACCGATCAGACATCCAAGAAACATCGCAAGAATCAGCCGAAACAGCGTCGATCCCATATTTAAAGTGTGCAAATAATCCGATATTGCATTACATGCTCCGAGAATTCCGCCCATAAATTTGCTCCTTTCCTGTTGTAACATTATTTTCTGCCGGTGATAACGCCAATAGCGCATCACTTCATTTTGCCTTGCACGAACGCCGCAGGCCACACTCACTCCATTCGAAAGCTGTCTAGTCAGCCGGACTCACTCCGTCCGTCTCACTACGCAGTTTTTCATATGATCCTATACCCCGGATATACATGATCTGTAGTCTCACAGCATGTAAAACAGCAGGGATACCGGCGCCCAGCGGCGGTATCCCTATCTGTTGCTCTATCTACTGATCAGAGGGCATTCTGATTATTTAATAGACTCGTTATAGTTCTCGATCGCTTTGTTTACAGAAGCTGCAAGCTGATCAACAGCGTCCTGAGTTGTAAGCTTGCCATCATATACCTGCGGCATGATCTCGTTGAATGTAAGACGGGCTTCTGTCTGTACACCTGAGAGAACACCTGCTGTATTGCAGTTTACAGGAGAATCCTTCAGCTGGTTGATAGCTGTCTCGAAGTTCGGGTTTTCTTTGAGGTAAGCCTTCATATCCTCTGTCTCATAAGCTTTCTCGTTGATCGCAAAGTATCCTGTACCCATGGACCATTTAGCCTGTACATCAGGAGTTGTGATGTACTCGATGAATTTCCATGCTGCATCTTCGTTAGCTTCGTTGCCTGTATCTGTAAGCCACAGGGATCCACCACCGATGATAACACCGCCTTCATCATTCTGCTCGATTCTCGGAAGATATCCTGTACCAACTTCGAACGGAGAAGAATCAACTGCATTTTTCAGGATAGCAGTAGACTCGATGATCATACCAACCTGTCCGGAGAAGAATGCTGTCTGAGTATCTGCTGTTGTTGTTCCGTAATCTTCGAAATATCCGGAATCATACAGCTTTTTCCACATATCAAATACTTTCAGGCCGCCGCCGTTGGAATCAAAATCAACAGCTGTAACTGCCTCTTTACGTCCATTGTCATTGTTTCCGTATGTTACACCAAGTCCTGCAAGCTGCTGCTCAAAGAACCATCCGTAAATAGCCTGTGAATAACCAACCGGAGCTGCTCCGCTCTCTACGATCTTCTTGGCATCCTCAAGAACCTCATCATAAGTTGTTGGCGGAGTTTCAGGATCAAGTCCTGCTGCCTCAAATACGTCTTTGTTGTAATACAGCATAGGTGTGGATACGTTAAATGGCATTGCATACTGCTTGCCGTCTACGGTATAGTAGCTGCTGATAACCTCCATAACAGAGCTCTTATCATAGCCTGTGCTCTCAAATTTGTCTTCTACAGGAATGACAGCACCACTGTCATACATGAACTTTGTTCCTACGTCATACATCTGGCAGACATCCGGAAGACCGGAGTCACTCTGCATAGCAGCTTTCAGTTTTGTGATGGTATCATCATAGGTTCCCTGATACTCAGCTTTAATCTCAATCTCATCCTGGGATGCGTTGAAATCATCCACGATCTGCTGAAGCACCTCACCGTTTGTGCCGCCCATTGCATGCCAGAATGTAAGTGTTGTTTTCTCAGCTGCACTTACTGAGCACGGAGCTGCCAGAGATGCAGCCATGATTCCTCCTAAAAGAATCGCCATCCATTTTTTGTTGTTCATATAGAAACCCTCCTTTTATAATGGTCCGACCCGCCCCAATACAGGTCGGACAAATTAACATTTTTGCTACTTGCTCTTATGTGATTGGATCAACCCTTAACAGCACCTGCTGTCAGACCACTGATCATCTGCTTCTGACCAATGATAAATACAAGGATCGACGGAATCAGGATAACCATAGCGCCAGCCATAACCGGTCGGAAGTCTGTTGCCTCAGCCCCCTGAAGCATACCAAGACCGATCTGAACCGTTCTCATATTTACACTGTCTGTTACAAGCAGTGGCCACAGATAGTAGTTCCAGCTCTGAAGGAATACATAGATGATCAGAGCACCCAGTGATGGTTTGATAAGCGGAACACCGATGGTATATAAGAACTTGAAATTTGTACATCCGTCAATCTCTGCCGCCTCATGGATCTCCTTCGGCAGTGTCAGGAATGCCTGACGCATGTTGAATACCGCAAAAGCTGCTGCTGCATTAGGAAGGATCAGCGCTGCGTATGTATTACGGATACCCCAGTCAGCAATAGTCAGGTAGTTTGCGATGATGATCGCCTGGCTCGGGATCATCATGGTTGCCAGCATAATATAGAACAGGACCTTTTTGCCTTTGAACTCCATCATTGCAAAAGCATATGCTGCAAGAGCACCTGTAACGACCTGAGCAAATGTGATAACACCGGATACGATCAGTGAGTTCTTAATGAAGGTAAAGAACGGTGCAAGCTGAAATGCTCTTGTGTAGTTCTCGATAGTCAGATGGGACGGCCAGAACTTTCCGCCGTAGATCTCCTTCAGATCCATCATACTAACATTGAAACAGTAGATAACAGGAACAATAATAATAATTGCAAAAATAATATTCAGCGCATACATCGCCACTTTTACATATGGTTTTTCTTTCATCAGTAGGTCACCTTCTTTTCCAGTCTAAACTGCAGTGCAGTCAGGATGATCAAAATAACAAACAGAATTACGGATTCTGAACAGGCCACACCGAAACGGCTGTTGATAAATGCCTCCTGGTAAATCTCATACACGATAACGTTGGTACTCTCTGCCGGTCCGCCCTGGGTCATCATCTTGAACTCTGCGTATGCCTGTACGGAGTTGATGACATTGATGATGAGAAGGAAGAACAGTGTCGGAGAGATTGACGGAATCGTTACATGGCGGTGCTTCTGGAAGAAATTCGCTCCATCCAGGGCAACGCTCTCATAAAGCTCAGCCGGTACACTCTGGATCGCTGCAGTAAGGTAAATGAAATTCATACCGATCGCCATCCATACACTAACGATCGTAACTGCGATCAGTGCATATTTCTTATCTGTCAGCCATCCGATATGAGTTCCGAGCGCCCTGTTCAGGATACCCAGAGAGCTGTGGAAAATAAACATGAACACTACAGATGCCGCTGCTGCGGAAATAGCCATCGGAAGTGCATATACAGTACGGAAAAATCCCTTTGCCCTGATCTTCTCTGTACTGATGATCGCCAGTATAAAACCGAGCACAATAGAAAGGATAACTCGCATAACAGAGAATTTCAGTGTTGTCACCAAACTGTTAAGGAACGTTCCATCTGTAAAAATATTCGTATAGTTGTCAAGTCCTACATACTGTGCCACCTGACCAAGAGGTGTGGTTCTGGCAAAGCTCAGCTGGATCGTCTTAACGAACGGCCAGAATACAAACAGTATAAAAAGGATCATTACAGGAACCAGATAGAGATAAGGCTCCACTGTCCTGAAAAAAGATTTTTTACTTTTCATTGTATATCACCTGCTTTTCATAAATTTACGTACTACCGATCAGCTGCATCATCACGATATCTCTGTCCCCCTGACAGTGCTGATCATGTTGCTCATTACACATTCTGCTGAAAAACATTTCCGTTATATCTTCCAGCAATTACCCCAATACATTAAGCAAAACTCTCATTTACGTTCTGCTGTCAAAAATGCCCTCTCACTACCCTCCTTTGTATTTGCGCGTTTGTTATCTTTACCAACTTTTTACCAAATGATAACACATTTCTTGCATATAATCAACAGTTATTTCTCCATTTTTCAATATATCTTTATTTATTTTATACAATTATCATTTAATAACAATTATTTTTTTATCTATTTTATACAATTTACCGTACCTCAATAAGGCAATCCATTCTGATCACCTTCCATAAAAAACAGATAAAAAAATCGGCAGAAAATAACACATCCTTCGATGTATATCTTCTGCCGTTCTCTCTTCTCAATGGCATCATCTGTTTTTATACAAAACAGACACAATCTCAACTTGTTAATCCAGATTATACAGTAAAATCCACTATAAATCAAGACTAAACACGTATTTTTTATGCAAATCTTATAAATACTTTTTTCACAAGCAATCCATTTCATTACACGGAAATTGTCTTTAATTCACAGCTGTTGTGGAACAATTACACTTTTTTCTTCCTGTACCAGGATATTAAATACAAAACTATACCAAAAATTATCAAAAATGGAGCAACTGCCACCAAAACAGTTGTTAAAAGTATCACAATTAACGCTGCAATGGCGATCACGATTGCCTTCCCATACCATGTGCTCAGATCCAGTTTAAAGCTTCTTGCCTTTCCGGCACTGCTCTCCGTCCCATTATCCGCATAATCATCTGCACCGTAGCTCTCTTCAGAATAACCAGACTCATCATAAACAGCTGCACTGTCATCTGTATCGATCAAAGTCTTGGCGATCAGCCTGGGATCCCCCAGTTCTGCCAGAACATCTGATTCACTTCGACCGTTCCGGACCTGAGACTGAATGTAATCCTCATAATACCGCACATGAGCCGCAGCTCTCCCCTGGGTCATCTGTCCGGACAGCTGCCCCCGTAAAACCTCAAGAAACTCTCTTCTGCTCATAAATATGTCAAACCTTTCTTATGAAATATAATGAAAAAAACAAAACTCAAAACAACTCCAGAAACCTCACCTTGAAAACTTCTGCAAATTCTTTTTTATTACTCTCTTAAAATTTTTCTCATTATACCATAACCCATAAATTTAAATCAGAAACAAATCATAAAATTTTGATTAAAAAATAAAAAATCATAGTACAGCGCAAAGGGCGATTCATTTTCGGATGCCGCCAAAGCCGCATTCGGAAACGAATCGCCCTCCATGACGTTCGTTATGCCATCAAAAATCACTCAACATGAACAGCCCCTGTACTCCTGATATTCATCGGATAGACATTTTCCCTTCCAACATACTGAGCCATATAGTCCACATACGCATCTGCGTTCTCGATCGGAAGCACGCACATGATAACTCCTGCAAAACCACCACCATGAACTCTGCAGATACCAGCACCGATCTTATTCAGAAACAGCTTGGTAAGCGCCAGACTCAACGTGATCTTCTGCTCCTTGCAATTCTGCAGAGAATAACAGTTCTGCAGCCACTCCCAGGAAGAATTACCGGACTCCTCAAGAAGACGCAGGAATCCCTCACCGTCTTTATTCTCAACAGCCTTCACAGCATCTGCAACACGTCTGTTCTCTTCATAAAAATGCATCGCACGAAGAACAGCACGGTCATTCGGAATATCCTTCACATGTGCCAGAAGATTCTCCATACTGGACTCACAGAGAAGCTCTACGCCCATAGCCTTCGCAGCCTCACGCATCTCCATAGGAATAGAGGAATATTCCTCACTGAGATCTGCATGGCCCTTACCGGTATTTACGATCACAAGTCTGCAGCCCATATCCTCAAAGGAAAATGCAATCTTCTCACAGCTGATATTCTCTTTATCAGAGAAATCCAGAAGGATCGGGCCACCGGCAGCACAAGCCATCTGGTCCATCAGACCGGAAGCCTTTTTCCAGTAAACATTCTCAGCATACTGACCTGCTCTCGCATACTCGCCATACTCCAGCTTACCTTCATTAAAGAAATAATTGGTGATCGCACATACAAGCATCTCAAAGGAAGCAGAGGAGCTTACACCTGCAGCGGCAATAACCTTGGTGGAAACATAAGCGTCAAATCCACCGGTAGCATAGCCTTTTTTCTGCATATACTCCATAATACCTGCAACAAGAGCATCTGTACCTTTTGTATAGGTTTCTGTGCTGAGCTTGTCAAGATCAACAACTACTTCCTGTTTGTAACCCTCACTGATCATATGGATCACATTGGTTCCGTTTGGATAAGCAGCACCGATGGTATCCAGATCGATACTTGCCGCAATGATCTGACCGCCGTTATGATCAACATGGTTGCCAATGATCTCCGTACGGCCCGGAGCAGTAAAAAACTCTGCCTTGTCATGATGATATTTCTTCTCGAAATTCACAGCAAGATTGGTATAACGGGCGCTGCTCTCCTCTGTTTCACCATAGATTTTTTTCAGCACGTCTGCTGCCGGAATTTTAATTGTTCCCATTTTTTCTTCCTCCTGTTATATAGTTTACACCCCAGATCCGGAAGAACCTGAAAAAATCTTCCGCTCTGTCACGCTTCATGGTTACTGTTCACTCCGTTCTCAGCAACACGCTTCGCAATGCGCAGAATATCACCAGTGAATAGTAACGCTTCATGTACTTTTATTATAACAGTCCCGTCTTTTCTGTCCATAACAATTTTGTGTAAAAACCGTATTATTTTGTGGTGATCCCGGAATATCCCTTTGCATTTTCTGCCTTTTCTGATAAAATAAATTCCACTATGAAAAGCAGATATACACTTCAGAATCCGCGCACAGAAGGAAGGAGGTAACACCTTGCAGATCATCACAGATCCCGCCGGAAAAGAACTTAAAAAACACGGAGACAGCTCCTTCCCATTCCTGGTAAGCTACGAGCGGCTTTCCGGCTATGAGACCGGTTCCTTTCTGTGGCACTGGCATCCGGAGATCGAGCTTACCTATATCGAAAAGGGCGAAATGCTTTACAAGATCAATCAGAATACCTTTCACCTGAAAGAGGGACAGGCAATCTTTGGCAATGCCAATGCCCTTCATGCCGGATATATGTATCAGGATCAGGACTGTCAGTATATCCCCATAACCTTTGACCCCAAACTGATCTACGGATTTTCGGGAAGCCTTCTTTTCCAGAAATATACAGAACCGATCCTCCGAAGCTTTTCCCTGTCCGCCGTACCGCTTGATCTATCCTGTAAATGGCATTCCGAGGCCATAAAAGATATCCGTGACATCATCGACCTGGACAGTAGCCGGAAACCCATGTATGAATTTGAGATCATCGCCAGACTGCAGCACTTCTGGAAAATCTTGTATGAAAATACGATCTCCCAGGCAACTCTTCCATCCGGTCAGGATGAAGAAAACTACCGCCGCATCCGTCAGATCATGTCCTATATCGCAGAACACTACTCTGAAAAGATCCTCCTGAATGATGTTGCAGACCTGATCCACTTAAGTCCCAGCGAATGCAGCCGGCTTTTCAAAAAATGCATGAATATCACTCTCTTCGGATACATCCAGGAATACCGCATTGAACGCAGCCTGGAATATCTGGAAAATCCCTCCTGTTCTATCACAGAATCAGGACTGCTGTCCGGTTTTTCGGACTCTAATTATTACACAAAGGTCTTTACGAAAATCAAGGGCTGTACACCAAGACAGTACAGAAAAAATCAGGAGCTGTGACATGCTCCTGATCTTTAACCGTTCAGTGCTCCATACCTATGAAGCAGAACAATATTTATCCGTGAAAATGGCTGTTATCTAAACAGCTCTTTCATTGCCGGATACAGTTTGCGGAATTTCCGGTATTTTTCTTCATATTTTGCAACCAGCTCCGGTTCCGGTTCTACCGTATCTACTACCCTGACCAGCTTATTACAGATTGTTTCCACATCCGGGTATTCACCGCAGCCTACTGCTGCCAGCATTGCACCGCCCATGGACGGGCCTTCCTCATTCTCCGGCACATCCACCTTCAGATTCATCACATTTGCAATGATCTTTTTCCAGAGAGGGCTCTTAGCTCCGCCGCCGCAGATCTTGGTGCGCTCAATATGAATCCCAAGGCTTCTTGCAACCTCCAGGGAATCGCGAAGTCCAAAAGCAACTCCCTCCAGAACTGCCTGGGTCATATCTGCTCTCGTGGTATCCATGGACATTCCGAAAAATACACCTCTTGCATCCGGGTTGTTATGCGGAGATCTCTCTCCCATCAGATATGGAAGGAAGAATACCTGATTCTCGCCAAGCTTTTGGATCGGTGCCTGCTCTGCCACAAAATCCTTTGTCTTAAGGATCTCCTCTGACCACCATTTGTTGCAGGAAGCAGCGCTTAACATGCATCCCATCAGATGATAGCTTCCATCTGCATGGTCAAAGGAATGCAGTGCATTGTTTTCATCCACTCCGAAATCTTTGCTGGAAATAAAGATCGTACCGGATGTTCCAAGGGAAATATTGCACTGGCCATCGCCAACCGTTCCTGTTCCCACAGCTGCCGCAGCATTGTCGCCTGCACCTGCTACAACCTTCACATCCTCTGAGAAGCCAAGCTCTTTTGCAACTTCCGCTTTCAGGTTTCCGACTACCTGCCAGCTCTCGTACAGCTTCGGAAGCTGTTCCTCTGTGATATGGCAAATCTCAAGCATTTCCTTTGACCAACAGCGGTTCTTCACATCCAGAAGAAGCATACCGGAAGCATCGGATACATCTGTGCAGAAGGATCCGCTTAAGCGATAGGCAAGATAATCCTTCGGAAGCATGATCTTTACCACTTTTTTAAAATTCTCAGGCTCATGCTTCTGCATCCAGAGGATCTTTGGTGCAGTGAAGCCTGCAAATGCAATGTTTGCGGTATACTGAGAAAGTTTTTCCTTTCCGATAACCGTATTAAGATATTCCGTCTCCTCACCGGTACGGCCGTCATTCCAGAGAATCGCCGGACGGATCACATTGTCATCTTTATCCAGAGTTACAAGACCGTGCATCTGACCGCCAAAACCGATTCCTGCTACTTCTTTGCGGTCAATCCCTTCTGTGAGCTCTTTGATTCCTTCCATGCTCTGGGCGAACCAGTCCTCCGGATTCTGCTCAGACCAGCCCGGATGGGGGAAGAACAGCGGATATTCTTTTGATACGATGTTGCAGATCTTTCCGGATCCTTCCATAAGAAGAAGCTTTACAGCGGAAGTTCCAAGATCAACGCCAATATAATACATAGTGATTTTTCCTCCTGTAAATACAGAAACCGCAGCTCTCAGTTCGCAGCGCCTGCACGCCTGAGAGCCCGCGGTTTCTGAATCGTATTTAACCAAATCAAGAAAGTCCCCTGCGGGGTTACGAAAAGCAATAAGCAGCGAGTGGAGACTTGCTTGTATCAGGCAGCACGTACGGATGATCTTACCTGCCTGTTTTAATTATCTCCAAGGATTCTCTGTCGGATATCTCACGCCTGCCGGCTGATTGTAACCGATCTCTTCAACCGGTACACCAATGTATTTGAACACCTCGAAGAGAGCTTTTCCGTGATGTCCGAATGCTACAGCACCGTGATGCGGGAATCCTCCCTCGATCAGCACGTGACGGTAGAAACGTCCCATCTCCGGAATTGCAAATACACCGATAGCACCGAAGGAACGTGTTGCAACCGGAAGAACCTCGCCGTGTGCGATATATGCACGAAGCTTGTTGTCCGCTGTACTCTGCAGACGATAGAAGGTGATATCTCCAGGCTTGATATCTCCCTCAAGAGTTCCGTTTGTAACCTCGATTGGAAGGGATCTTGCCATGATCATCTGATATTTCATCTCACAGAAGGACAGCTTGCTGGATGCTGTGTTTCCACAATGGAATCCCATAAAGGTATCCTGAAGTGTATAGTTGAATTTTCCTTCGATAGATTCTTTGTACATATCCTTCGGAACGGAGTTATTGATATCAAGAAGTGTAACGATATCATCACTTACTACCTGTCCGATAAACTCACTTAATGTACCATAGATATCAACCTCACAGGATACCGGAATGCCCTGTGCTGTCAGACGACTGTTTACATAACATGGAACAAATCCAAACTGTGTCTGGAATGCAGGCCAGCATTTTCCTGTCAGTGTTACATATTTACGATATCCTTTGTGATCTCTTACCCAGTCCTTCAGAGTCAGCTCGTACTGTGCAAGCTTCGGAAGGATCTCAGGTTTCTTGTTTCCCGCACCAAGCTCTTCTTCCATCTCTTTTACGATCGCCGGGATCCTTTCATCACCTTCATGCTTGTTGAATGCCTCGAAAAGATCCAGCTCTGAGTTCTCCTCGATCTCAACGCCAAGGTTGTAAAGCTGTTTGATCGGTGCATTGCAGGCAAGGAAGTTTGTAGGACGCGGTCCGAAGCTGATGATCTTCAGGTTGCTCAATCCCTCGATCGCTCTTGCGATAGGAAGGAATTCATGGATCATATCCGCGCAGTCCTCTGCATCACCTACCGGATACTCCGGAATATAGGCTTTTACATTACGAAGCTGCAGATTATAGCTTGCATTCAGCATACCGCAGTAAGCATCTCCACGTCCCTGGCAGAGATTATCCTGTGTTTCCTCAGCTGCTGCGATAAACATCTTCGGTCCCTCGAAATGCTTTGCAAGAAGGGTCTCAGAAATCTCCGGTCCGAAGTTTCCAAGATATACACAGAGTGCGTTACAGCCTGCTTTTTTGATATCCTCCAGAGCCTGGACCATATGGATCTCACTCTCTACGATACAGACCGGACATTCGTAGATATCCTTTGCATCGTATTTCTTTGTGTAAGCGTCTACAAGAGCTTTTCTCCTGTTTACGGAAAGGCTTTCCGGAAAACAATCTCTGCTGACTGCAACGATTCCGATCTTAACTTCTGGCATGTTGTTCATAATCTTCATTCTCCTTTTTATATCCGGCAGATTTTCCACCGGTGATATTATTGTTCGTTTGTAACTATTCACTTCACCCAAAATCAGTCAAGTGTGATATTTTCACCCTTCAATCCGTTGAATGCGCCTTCGATCTTCGCATCCTCATGAGCGATAAGCCATTTATTTCTGGCTGTCATCAGACCGTCCTCTCCGTCCTCTGACATCGGAAAATCAATCTCTGTGTTGGTTCCTCTCGGAAGAACAACTACACACTGAAATCCACTCTCATTCACATGACACGGTGCATAGTGGAGCGTTGTGGCATAAACCTCGATCCCGGTTCCTGCCGGTACCAGAAATGCCTCCACCTTTGAGGTATCGTATGTAAGATCCTCTTCTATATCCTGCTGATGTCCGATAAGCAGTACAAGATCTGTCACTGCTACATTGATCTCGGAATTCCGATGATATTCCAGGGCATTCAGCTTTTTATTGTGACCATTGCAATATCCGATCTGGACAGGTAATCCACCAAACGCTCTGTTTTTCAGCTCTTTTTCCACATCGAGAGCTTCCAGCTCCTCTGCTGACGGAACATATACCACATCCTCCGGAACCGGTGTATGCTTCATCTCCTTCAGCAGCGGACCGAAATTGTATCCCTCCAGAACCTTTCCGTATCTGCGGAAAGCCGGATCTGTTACTTTCTGAATTTTCACGATTTAACCCTCCTTACAAAATTACTGTTTCACAGCTTCTCTGCATCTTCGTTTTGAACTGAAAAAAGCATACCACATCATGGTATGCTTTTCGCCGCTTTTCTTGACTCATTCATAGCACTTTTTTGACATTTTTATGATTCTGACGCTCCACTCTTCCCGGCAGGATCCCGTAACGCTTTACAAATTCCCTGGAAAAAGCCCTGCTGCTTGCAAACCCGTTGTCAAGTGCGATAGAGCTGATGGTATGATCTGTATGCAAAAGCTCCTTATAGGCGTATGCCATGCGGATATCCTGTAAATATGTCTTAAAATTGACCTTCGCATATTTTCGGAACATCCTTGACAGATATGCATCGGAATATCCGAACATGGCTGCAAGTCCGGAAAGCCTGAGATCCTCCTTGTAATGCTCCCGCATATAAGTGGTTATTTTTGACAAAGCATCCAATCTGCGGCTGATCTTCAGCGCATTCTCCTCCACCTCTGTTTCCCTGTATGCGGAAACCATAAGATAAAGGACTTCATAGAACACTGCCCTGATACGGAATTCGTACCCCGTTTCCCCGGATACGTACACCCGATACATCTCCCGGATCAGAGAAACCATCCGCCTGTCTGTTTCCTCAGACTCTTCGTTTCTGCTCCGAAAACGGATAAATCTCTGAGCGGTAAAATAATCCGAAAACTGCTTCAGCGGGATCTGCAGTACGATGGTCTCATTACGTACTGGCGCCTGAATAGAATGTACTTCATTGGAATTAATGATCAGAAACTCCCCTGCCTTCAGAGGATACTCTTTCTCATCGATATAGAAATAAAGGCTCCCCTCCATCACCGCAAAGATCTCGATCGAAGTATGCCAGTGTTTTTCCCGTACATAATTTCCGTTTCTTCCTTCAAAAAGAAAAAGCTTAAAAGGAAATCCTTCATTGGGAATGATCAATTCATGCTGAAACTCCATGCTCCTTCTCCCTTTCCTGCTGTCCGGTCTGGACCCGGCGCATCATACTTCCGTAAAAAGCCGCCAGGATCTGCTGAAATAACGTTCCGATCATAACCGGAAATAATGTTTCCGCCGGAAAATACGCTCCCGCGATCACCGCACCGGCGCTGATGTTCCGCATTCCGGAACCATAGATCATGGAAACCGTTGCCTCTTTATTCTGCCTTGTAAGAATGGCAATAATCCAGCCGATGGCATATCCCCCGGCTGCCAGGACCAGGATCGCTGCTGCTACCTCCAGCCGTTCTCCGTTAAGATGCTTCATATAAGGAGAAACTTTGGAGGAGTTGGAGGTTACCACAAAGATCAGGCACATTTTTGAAAAAGGTGCCAGCTTTTTCGGCCAGATCTCCATAACCTTTCCATGGCTGACTTCATTAAGGCACATGGCAAGGACTGCCGGCAGAGCGATCATGAAAACCAGCTCCTTCATCATTCCCACAGTATCCATTTTTACGCTGGAGCCCACCAGGAGCTTCAATACTGCCGGGATCAGAAAGGGAGCCAGGATCGTATCGATCACAACCAGCGAAAGTGACAGCGGACTGTTTCCATTATAAATGGACACCCACATCAGACTGATCACCGCTGCAGGTACGGAAAATTCCAGCACCATTCCTGTGATATAATTCATATTGCCCGGGAACAGAAGATGTCCCAGACCGCAGGCGGCCACCGGTCCCAGCACATGAAGGATCAGCAGCATCAGGATCAGCGGAAGCGGCCGCTTGAACACATCTGCTACATCACGGAACCTGGATTTCAGCGCACCGATAAATGTCATAAATGCAAAAGCATACGTCACATAGGGCACGCCATGCTTTGCAATATCCGGAAACAGTACCCCCGTAAGCAGACAGGCCGGCGTCACAAAAGCCATCCATTTCTCCATAAAGCTGTTAAATTTTTCCAGCATATCACACCTCTTGTTTATCTTTTTTTCTGTCTTTTTTTACAGTTTATCACAAAAAAACAGCGGTGCAAGAAAAAAATCCCCTGTTTTATAGCCGATTCCGGACAAATATGATATGATAGTATCCATCCAAAAGCAACCTGAAACCAGGGCGGACTACAGATAACCGCCAAAATGATCATTTTTTATGATCTGGAAAACGAGGCAAAAAATGATTTCTTTAATTATACCATGCTTCAATGAGGAAGAATCCCTTCCGCTTTTTTACCCGGAAGCCACTTCTGTCCTCAGGCAAATGAACTGTGATTATGAGCTGATCTTTGTGAATGACGGTTCCAGAGACAGAACCCTTGAGATTTTAAAAGAGCTTTCCGAAAAGGATCCTCATGTGATCTATCTTTCTTTTTCCAGAAACTTCGGAAAAGAAGCTGCCATGTATGCAGGCTTCTGCAATGCCGGCGGCGATTATGTAGCAGTAATGGACGCTGATCTTCAGGATCCGCCGTCCCTTCTCCCGGAAATGCTGGAGAAGCTGGAATCCGGAGAATATGACAGCGTTGCCACCAGACGTGTCAGCCGTGACGGAGAGCCACCTATCCGGAGCTTTTTTGCCCGGAAATTTTATCAGCTGATCAATAAGATCTCGGATGCAGATATTGTGGACGGCGCCAGAGACTTCCGTCTGATGAAGCGCAGTATGGTGGATGCCATCGTCTCCATGAGTGAGTACAACCGCTTCTCCAAGGGAATCTTCGGCTGGATCGGTTTCCGCACCTGCTGGCTCCCCTACAAAAATATCGAACGCGTAGCCGGTGAGACCAAATGGAACTTCTGGAAGCTGTTTAAATACGCCGTCAGCGGCATCATCAATTTTTCTCAGGTACCGCTGACCATCGCCTCCTGGTTCGGAACGACCATGACCGGTTTTTCCTTTCTGGTCCTGGTAGCCATCATCGTCCGAAAGCTGATCTTCGATGATCCGGTCCCTGGCTGGGCTTCCACCATCTGTGTCATCATCTTCATCGGCGGCCTGCAGCTTTTCTGCCTGGGTATCATGGGACAATACATAGCAAAAACCTATATGGAGGTCAAGCAGCGCCCCCATTACATCATAGCAGAGTCCAACAAAAAGGACTTTACACCCATACGTTGATTTTCTATTCTGTCGGCAGCTCGACCACCTGATATTCGTGGCCCAATGCCGGCAGGATTTTTTCTTTTACATCACTGGTCTTCATCAACAGAGTGGAAGTATTGATACACGGATGGCATCCGAAATATTCTTCATCCAGGACTTCTTTATCGATCACCAGGTGTACCTTCTTTTCTTTATCAAAGATCAGTCCCATCAGACTTAAGGACCCCGGTGTAATGTTCAGATATTCCTCCATCTGCTCTCCGTCTGCAAAGGAAAGTCTGGCTGTTCCGATCTGTTTGGAAAGAAATTTTGTTTTAAACGGCTTCTCTCCCGGCATCAGCAGCAGATAGAAATCCGTTTTCTGTCGGTTGCAGAGAAAAAGATTTTTGCATATCTGCGCTCCCAGAAGCTGATCCACTGCCTCGCAGGCCTCCATGGTCATCAGTGCTTCATGATCTGCTCTTTTATATTCAATCCCAAGACTGTCCAGAAAATCGTACACTGCGATTTCCTTCTCCAGACGGCCCTCGGTGTTCTTCGGTCTTCCTGTATAGACTGTTTGGTCAATTCTTGGTTCTTCCATGATGTCTCCTCCGTTATTTTTACATTCTCATATGTGCAGGTCTTAGTCGCAGCATATTACGCTTTACTGTTTTACCCGTAACCTGCCGATTTGTTTAATCATAGCACACCTGTAACAAATAAGATACTCCGGATTTCCGTCTGACTATTGACGATATCAGCCTCGGATGCTATACTCTCAGGCAGAAAGGGAATGAAGTTCTCCCCCGATCTTTATCGAAACCGCCAATGAGCTGATGACTTCTGTGCAATGCACGGGGTTACCAGCTTTTTTTGATGGATTTTTCAAAACGGGGAGATTGAAAGGAGTTACTATGACAAAAGAAACTATCCAAAAAGAACATCGGATCCTGCAGCTGAAATACGCTGTCCTTGCAGTGGTCGTGGGAATCTGCGTCGGGATCGTAGATACTATCTTCGGCCGGGGCCTGCTGGCGATCTCTGCTTTTCGCACCGCACACTGGCGCTGCCTGCTGCCCTTCCTGCCTCTGGCCGGACTTCTTATTGTGTGGATGTATCATCATTTCAGCATCTTAAGCTTAAAGGGCATGTCCCTGGTCTTCGAAACCGGGCAGAAAAAAAGGGACCAGATTCCTCTGGCCCTTGTCCCTCTGGTAATGCTCGGCACCTGGATCACCCATCTCTTCGGAGGAAGTGCCGGCCGTGAAGGTGTTGCCGTGCAGATCGGTGCTACACTCTCCCACGAGGCCGGACGCAGGCTGCATATCCGGGAAAATACGCCTGTCATGCTGATCACCGGTATGGCTGCCGGTTTTGGCGGTCTGTTCCAGACGCCACTGGCCGCTGTATTTTTTGCCATGGAGGTGATCGTTGCCGGATATCTTGAGTACGATGCGCTGCTACCGGCACTTATCGCCGCATATACAGCCTCCTTCACCTCTCATTTCCTGGGACTGGAAAAATTTGCTGTGGATATCCAAGACACCTGGACTGTGACCGATCTCCGAAGCATGATCTCTCTCATTGCTCTCGGACTTGCCTTTGGTCTCGCAGGACGATGCTTTTCCGTACTTCTTCAGAAAGCAAAGAAATTATTCGGGGAAAAAATCTCAACTCCGCTGATCCGCATCGGTATCATGGCCATTCCACTGGCAGCTCTGCTGTTTGTGATCCATGGCGGACGCTACACAGGTCTTGGAACCAATCTCATCTCCGCTTCCTTTGCCGGAGAAACGATCTACGGATATGACTGGATTCTGAAGCTTTTGTTTACTGTATTTACACTTTCCATCGGTTTTCAGGGTGGCGAAGTGACACCACTGTTCTCCATCGGCGCTTCCCTTGGAGTCGTCTTAGGTTCCATCCTCGGGATCCCTCCGATGATCTGTGGGGCACTTGGCTACGCCGCAGTATTCGGCAGCGCCACCAACACCCTCATCGCCCCGATCCTCATCGGCCTGGAAGTCTTCGGCACCCGAAACACCATCCCCCTTATCCTGGTATGCATCCTCGCTTATCTGGTCAACGGAAATCACTCCATTTATGGAGCACAGCAGAAGGCACTTTGCAGGTTTGAGGAGTAGATATGTACATATTTTTTTCGGTCACGGCTGACTCGGTTGTGACCGAATAAAAAATATTTGATACGCACAAATAAATTGACTTGCTCAACATGTCGATCATTTTTCTGTATAATTGCCTCTTTCTTTTCTAATATATATTCTTTTAATTAAGCGATATCTTCTCCCCATTTATAGAAATCCAATAATCTTTTGTTTTATGTTTTATGATATCTATTATTTTAATGATTATTTATTATTTTTCATCCAGAAGAATTTTTCTCATAGTTCTGACCCAATCCTTCAAAAACCCGATTGGAACCATCTTCTGTCCATTTGCAGAAACCCAGTAGTCCTCTGGGCATTCTTTCAGATATCCATAGCAAACGTTTTCGCTTCCTTTTGCTTCGGAAAACGGATTATTTCCACAATAGCAGAATAGTGCTGTTAAATCCGGAAATATACGAATCCGCACTGATAAATCTCCGGATCATAATACCGGTTCTTCAGATAGTACATTCCGGTTTCTTCATCGTAGTAGTAGCCTCTGTAACGGAACGGGTTGATTTTCCAATGGTGCCGGCTTTGCTGCCGGTGATGCTCAGGATTTTTCCTCAGCTGTTATACTTGTATTCTACTACAGTCTCTCCGGCGTCGTCAATCAGTGCAATGACATCATTCTGCAATAGTAAATTTTTCGTTACGGTTCCCTCCGACAGCTTTCCAATCTCCCACGTTCATGCTATACTAAACCTATCTCTGTCTGCCCGTTTCAGTCATGGGGCAGACTTATTTTTTTCAGGAAAGGATTTATTTATGAAGCGTATCAAAAATATCGATCTGCTCCGTGCGGGGGCGATCCTCTACATTATGCTGTATCACTGCTACGTTCTGTCCGGGCAGCCATGGCAGTCGCATACAGCCATCCACACACTTCTGACTCTTGGAGGTGAAGTAGGAGTTACACTGTTTTTCCTGTTAAGCGGATATGGGATTTATCTTTCCCTTTCTTCTTCGGAGGCGCGAGGCTGTCTCCCCGGCTGGTGGGCTTTTATGAAAAAGCGCTGCATCCGCATTATGCCCCAGTATTATGTATGTATCACGGTCCTTCTGATCTTTATGTCCACGCAGATGTTCAGCAATGAGGGACTTCGGCATATCCTTGCGTACTATACGTTCACGGAGAACTTTTCCCCGGTGACTCATGGTTCCATCAATGGTGCGCTGTGGACGATGGGCGTGATCTTTCAGTTTTATCTGATCGCCCCGTTCCTTTATAAGGCTGTCCGGAAAAACTGGCTTGTATCTGCCATTGTATCCATTGTTTTCACTGTTATCTGCCGGTTCGCCGTTGTCCGCTATCTCCACAATTCCGGGATTTCGGATAACTCTGTATATTTTGTATACGAGCGTCAGGTATTCTCTGCGCTGGATAATTTCGTGCTGGGAATGGCTGCTGCCGCTTTCTGGAAGCAGGTCGGAGATCGTATGCAGGATTACCGGCTGAAGCTTGGACTTCCGGTTTCTATTGCAAGCACCGCACTGATCCTGGTATGGATCTTTTATTACCACAGTCACGGGCTTTATGGCACCGCTCCCTCCGGTTATCCGGCACATTCCATCCTGGCGATCCTGTTCAGTATACTGCTTGTGGGATTCTCCCTCCTGCCGGAAATGGATTTCAGGTTTCTGCGTCCGCTGTACTTCGTAGCCCGGAACCAGTACGGGATCTATCTGTGGCATATGCCTATCATCATGATCCTGCAAGCCAATGCTCCATGGTTCAACACCATGAGCCAGCAGCGCTTCTGGCTGTTTTTGCCATGTATGGTGGTCATCACCTGCGTATTCGGCTATTTTGCGACCCGCTTTATCGATCATCCCGCTTCTGCGAAAAAGAAAGGATAACTTCTCATGAAAGACAGAACCGCCGTTAACCACAATATCCGCAAGCATTTTAACGAACTGATCTACAACACAGCCCGTTACACAGAGATCGCGTTATCCATCGTGATCATTATCGTGATCGCACTGTCCGGACTGCGTTTGATCCTTACAACTGCCGGTACCTCCATCATGGATATGGACACCAGCTTTTTTACCAGTTTCCTGTCACAGGCACTGTCCCTTGTAGTCGGTGTGGAGTTTGTAAAAATGCTCTGCCGCCATTCCGCCCAGACTGTTGTGGAGGTCCTGCTTTTTGCAACAGCAAGGCAGATGGTCGTGGAACATCTCGATCCTGTACAGACACTGATCGGGATCATCGGTATCGCCATTCTTTTTGCCGTCCGGAAATATCTGATGACGGACAGTGATGATATGACCCCGCATCAGAAGAGCGCTTCAGAAGAATCCTCAAAAAAATCTTTCTCTTCTGAGTGCAAATGAGCATAATTTCAGAAAAGCTCCAACTGTATCCCGATATTGATACGGTTGGAGCTTTTCTTATAAATTGCATTGATATAAACCCTATACGATACTATTGTCCACGTCGGACCAGCTGCATGCCCACAGCAGCTATCTCCAGATAATATACCCTGCATAGACTAGGTACATACACACCATGGAAATTCCCTCTTTCCGGCTGATCCTCTGCTTTGTGGCCGCATAGATCCACACGATCAGCGAGAACACGATAAGTATGACAATATCAATAATATTTTCCCGGATCAGTGCCACCGGATTGATGGCAGATGCAACTCCGAGAACCATCAGGATATTAAAAATATTGGAGCCTACCGCATTTCCCACAGCCATATCCACTTCGTTCTTTCTGGCTGCAACCACGGAAGTCACCAGCTCCGGAAGGGAAGTTCCAATAGAAACAATGGTCAGTCCCACCAGTGTCTGGCTCATTCCAAGATCAATGGCAATGCGGCTGGCAGCATCCACCGTAAGATCTCCGCCAAAGGCAATGGCAAGTGCGCCTCCCACAATAAAGAGGATGCTCTTCGGCCAGGAAAGGATGCCGATTTCTTCTTCCAGCTCTTCCATTCCTTCCATGTCCACATTTTTTCCTGCTGCCCTGGCCTTCATGGCACTTTGGATCATTACCACAATATAGCCTGCAAAAAATCCAAGCAGGATCATTCCATCCAGATGACCAAGTCTCATTCCGATCGTATCTCCTGCTGCCAGGATCCCCAGCCCCAGAAGAAGGAGCGCACAGATCATGGAAAACGGAATATCCCTCCGGATGGTCTCCTTCTGTACCAGGATCGGTGTCAGGATGGAACAGACTCCAACAACCACCATCAGGTTAAAAATATTGGATCCTACCACATTGCTGACCGCAAGCTCATTGTTATTGACCAGTGACGCTGTAACGCTGACTGCAGTTTCCGGCAATGATGTTCCCATTGCCACAATAGTAAGGCCGATGATGATCGGCGGCACCTTCAGCCTTTTTGCGATACTGGAGCTTCCTTCTACAAAGAAATCCGCACCCTTCATCAGGAACACAAAGCCGATCACAAGAAAAACTAACACAAGGATCAGCGGTGAACTGTTTACCAGATTTTCCATTTTTCTTCTCACTTTCTTTTTTTATTTCCCATAACCCGGAGATTCATTGTCGCCCGCCCTGCTGAAAAAATTCTTTCCGACATTCTTTTGTTACATAAAAAAGACCCATGTATGCCCTGCTGCAATAAGATATAACAAAGCATACATGAGTCTCATTCTTTAAGATTTGCCAGGTTTTTCAGAAAAAACCGGGTCTGTTGACAAATCACACTTACGTGCGAACTACTCCCTCATGGAATTAAAATTTTCAATTTTTTTCAATTTAACAGAATTGTTTTTAAAAGTCAACCCCTGGCCGGTGACTTTTCTTTATCGAAAGCACATATTTTATGTATCTTTATTATTTTCCGCTTTCAGAAACAATCCCTTTCAGGATCTGTAGGACTCCATCTTCACTGTATGACGGACACACTTCCCTTGCTGCTGTCTGCACTTCCGCTCTGGCATTGGCTACTGCATAGCTCATTCCCGCTTTCTGGAGCATGGCGATATCGTTGAGGTTATCTCCGAATGTACAGGTTTCCTCCGGAGAAATTCCTAACTGTTTCTGGATAAATTCGACAGCTGTACTTTTTTCGCCTTCCGGCGGTGTACTGTCCATCCATTCTTTTCCGGCAGCCGCCAGTGTTACCTTATCCCTCCATGCCGGTGTAAAATACGGGGCACAAAGCTCCTCGCACCGTTCCTGGTGATAGACAGAGAATTTCAGCACCTGTTTTCCCTGAAGAGAAGAAAGATCATCCACTTTTCTCATATCATAACCATAGGAATCCCGCAGCCACCGGAACATCCTTCCATTCTCATTCTCCGCATAGCAGCACTCCGGTGTGGCAATAAAGCAGTCACATTCCGGCATTTTTTCTTTCACCATATGATGCATGCGTTTCCAAACCTCATCCGGAAGTGTATGTACCTTCAGGATCTTATCATTCTTCCGGATCACCGTACCGCCATCTGACACAAAATACACCAGATCCTTCACCGGCTCAAACAGCTTCCTCTCACTGTCATACTGCCGCCCGGAACACACCACAAAGGTAATTCCCAGCTCAGTCAGCTTCCGGATCACTGTCATATATTCCGGATTGATAGTCATGGTCCCGTCTTTTACAAGAGTTCCGTCTACGTCTGTTGCGATCAGTTTTATCATGTTGTTTTTACTCCTCTCCCATCTGAAATACCAATATCCTCTCTCTCTGATTTTTCCCTTCAAAAAGATCCTGGCAGTCGATCTCGTCCAGGAATTCCAGTTCCTCTACGGTCATCAGATATGAAATATATTCGTCAGATGGATAATAGAAAAACAGTAGCATTTCTCTTGTTTTTTCGTACCAGGATTCCCGGATGCGGCCGATGACGCTTCTCAGTATTTCCACAGAAAACGGATTAAAAAAATAAAATCTGTCTGCGGATTCCGGTACCTGAAAAAGAGCTGCATTCTCCAGTATAAATGATGTTTTTGTCCCGGAAATAGCCCGCTGCCTATTTTCTTCTGCGGCTTTTGTCATACGTTCATCGTACTCCACGCCTGTAGTCCGGCATCTGACCTGCCACGCCAGAAAAAAATTCACTCTGCCTTTTCCACATCCATAGTCGATCAGATAATTCTTTTTCCCCAGATATCCACAATAAGCCAGCCGTTCCAGCACCCCGTACGGCGTTGGCTCGTATGGATAACAGTACTGATCCGATCTGGAATCGTCACGACCGGTGGTTTTGATCTTCAGCAGCTTATCATATTTTACTTCATTTTGATCCATGCTTCTGCTAATCTCCGTTCGCTACATCGGGCAGCTTCGTTTTTCCTCTTTATCCATATCTCCATGGACATACCTGGCATTGAACTCCATATTGATCTCACGGATCTCTTTCTTTCCGTCAATATAATCCTGATACATATCCGCAAGTCTCGCCATACAGCCATCACAGTTCGCGGAAATATTTCCAAGAGATTCCTCCACGATCTGTTTACGTTCTTCTTTTGTTGTATCTTTGATCAGATATCCTGGCATTGTTTTTTCCTCCTGATAGGTTCACCTGTGTTTCAGGTATTCTGTATTTTTGTTATTGTTCACTTTTTCTTTTGAAAAAAGCTGCTTGTATCAAACAAACAGCTTTACAAAAATTTTTCTTTTCTGTTTTTTTATTCTACTCTGGCCCACTACCAGTGTCAATACAATTTTTCGCCGGTTTCCGAAACACAAAAGAAAAGCCTCCGGAACAATTCCAGAGGCTTTATACGTGCGTTAGAGGATTCGAACCCCCGACCTTTTGGTCCGTAGCCAAACGCTCTATCCAGCTGAGCTAAACGCACATCTTTGTTGCTTTTCCTTTGTGATATTTCGTATCACCGCTGCAACAATATGTATGATACTCTAAGACCTATAAAATGTCAAGGGTTTTTTGAAACTTTTTTTGATTTTTTTTAAAAATATTTTTTATTGCTATTTTTGATGCAAAAGCAACAGTTTTTTAATTCCGTCTAAGTGCCTCGATCGGGCTCAGTTTCGCTGCCTTTTTCGCCGGATAGATTCCGAAGAATACACCTACTGCACAGGAGAATAATGTTGCCGCCAGGATGGTTCCCAGACTGATCCCTGGTGTGATGGTGGTTCCCATACTGTTTCCGATCACCGCACAGATCACATGACCCCCTGCGATGCCAAGCACAATGCCGATCAGGCCACCCATGATGGTCAGGATCGCTGCCTCAGCAAGGAACTGAAGCATAATGGAAGAAGTCTTTGCCCCAAGGGATTTACGGATGCCGATCTCCCTAGTACGCTCTGTGACGGACACCAGCATGATATTCATAACACCAATACCGCCTACCAGAAGGGAAATTCCCGCAACAAAAGAAATAAATGCGGTGACCATTCCAAGCATCTGGTTCATGGATTTCATGATATCCTGGAAGCTCTGTACCTGGAAATAATCGTCTCCGGCACACTGATGGCGTCTCTCCAGAAGATTTACGATCTTATCTGCCACCACCTGGGAATCCAGATTTTTATCTGCCTGGACTGTGATCTGATAAAACTCACCGGTACTTCCTGTAAAGTCATCCATGGCCGTATAAGGCACGTTAATGGACACAGGCATGCCATCATAGGTATAGCTGACAAAAGTGCCGTTCTCCTTCTGTGCGGTAACTCCGCAGATGCGGAACGTTTTGGTCAGATCATAGCAGGTGACATCCAGAGTCATTCCCACTACATCGTCCGTTCCAAAAAGCCGCTTCGCATCAGCATCGGAGATTACGCAGACATTTTTTCCCTCTTCCACCTCTTTCTGCCCGAAATAGCTTCCGTACTTCATAGAAGCATTGTCCACCAGTTTTGCATCCTGAGCCTCTCCGGTCACAGTCAGATTAAAATCACCTTTTCCGGTTACAGTCTCACCGATATAGGAATCTGAAACATTGACACCTTCCACGCCATCCAGTTCCCGGACTGCATCAATATCCTCCGGCTGGATCCAGACATTATCTGCAGTGGCATCATCGCTGCAGTAAACCGCGATCTGACCGCCGCCGATATCATTGATCTCACTGTTCATCTGATTCTTGGTTCCCTCACCAATGGAAACAATGGCGATCACCGACGCGATACCGATGATGATACCCAGCATGGTAAGAAACGATCTTCCCTTATTGGCCATAATATTGTGGATCGCCATTTTGATATATTCATAAATATTACTCATTGGCAGTCTCCCCTGTCTCTGCTGCACTGTCAACATCCGCTGGCGCTGCCTCTGCGGTCATTCCCTCTTCCAGGGAACCCAGATCCTCGATGACCTCGTCTCCTGCCCTGATTCCATCTGTAATTTCAACAAAATCCTCGGAGCTGATTCCCGTTGTGATATCCTGTTTTGTGATCACACCATCTTTCAGCACATAGCAGAAAGAACCATCTTTACCGATATTTACCACACCTGCCGGAAGCGTAACTACATCTTCAGCCTTTTCCGCATAGATCTTCACCTTTGCGTCAACACCGAGGAAAATATCTTTATCCGGTTTGTCAATGCTGACGGTAGCTGCGATCAGAGTAGAACCTTTCTCATTGGTTGTCGCAATGTGGCTGATCTTTGTCACTTTACCGGTATATTTCTTATCACCAATGGTGATATCCGCAGTCTGGTCTTCTTTTACCTTTGCATAATCATACTTGGATACATTGATATCCACGCTGACTTTATCTGTATTCTGCAGGGTAAAAAGTTCCATTCCCTGTGTCACTGCCGCGCCCTGCTGCACTGCAGACTTGGAAATAACGCCATTAAAATCTGCCGTGATGCCTTTTTTTCCATCTGCAACAAGTTCTTTTGCGGATTTGGCATCCAGTTCTGTAAGATTATTGCTGACACGCAGCTTCTCTTTTTCCTCCTTTGTAAGGCTGGTGGAATCTGCCTCTGCAATGGATTTCTGTGTCGCAAGATCAGACTGAAGATCTGCCAGATCAGAACTTGCCTGCTCAATGGCATTCTCAATTCCTGAAGTATCCACAGATGAACCTGTGGAAGCAGCGGATACACTTCCCTGGTCTGTCAGATCCTGTCCATCGTCCTGTGTTCCGTCTGTAACAAAATCTTCCCCTCCTGCACTGCTGTAATCCGAATATTCCGGCATTTTCGGCTGAGCCGCCTTTTTATCCTCGTAAGCTTCTTTCGCCGCCTGACAGTCGATCTCAGCCTGGCTTCTTGTACTCTCCGCTTCATCCAGTGCCTGAGCATTCTCATCACTCTGGTCTGCCTGCCACTGGGCAAAAGCCATCTGGTAATTATTATCCGCCTGGTTATACTCGCTCTGCGCCTTAATATAGGTAGCATTCAGCTCGCCCAGTTCTTTCTGATACTGGGGAAGCGTTTCATTCTGATATGTAGTAAGCGCTGCCGCATATGCTCTCTGGATTTCTGCCTCCTGGGCTGCCTGAGCATCGGCTTTTGCCTGGGTTTCCGCCTGAGCCTGGGCCTGTGCGTCTGCTGCTGCCTGCGCCTGTACAGATGCCAGCTGAGATTTCAGTGATGCCAGATAGTTCTGCTTATCTTTCACCTGCTGCTCCAGACTGGAAACTTTTGATTTGGCGTCATTCTGTTTCTGCTGTGCCTCATCGGATTTATTGATGGAATTTTTGTAATCATACTCTCCGGATTTCACATTCAGTTCTGCCTTCTGATTATCTCTCTCCAGATCTTTCAACTCAAATTCCACAAGTTTTGTGCCCTTTGAGACAGAATCACCTTCTGCAAAAGATACGTTTTTTATCTGCGCGTTTACCGGTGAATAAAAAGTTTTCTGTTCATCACTGACCACCGTTCCGGTTGCGTCCACGATTTCTTCCACATCTCCGGTTTCCGCCTTTGTAACTGAAACCTGAGGAATCTGTGTCTCACCGCGGCTTCCTCCCGCTACTGCGTAAACACCGCCTGCCACAACAGCCACTGCTGCCACACCGATCACAATCTTTTTCCCTTTTTTCATTCTTAAGCCTCCTCGACAAATTCCTCATTGATCGTATCTGATTCAATTTTTCCATCCATGATCCGGACCACACGTCTGGCCTGAGCCGCGATCCCATTATCATGAGTGATCAGGATCAAGGTTTCTCCTGATCTGTGCATTCCCTTCAGGATTTCCATAATTTCCCTGCTGGATGCAGAGTCCAGATTTCCCGTTGGTTCATCTGCCAGGATCACCGGCGGCCTGGCTGCGATAGCTCTGGCAATAGCCACACGCTGCTGCTGTCCCCCTGACATTTCGTTTGGCTTATGGTCCATACGTTTCTCAAGTCCGACTTTTTTAAGAGATTCCACAGCAAGCTTTCTTCTTGTTTTCCGGTCGATCCCACGATAGATCAGAGGAAGCTCTACGTTTTCCAGCGCCGTAAGATTTGCGATCAGATTAAAGCCCTGAAAGATAAAACCGATCTCCTTATTTCGTACCACCGAGAGATCATTATCCTTCATTGTGGATACATCTGTTCCATTCAGATAATATTTCCCGGAGGTGGGGACATCCAGACAGCCCAGCATGTTCATAAAGGTGGATTTTCCGGAACCGGACTGTCCGATAATAGCCACAAATTCACCCTTATGGATCTCCAGGTCCACATGATCCAGCGCCCGCACCTCATTTTCTCCGGGATTGTAAACCTTGCACAGATCTACTACCCGTACCAATGCATCTTCCATAATAAAATTACTCCTTGTAAAGTAAATCAGTCACAGGCAAGCCCCTCCTCTGCTTATTGCTTTTTGCCATTGAAACAGAGAGCTTCCCTGATCAGGTTAAAAATACAGAGCGAAGTCTGCAGGGGATACTGCTGTTTCTCGTCGGAACGCTCCAAGCCAAAACAGCAGCAGGCAGACTGCTCTGTCATTTCCGGGAAAACCCCGCTCATTGATCTGTAACGAAAAGATTACCTGAATGTCTTCAAAACTGACACACATTTATACATCTGTTTATGCATCAAGTAAAAACGCCTTATATGCCTTGTATGCCTCATATACATCCGCCTTGCTGGTAACCTCCCACGGAGCATGCATACTCAGCACTGCCACGCCACTGTCGATAACCTCCATTCCGTAAAGTGCCGCAATATAAGCGATGGTTCCGCCTCCGCCAAAATCAACCTTTCCAAGCTCTGCTGTCTGGAAAGCAACATTGTGATCATCAAAAATCCTGCGAACTCTTGCAACGTACTCTGCATTGGCATCGTTGGAACCGGATTTTCCTCTTGCTCCGGTGAACTTGTTAAGAACGATACCGCGTCCAAGATATGCTGCATTCTTTTTCTCAAAAGCCTCACCATAGGCCGGATCATAGCCGGCACTTACATCGGAAGAAAGCATGCTGGAATTACGGAGAGCTCTTCTTAATGCAAGCTCGGAATAACAGCCCATTCCGTCCAGAAGCTCTGCCACGCTGTTCTCAAAAAATCTGGACTGCATGCCTGTGGCACCAACGCTTCCGATCTCTTCCTTATCTACAAGGAGGCAGCAGCCGGTACGCTTCGGTGTCTCCTCCATCTCCAGCATTGCCGCGAGGGATGTGTAAGCGCATACACGATCATCCTGTCCATATGCTGCGATCATGCTGCGGTCAAGTCCACAGTCTCTTGCCTTTCCTGCCGGAACGATCTCCAGCTCTGCTGAAAGAAAGTCCTCTTCCTCAATACCATACTTCTCATTTAAAATTTTCAGCACATTCTGTTTTACCGCATCCTTTTTGGAATCATCCGGAAGCTCTGCAAGAGGTCTGCTGCCGATCAGGATATCCAGCATCTCACCCTCAATAACCTCTGCAGCCTTTTTCTGGAGCTGTTTTCCGGAAAGATGGATCAGAAGATCTGTGATGTAAAGTACCGGATCTTCCACATCCTCACCAATGCTGATCTCCACAATGCTTCCGTCCTTCTTTGCAACAACACCATGCATGGCAAGAGGCAATGTCACCCACTGGTATTTCTTTACACCACCATAATAATGGGTATCCAGATAAGCCAGATCCGTATCCTCGTACAGAGGATTCTGCTTGACATCCAGTCGCGGAGAATCGATATGTGCACAGAGAATGCTCATACCTCCGGAAAGCTCTTCCGTTCCTACATGAAACAGAGCAACGATCTTCTTCATCCCTACCGCATAAACCTTGTCACCTGCCTTGATCTTCTCGCCTTTTTCAAGCTTCGACTCAAGAGATTCATATCCGGCAGCCTCTGCTTCCTTCACGATTTCTGCAACACATTCCCGTTCTGTTTTTCCTTTATCCAAAAATTCTCTGTAAGCCTTCGCAAGCTTCTCCATTTCTGTTTCTTCTGCTTCCTTATAAGAAAGCCACGCATTTCTTCTTTCCATTTTAGTGGTCCACCTTTCTTTATAGCTTCCGGCAGCTGCCGTTTCTCATCATATTATCTGCAATCTGTCTACTATTATAGGTCAAACATTTACGAATTTCCACCGCAATTCCCATTCTTTACAAAATCTTTATGATTCGTTATAGTAGTTCTTAAGAATTGGCCCTGTATCCAAAATTTTCAGGTATCTCACACACGGAAAGCTTTCTGTTTCACCGTAGACTTTACCTGTATGCTCCAACAGGGCAAAGGAGGAAACAACATGCAAGCATCTGCTCAGCTAAAAGAGCTTCTTCACAGCATCAACCGCAAAAGCTATCCTGCATACAAGTCTCTGCGGGGTGCATACCAGTTTGACCGTTATATTTTGTCCATTGACCACGTGCAGGGGGATCCTTTTGCCTCTCCCTCTCACATCAGTGTGAAGCTTTCCCACCGAGACACCGGATTTCCGGCAGAATATTATAAGGATTCCCTGACCCGCATCACACTGGGAGACTTTCTGAACCGCCAGTTTGAACAGCAGGTAAACCGTTATACCTTCCGTGCAAAGGGCTCTGGAAAAAGCGGCCTGATCTCAGTAAGCCACTGCGGTCAGGAGGTTCTTGCACGTACCGCCTGTGAAATAACAGAAAAAGGCATCACTGCCCGTTTCTTCATCGGTTTCCCGGCCAATGGCAGAACCATCAATTCCACCGAACTGGAAAAAATCCTCTTCGATTTTCTTCCGGTCTGTGTTCACAAGGCATTTTTTTACCGGAATCTTGACCCGGAAGCGCTGAGAAAAGCCATCTGCCTTGCCGAAGATCAGGCCTTTATCCGTCAGGAGCTGAAAAAACGTTCTCTGGCTGCATTTGTCAGTGACGGCGCTATCCTCCCCAGGGAAAGCGGCATCTCTTCACGCCCGATGAAAAACTCTGTTCCTTTTGTTTCTCCGGAAAGCCTGAGGGTTTCCATGGAGCTGCCCCACAGAGGAACCATCACAGGCATGGGCATTCCCTGCGGCATCACATTGATCGTAGGTGGCGGCTACCATGGCAAATCCACCTTACTTAACGCACTGGAGCTGGGAATTTACGATCACATTTCCGGCGATGGCCGGGAGTATGTCATTACCGATCCTTCTGCTCAGAAGCTTCGCTCTGAGGACGGCCGTTTTATCAAAGATGTGGACATTTCTCTTTTTATCAACGATCTTCCAAATAAAAAAGACACCCTCTGCTTTTCTACAGAGGATGCCAGCGGCAGCACTTCACAGGCTGCCGGTATCGTGGAAAGTATGGAGGCCGGAAGTAAAGTCTTTCTCCTTGACGAGGATACCTCTGCCACCAACTTTATGGTCCGTGATTCCTTCATGCAGCGGGTGATCTGCCGGGAAAAGGAGCCCATCACTCCATTTCTGGAACGTGCCCGGGATCTCTATGAAAAGGCAGGGATCTCCACTATCCTGGTTGCCGGAAGCTCCGGAGCTTTTTTCCATATTGCGGATACTGTGATCCAGATGGATAATTATCATCCGGTGGACATCACAGCAGTTACCAAAAAGCTCTGTCAGGAATATCCTCTCTCAGACATTGAGGCCCCTGCATTCCGCCTTCCGGAAAGCCATCGCATCATGACCAGGGCCAAAGTGGCTCCATCCCGCCACAGCCGTCCCGGACAGCCGGAAAGACTGAAAACCAAGGTTCACGGCAAAGATGGCTTTTCTCTTGGAAAAACCGAAGTGGATCTCCGCTATGTGGAGCAGCTGATCGCCTCCGAGCAAACTGCATCCCTGGCGTTGCTTCTGAAATATGCCTGCGAACATCTCATTGACGGAAAACGTACTCTGCCGGAGATCATCACTTATCTGGATACTCAGCTGAAAAGGCAGGGATTGTCCTTCTTCTCGGAAGGCTCTTATATTCCATGCGGTTATGCCATGCCCAGGATCCAGGAAATATATTCCTGCTTTAACCGCTATCGTAGGCCGTAGCTGTGCCTGAAGCTGTATATCCAATAAATCTCAGACAACAAAAAAATACTGCCGATAAACATTGGAAATCTTTATCTCCTCTGTCATTCGGCAGTTTTTTCCTGCAATGCAAAACCACCGTCCTGTCGGCTCTGTCTTGCCAATGGAACGGTGGTTTATCTTCATACATATTTTAGGGAAAGGAAAGAGTTTTTCTTAAGAGCTTCTGTTCTCTTAAGATGTTTATATCATACAGGATAAATGTGAGAGAAATTTGTACAATTTCTAATAAATTTATAAATTTTATTAAGAAACTACAAAAAACCTTGATTTTAAGCCATTCTTACGAAAGCAATCAGCGTTTTACCCCAATTATTACCCCAATCCGCTCATTTTATTCTAAAAAAGGAGCAGCAGTCATAAAACTGCCACCCCGATAAATCCATTCTCTATCTGCTGCATTTCCTGTTGCTTTGTATTCGGAAGAACATGAGCATATAAGTCCGCAGTCATGGCCAGGCTGCTATGTCCTAAGATTTTCTGTAGCGTCTGCATGTTTCCGCCCTCTTCTACGTACCGTGTTGCGAAGGTATCTCTGAAAGCATGGTGCGTAAACCTCTCGATTTCTATACCCTGCTGCCGGAGCCGCTTTAAAACGTTATCTATAGCAGATGATACCGTGGATGATGCTATTGCCTTAGCTCCATTACTCCCGATAAAGATATTACTATCCATCTTTCTCGCATGGATTTCCCCGTAAACCATGGACATTTTGGTTTTCTGCATCTGCAAGATTTTTTTTATTGTGTCATTCATAGGAATATCGCGATTACTGGTATCTGATTTTGGCAAAGTCTCCTCAATACCGCCGCCCTCTTTCCAGCTCACGGTCTTGTTTACCCGGATCACATTGTTGATATAATCTATATCCTGCCACTTTAAAGCCGTGATCTCATTAAGTCTCATTCCCGTACACAAGGAAAAACAGAAAAACTCATATAACCATTCCGTCTTGGCTTCTTGCATAAACGCCTGCTGCTCTTCTCTGGTTAATGCTCTGTGAATAGTCTCACTCGCTTTCGGCCGGTCATCCTTCCTTAATGGTTTCACACTGGCAGCAGGATTCTTCATAAGGATTTCATCATCAACAGCCGCGTTCAACACCGTTTTCAGCAGCACTATAACACCATTAGTCATGGATGCACTCAGCTTCTTTGATAAATCCTGCTGCAATTTCACCACTGCACGCTTTTCTATTTTCTGAACCTTAATTTTTCCCAGTACTGGTCTGATATGGTTATTGTACTTCGACCGGTTTATTTTAATGCTGCTGTCCTTGATTGTTCCTCTCCGGGACTTCTCCCATTCATCAAAATATGCGTCCAGTGTTATATTTTTGTTGGAATTATACAGACCTGCCTTAATTTCCTCACGGATCCTGAGCTCATTCTCCGCACATTCCTTTGTGCTACGACCATAGGCACTGTATCTCTTGCCCTCCACGGTAAAACGCTTTTCGAATAAACCATTTTCTTTTTTTCGCATTCCTGATGGTATTCTTGCCATTATATCACCTGTCTTTCTGTAGCAAGAGGGTAGCAGTCGCTACCTCAATCTATGTCGTCCCAGTAGTATTGGTAGCATACCGGGATATTACTTCACGCCCTCAGGATATCTATTTCTCTCCTGCTGCCGTTCCGGATCAGACTGTTGGCGCAGCATTCCCGAAATCAGTAGAAGGATCGCACCAGCTCCCGGGGCACGTTTCCAGGAATTGCGCCGGCGCAATTTTCCAATTTTCTTTGAAATGAGTATCTTTTTCGATTCTATCGGTATACAGATTTAACTTTCAATTATCTGTATTGTATCTAAAAGCATGAATGCCGCCCGATCTGCCTGCTCTTCATAGTTTGAGTTTTTATTTTCTACAATATTTCCTTTGTCGTAATGCAAATATGCGTGTGCAAGTTCGTGTGCAAGCGTTTTATTGATGTTCTCTAAATTCATGTCATTTGCTATTCCTATGCGTTCATTGTAAAGCCGTCCATAAAAACCCTCAAACGGTGCAAACAACACCAATATATTCTTAGCTCGACAAATTTTAATAAGTTCCTCGAATACTTTTCCATTATCCATGGGCTTCAGATCTTCTTTCTCTATTGATTTTTTCAACCAGGTTCCTGTATAATGACAAAGATCTGGTTTATTGCAAGTTGCCGGGTTACTCGCCCTTGTCAGCGTTGGTAGCACTAACAAGGGCACTTTTTATAATTTCCTGCTATGAGTTTCTTATGGCACAAGATATATGTCTTAATAGCTGATATAAACATTGTTTAGGTCAGCTTGCAACGTTCGGAAGATTGTTCCGAACCTTTCTGCTGTGCTCCTGATCCACCAGGGACCGGAGTAAATCAAGTTCCTGGTTGATCTGCTGCAGCTCTGCCTCATATTCTGGTTTCCAGTCAATGCCACTATGTAGCAGGATAAAGGTTCTCCTGTGCAGCAGGTCTATATATTTGCTTACATCGTGTTTATTCATGTGTTTTTGCCCCTTTTATGTCTTAGGCTATAAATTGTGCCTTGAAGCTATTAAAATTGATTTTAGGTCTATTTTCCCCTTTAGCTGTGGGCGTGAAAAATATTTTAATTATCTGCCCGGAGCCGTTTTGTCAATTCTTCTTTCTGTTCATCCGTCAGCTTTCTTGGTGGATTAATTTTCACCCATGCCGTAGGGATATGGGCGCAAATGCTTTCCCCTTCACCGGCATTCTTATTGATTGCCACGATTTCACAATCTTCCGGGTACTTTTCAGCAAGTTCCTTTATCCGGTTTATATATCTGGGCTGTGAAAATGTCACTGTTGTTCTTGCGGATCCTTTGATAAACTCTATTGCGTTTTCTACTGTTCCTGAAATGTCTGGCAACAGCAGTTCTCCCACTTTCGCACCTGCTGCCTCGGCCAGTCTTTCCATAGCGTCCTCCGATGCAAAGCCGTTTGTCATGATCCACTGGAAAGATCTCATAAACAAGCCCGTTCTTTCGCAGATAATTTCCGGTGTTAAATTCTGAGCTGTCATAAGCTCCTGGTACTTCTTCCCGTTAAACCTCGTTTTTGTATGTTCCTTTCCTTGAATTTTTCTCTTACTCTTTTAGGCTATAAATTGTGCCTTGAAAGGAGTTAGCAAGAAAAACCTTATTCACAAGTTACTTTTTTTAGCTATTTCTGGGTGTGTCCAACATTCCACTGCGCCTTTAAAGCTTCACAGCTTTTTGTTTTCGTCCTTAAGCCACTGCCCCCAGTGATTTAATCGATAAGTTCTGTCACATTGACGTTTAATGCTTTCGCAACGCGTCCGATAGTTGCAGGCCTTACACCTTTACCGGTAATGACATTATTAATCGTAGGCCTTGGCATTTCGGTAGCTTTCTGCAAGTCCGCAGTGCTCATACAAGCATTTGCCATTGCAATCTCTAACTTACGTCTATTTGCTTTCACTGTCTCGCCTCCTTTTCAGATTGAAAACAATCTGTATTTTGATGGTATCAGATATTTAACAATCTGCCAACACTCAAATAGATTATTTTCAATCTATACATATTATTAAAAGTATGGTAATATCGAATTGAAAGAAGGTGTTTAAATGCCCTTAGGTTTAAAAATAAAAGAAATTCGTAAAAAAAGGGGACTTACTCAAAAACAACTAGGCGCACTCTGCGGTATTGCCGATTCTAATATACGTAAATATGAAAACGGACAGCAGAACCCCAAAATAGAAACCTTACGAAAAATCGCACACGCTTTAGATGTTTCCGTAATTGAAAATAACGGACATTTTGAATTACTTAGCAAAGATCAAACAATTACGAAACTTATAGATCATATAACTCCAGAAATTCTAATAGCTTACCCTGACTTAGACCACGCTCTCCGCAACTATGTTGAAGAACTTTTTTCTGTTTATCACTTTTCTTTTGAAACAGATGGTTTTACCAGAGACAATGCGTTTAAAGATTTTGACCTAAACCAACGCGCTGAATTGTACAATTCTATTCTTCATCATATAAATATAAAAATCGCAAATGGAATGCGGTATTTTGATATTTATCCTGTAATATCGCTTCCTTCAAATTCAGATTTGTTTATCAACAATTTACAAAAAGTATGCCAACTGTTAAATGAAAAAGGAAAACATAAGCTGATTAATTACGCAGAAGATCTGACCAAAATACCAGAATACAGAAAGCAGCAGCCAGCCACATCAGAAGAACCTGCTGTCTCTGATCTCCTGGCCGCTCATGCCCGTACAGATGTAGAACAAACTCCGGAAGGTATTCAGCATGATTTGGATATTATGAAGGATGATAAGAACTGGAAATAGAGTTTTTTCCAAAAATGACGAAAAGGTGCCCGACTTGGACACCTTTTATATATTATTCGCGTATCAAAGCCCCTGCAGAGCTACTCTTTCTGTGGAGCTTGTCCAGGTACGGTTAAAGCTTGTAGCTCCGTTCCCGTGAAGAGCTTTGCTATAAATATACCCATCCTCAAGAAATGGTCTGAGATACCTGGCTCTTCTGGGCCGTTTCAACTGCTTTAAAGCCTCGTTCTGCTGCTGTCGCACTCTTTCTATGGTGATTCCGTTTCTGGCAGCAGTTTCCTGTAAAGAAAGGTTTTCCTGGAACCTTGCTCTGATCACAGCCGGCATTCTTCCCGGCAGTTCATCAACTATAGGCCAGATGATCTCCTTCAGCTCCTGCTGCTTCACCTTATCCAGCATATGCTCGTATTTATCTTCCGGATCAATTACAGTATCCCCGATCGTGGCAAGATTATCCTCCAGACCTCTTACTGGAACGTCTATACTCCCTATATCTGCCTTTCTTTCATCGGCCTGTATCTTTCTCAGAGTGGTGTCTTTAATGCCCAGATAATAGCAATACTCCCGTTCATTGGGATATCTTCCCACATGAATCCGGAAAGCGTTCTGAAAAGCCTTATACTTTCTCACTCTCTCCGAAGCGTGTACCGGTATCCTCACAGTGCCATTGTTCTGGCAATATCTCAGCAACTGCTGCCGGATCCAGTACACAGCCCAGGATAAAAAGCTCACACCTTTATCGGGATCATAGGAATCCACAGCTTTACAGATAGCAAAGTACGCTTCCTGCTGCAGATCTTCCTCTTCTGCCATGGATCTGTATTTCCTGGCATAGTCTTTTATAATCCCCATATTCTGCTGGTAAAGCTGCAGCATATTATCAGCCACATCCTCACCGACCTTGATTCTCAGTGCAAGCTGTTCATTGGTCATGTTGGTTACTCCCCTTCACGAAAAAAGCGCAGGAACAATCCTCTGGTAAAAGATTATTCCCACGCCGATCTTTAAGGCTTCCCCTGGCAGCAGGCCAGGAGGGTACTGTGATATTTATCTGTGAGTGAATTATAACAGGTTGGGGAGGATTCTGCAATTTATTTGTTCCGGACCTTAACATTTCTTAACATCCTGCTATCGCTTTATTTTCTTTTAAACCTCTAACATTTCCTAACATGTCACCGTTCACAACGTTACATTTTACCTTATCATTTCTTAGCATTCATATTGTAATAGCTGTAAGTATCCCACCACTTTTTTCTTGCAATAAATCTTAGGTTTTCTTAGGGTGCAAATTCCTGTAAAACCTCAACATTTCTCAACATCCTTCCCCCTCTTTATTCCTTCCAAAGCCTTAAAATTTCCTAGTTTCCATCGTTTGCAACGTTGCAATAAAACTAAGCGCAACGTTGCATTGCACCTTAGTATTTCTTAGCCTTTTGCATACATACAAAATCAAGGATTTTCGCCTATTCGTTTCGTTTTTCATTTATCCGAACGTTCGGATAAAAATAGCGAACGTTCGCTTTATTCGTGTTTGTTTTTACACTATGGTTTTTCCAGTGTTGCGCCGGCGCAATAGTACATACTGCAAGCCACCAATAAAATCACTATTCTTGACTTTATTTCCTGCTGCCTACCCATACAGTGAACTGGTGTTCTTTCCTTGGTTTGGCAGCAGTCTTTTTAGGGTGTCCGAAATGTCCGGATACACTCACTTTCTGCACTTCAGTAGGATACAAACAGTATTTGCACCCTTACGCTCTTTTCCTTGTTGGCACTGGATTTATATACTTTACCAACTTTTTCTTTGTTTTTAGAATTTTATAAAAGAAATGGGGCATATGTGGTCGTGGAAAAGCAAACCAAAACTTTTCAGGCATCCCCCTTACCTAATCGTCAAAATAAAAGGCTGATCTGGGAATTTATTATGAATCTATGGGCTTATGTAGTCGTGGAAAGTTCAAAATTTTTAAGCAGGGAGGGGATTACTACTGCCGCTGCATTCCATCAAAGGCAATGGTCAACTCAAAGACAAAATATCGTTCAGTTACTTATGACGCCTATCTGTGTAATGAACTGGTGTTCTTTTCTTGATTTGACATCAGTCTTTCCTTTCATATCCCTATACTCCCAATAAACACTGTTATTTCTTATAATTTTTTAATTTCATTTGCGTCATTAGAAATTTCTTTATAAATATAATTATCTGTTTGCGCCCAAAATTTTTTTATATCAAATCCTTTTTTTAACAGCTTTTTCCCAAACTGTTTCTCTTTTCTTATATCATGCTTAAAATCACTGTTAGATTTGCTTCCTGTTAATTCTTTTACATCCTTTATATCGCAACTTCTTTTTAATTCATCTTCTAAATTTTTTACTTGTGTAATGCAAAGGACATTTTTTATTGCTTTCTGTTCCTTCAGAAATTTAATATTTTTTTTCAATGTATTGATATTTCCAGCATCTGTATCAAACACTAAAACTACTATTGTCCCCATTTTTAAAGACATAATTCTGAGTTTAGTCAGTTCTTCCGAAACAACATTGAATTTTTCTACCTTTCCAGGTTCTATTAATCGCAATTCCGTTTTTAAGACTTGAATAAGCTTTTCCTCATCTTGACCTTCAACATAATATTGATAATATTTTGCCATAGCATGTCCTCTTCTGCTTTTTACTTCAATTCTTCTAATTGGTAAATTAATTCTGTGCTTGGTGCTGCTGAAAACAAATCATTTTCAACTGCATTTTTCACAGAATCTGTACTTCTTTTTAAAAATTCAGAAGCATTTACAGATTTTATTGTTTCTGTATCATCTTGTACATCTTTTTTCAAAAAAGTAAACGTATGTTTAGGCAATGGTAAATCAAGAATATCCGTATTATGTGTTGTAAAAAATAATTGATCATTCTTTCTCAAACACTGGATCATCAATGACAAAAAAGCTTTTTCTATATCTGTATGTATATATGAAAATTTTTCATCGCAATAATAAAACCCATTATCTCCATTAATAATAGCTGTTACTATGCCTGCAATGGCAATACCTGCTTTCGTTCCACTAGATAAAATATCTCCTTTGGTTAATTCCCCATCTTGCATAATAACATCTTGATTTTTCATTCGTATAACAAAAGATTTCTCTACATCTCGAAGTCTTTCAACCTTTACAATTGATGTATCCAACGCTTTTAAAGTATTTTCCAAGACTTTTAAATATGTACTGCTGCCATACGTTGAATACTTATTAACTACTCCAAAATCTGCTGGATACTCAAATAACCATGATAAGCCTTTTATTTTTCCCAGCTCTTCAACAAAATTCTTGTTCATTGTGCAATCTTGTTCACTTAAACGCTTGCTACAACTTTCATAACTATCTTTTGCCCCTATTTTTACATAATTTACACAAATATTAACATCTGTATCTTTATATGTTTCTTTAGTTTTCGGATCTATCCGAGTTGTTACTCTATATAAGCAATCGCCTTCAATAGATATAAAATCTATTGAAAAAGTTGCTTTTTTACTTGTATCGCAAATTGCTCTTGTTACTCTATCCATTTCCTTTTTATCCATAAAATTGAAAATATTCATTAACATTCTTCCAAAAGAAGTCTTTCCGGAAGCATTTGCTCCCATAAGTATATTTACTTTTTTATATCTAAAATTAGGATGATCTTTTAAAAACTCTTCTTCTATGTATGAATTTACAATTTTTTTTGGATAGGACATATTCATATGAAAATTTTTAAACGCCATAAAATTATCCAAATATATGTTCATTACTATCATCTTATGTTCCTCCAGTCCTTTTATTTCGCAATTCACGAAGTAATCCTCCTTTTATAATACTATATATTGGCCACATTTTCAAACATATTTTTATAAAAATATATTTACAAATACTATTATTTAGTACTATTTATCAGATTTCGCTACTAACAATCTTTTATTTACGGCATTTTAATCTCGCCGCAAATTGAATTATGTAAACCTTTTCTACATTTCAAATAAGCTCGATTATAAAAATAGTTTCTCCTGGCAGCAGACAGATAGATTATTTTACAAAACTTTTTTTAATATCGTACTGCAAATGTTAGAAAATACTAGATTGTAGCTCCGGGGTGTAAACATTCTTTACGCCCTTACCATTGATTTATACACCAGGGATGTCGCGTTTTGCTACATCCTCCAGCCGTCTATTACATTATGTATAGGCGGCTATTTCATTTGATCTGACCCGGTAAAACGCCGAGGAAGCAGATTTGATAAATGCAACCATTTTCCTATACGCGCGTATCGTGTACATAAATTCCACAAGGTTAACAAAAATTAACATTTTCACGCACGCATATCGTGTTACAAAATCTCTTTAAAGTTAGCAAATGTTAGCTTTTCACTGCTGCCATGCTCCGCATATTCTTCAAAAAGCTCCCTCTCATTTCCAGGACGTAACCTTGCCATTTCTCAACATAAAAAAGCCAGAGTTCCAATAATGCTTTTCTTGCATCTATCAAACCTCTGGCTCTGTCGCTTATTTTTTACCGCTCATTTCTATCGCTTGCTTTATCTCTATGTAGGCCCGTTTATATACACCCTGCTGCCGATCAGCAGCTTTATATGACTTAATTACTGGTCTCAATAACTGCAGGATTGCCTGAAGCTCCTGCTCCTTCTGGTATGATACCTTTATCTTTACGCTCATGGGCTATTCCTCCAGGAATCCAAGTAAGAGATAATAAATCTCCCTGGCTTTTCCCTTATTTCGAAATATCAGATTTACGCTCATTGTGATATAATTCTTCATTTTGTGCCTTCCTTGTCTATTGCATTTATGTAAATATTGCTGTAAACTTTATTATAAGAGTTATTCACAGTACCCTTAATCTTTCTGAGATTGTACAGCCGAATAGCTCTTATTTTTTATAATTCATGTTGCGCCGGCGCAATTCCTAATCTATTTCATTTCGAGCAATAACGGCCTTTTCTCTTCTGCCAAACAAAACACTTTCTGCAGGTACGCTTTTACCTTTGGGAGGCGTGCCACTGATAACATCATTAATTTTGTCTGCAGATAATCTTCCGGAGTTGCCTTGGCCAGCTCATTGATCAGCTCTGCTGCCAACCGGACAATCTGCTCATTTATGTTTTTTCTTTCCATGATCCGCTCCTATACCCTAATTTTTATTCCTGGGCTCACCCTTTTTCTTGATAACCATTCTAAGCCCCAGCGGATGCTCGCAAGCTCCGTATTCTTCAACAACATCCACAATTACCCATCTGAGGCCACGGGTATTCCGGATCATGACTTTATCCCCTGCTGTCACCTGGTCAATTAATCTTTCCGGAAGCTCCCACTCATACCGCTTTCCGTGTTCTTTGTGGTGTGCCTTTATAACCTGCCTCCTGCCGTATTTCACTGGTACATCCTCCAAACCATACTTAACGGCCAGTAAATAGCTGATATAACCATCCAGCAGCCTATTCTGATCATCCAGAATGATTTCTGTCGGCAGCAGGCCTGTTTCCTGAAATTCCTTTTCTTTCTCACACATCTTCTCTGTAGATGGTTTCGTGATTTCAAACCACGGAAAAATTTTAATCTCCTGTAACTGCATTTCGGTTTCCTCCTCTGTTCTCATTATCCGCTGCCAGCATCCCCTCAGCGATCAGCCAAACCCGGCGAAGCATCACCAGATCCATTTTATCCAGCTGCTCCCCTATCTGATCTTTATACTCCTGTTTTGTCATTTCTCCTCGTCCTCTCTCAGGTTTCTCAGAATTTTCCAGATGAACTGCAACATCTCCAGATCATCAATCTTCTTTACCTCTTCACAAATACGCTCTTTATAGCTCTGTTCTAACTTGTCTGCATCTCCATTCCGAATTATGTAAATCAATATCCAACAATCAGCCAGTGAATGACCATCCCTAAAGGCAAACCAACCATAAGCATCATAAAGCCGCACCACTGTAAGACATTACTCAACATTCTCTGTGCTTTTTTCTTTATTCGTCTTTTATGTATCTGTTCCCACTGGCTGTAGGTCATAAGCTTTTGTTTCATATGTTCTCACGCTTTCTTCTTCCCGTTAGAGATATCAACGATTCTTTTCTCTTTCAAATGCTCCCAGCTTTCTGGCAATCACGCTGATCTGCAGCAGATGCTTTACATCCTGAATATCCTCCAACTCCCGGGAGATCTTCCCACGTAAAAGCTCTACATTTTCGTTTGTTCTTGTAATACTCATATATCAAAAACCTCTCTGTTTTCTTTTTTAAGGTGTCGCAAATGTCGCATTATCTTGTCAGTTTCCTTTTTATGGTGTTAGAAATGTTAGGATTATAACTTTCCCGGCACTTTATCCAATTCTCTCAGGTTGTTTCCCAGCAATGCCTTTGTGTGTATATAAATCAAGCTTAACTTTCTTTCGTCTGCACATTCCAGCATCCGGGCAATGCTCTTTTTCAGTTCTTCTTTGCGATTTTCCATGAAAATACTTGTCCTTTCTGCCGGTTCCGTGCTACTATGTACTTGCTCTAGTGGCCGGAAACGGCTTATTTGCTCCTGTGTGAGGTGGTGCTCATGCAGGAGCCTTTTTCATGTTATGGGGATCCTTTTCTTTCTGCCCTGCTGCACGCTGTTTCTGTATTTAACCAGGTATACTCTGGCCCCGGTTTTGCGTGCGATCTGGGCAACCTCTTCCCGGGTAAACACTGCAATGCTATATAATTCGTGATCCCCATCACTGTATGAGACACAGTAATAATACCCGTTCAATTTCTTCATCTTCTCACCTGCCTCTCCAGCTCATCCAATTTCTGCATTGCTCCCAAAATCAAATACTCAGCCATCTTACACCGGCCATATTGGTCAAAGAGCTTTTCGCTCTCTTCTGCTGCCTGAGACCACTGTTCATCCGTCATGGGAAACTCCATCACCGCCCACTTGCGGAAAAACTTCCACACTCCGGTAAATATCATGTAATATTCTTTCAGCTCCTGCTCTGTCATTCGAACGGTATCTCCATTTGTTTAATCTGTTCCTCTGTCACTGACATGAAACCATCTTTATCCGCTTCCCAACCGTAACACCTGGTAAAGTCTCCTGTGTTGTCGCTGATCCGCTTGGAAGCTTCGTCATAATACAAAGTCAATGCCTTTTCTCCTGCTGCCAGTTTCCCGGTCAACCGGTTCTTTGATACGGCCAGAATCCTCTCGTTCTCTGGAAGTTCCTTGCCCCTTTTGTAGGTCATGACCACGTCCACCTTGTTTGTAATGTCTGCGCTGCCACTGACAGAATCGTTATCATCTGCTCCAAAGCTGTTCTTTCTGGGATGTACAACCAGGATCACAGCCACCTGCTGCCGCTTCGCAATCTTTACCAGTTTGTCCACGAATTTACTCTGAGCCCGGTACAGATCCACACTCATCCCTACATCAAGGGCCGTCATGAGATTATCTAACAGCAGCAGCTGTACACCATATTGCTGTACTGCCTTCTCCATGATTTCCAAAAGATCTCCCAACTCATCGTCCTCTGTGGATTGATTATCAAACAGGTATGCCCGATCCCGGTACCATTCAGAGATTTTATTAACCTTCTCTTTTGGGATAAAATAGTTCACGGTTCCGGCCGGCCCTGCCCGGTCAATCACATTGTGCTTTCCTGCGATCTGGAAGTCTATCCAACGTTTGAAGAAATAATCCGGTAACTCTCCAGAGTATGCAAAGACTGTTCCCCCTTCGTTCAGCGCATTAGCCAGGATCTGTGATCCCAGGGTGCTTTTTCCTTCTCCCCTCTTACCGGTCAAGATAACTGTCTGCCCCAGATAAATACCGCCAGACAAAACCCGGTCAAGGCTTTCTATCCCTGTTGGGATTTTGGGAAGAGAAAACAGATCCACGGCTTTCACATCCGCCAGCTGTTTAACCTGCTGTATAGGAATCGCTTCTGCCTGTTCTACAGCCTTTCGGACTGCTTCCCGGCCGTACTTCTTCAGGATCTCATTTGCATCCTTACAGCCTTTATAATCCTGCTGCCGAACAGCCTTTACCGTTCCCCGGAAACGTCTCTGCATATCATCCAGTAGGGTGATCACTCCGTTTTCACAGTCACCAAACACAATTAAGGTGTCAAAATTCTGTAACCAGTCCCAGCAGTACGGAACCCAGGTAAAGCCATTCTTTCCGGTTGGAACAGATACAGCATTTTCAATTCCTGCCTCCGTAACGGATAAGCTATCCAGCTGCCCCTCCGTCAAGACCAGGGTCTTATTCTCCAGATTGCACTGGTACATCCCGAACAGGATCGGCTTGCAGTTCGCCTCACACCATTCTTTATTGTTGTCTCTTTCTGGGTTAAAGTCTGTTTTCCGGTATTTTATAAACTGCATGACACCTTTCTCATCCAGGAAGGGAAACACCAGAACATTCTCATGTTTGCTCTGAACGGTGATCTGATATTTCTCTGCTGTGGCAGCAGTAATCTTTCTGCTTTCCAGATATGTAATAGCTGCAGATTTTGGTTTTATTGCCTGCATCTTCTTAAACTTCCGGTACCGCTGATTCCTTCCGGTCTGGTAATATGCGTCTACATCATTGCCAAGACTGAACCATGAAAACTCTGCGACCAGTGTGAGCATATTCCCAGATACAGAGCAGGAAGATCTGAGACATTTGAATTGACCGCTGATCAGATTAATAGCAAATGTCCCCCTGTCTCTATTTTTACCGCCATTGCAATACGGGCAGTAAAGAAACTGAAGTTCATCACCTCTCTGTTTTGTCTGTATTCCGGAAGCTCTGGCAAATTCATAGGCATCTTCCCTCTTAAATTCGTAATATCCCATTATTACTCCCTTACATCATGAGTTAAGCTATAAATTACCTTACTCTTCAGGTTTCCAACATAAGTCTGTTTCTTCTCAACTACTCCATGCTCAACAAGCTCTTTCATGTATTTATACATGGTGGTTTTTGTTACATTTATTTCTTCACAGATTGTTTCCACGCTCGGATAACATTCATTACCTTCTCCACAAAATGCCGCCAGATACGCATACAATCCTTTTGCTCCTAATGTAAGTTTAGAGCTTCTTGCTACACTCTGGTAAACTCTTCCACCATTTTTATAATTCTGTTCTCTAAGTTCACAATGTTCCATTACTCCTCACTCCATAAATCAATGCGTTTCTCCGCTGGTTCTTCAAGCTTAATCTTAACTTGCCGTTCTGGCTCTCTAACATAATCATGCCATCTTCTGTTAAAAAATGTGGAACCATACAGTATATATTGTGTTTCCGTTCCATTCTTCTCTATGTCTGCCACATATGATTTAATAGCTTCCAGAACAACCGTCTCCCCAGCTTCATACAATTCTTTCTTTGCCTGTTTACTTACTGATGATTTACCCATCTTTTTAGGATATGCTTTCCATACTTTTTCAAAGAAATCATCATAATATTTTTCTTTTATATTTTTATTTCTTTTATTTCTTTTCTTGTGTGACAACTCTGTCACTGGTTCTGGGGACGGTTCTGTCACTGGTCTGGGGACTACCTTGTCACCAGTGACAACCTTATCACTAGTGACAGCTTTGTCATCAGTGACCCATTGTTCATAATCTTTATTAAACATCAATTCCGAAGTAACACCCCTCTGATCAGAATTTATACAAATAATAATCTTTTTTTCCTGAAGCGTTTTTAATGCCCTCTTTACAGAACGTGAATCACAATTTATCCATTTAGCTATAAAAGATGCTGATAATTTATGTGATTTTCTATGAAATCCAAATGTATAGCGAAAGATACATATGATAACTTTTAACTCGGTTCCATTAAATGAGATTTTGCAAAGTTCGCAAAGTATTTCATTGGCAATTGATGTATAACCCTCTTCAAGCTGTGGATTCGCCATAGAATCACCATTTTCCTGTATTTTTGTTAATCTCCGTCGTATGCGCCCAACATTTGTAATCTTCATTGATTATCAATTCTGCTGTCTTTCCTTTTATTTCAGGGTTAATACGAATAATAACTTTCATATCCTGAAGTTTCTTCAATGCTCTTTTCACAGAGCTTAAATCGCACTTTCCCCACTTGGCTATAGAAGAACCTGACAGTTTACACGATTTTCTTCCTACGCCTGCCGTATATCTAAAAATACAAGTAATAACACGTATATCTGTTCCATTAAGCGGAAGTTTACAAATGTTGTCCATAAGATCATTTGAGATGTTCGTATAGCCTTCCCTGTATTCTGGCTTTTTCATCTTTTTATATCCTCTCTCACCTAAATATTTCTGGATCTTCACCACCTTCCACAAAACGCTACACCCTACTGTAATCTTGGCACCTGCTGTCGTACCAATTTTTTTCTGTTCTTTTTCGTGTTGCCTTTTGCAGATCTGTTGTAATCCGGATTATTATTCATATACCCTGTCGTCACTTTCAATTAAAGTCAATAGGCTCTGCTTTACATATTCACTTGCAGAAACAAGCTCCAACAGTGTTTCCTCTGAGATAAACAATTCATTTTCCTCACTTGATGCCGTATCCCCTCTGCTGACAGACTGCAAAATAGCATGCACTCTTTCTGCCTGCATAATTGCTTTATATTTGTTCATGATCTTCTTTCCTCTCTCACTCTGAAATCTCATCCAAATATTTCTGGATCTTGGCCACATTCCACAAAACTCTACGACCTACTGCAACTCTGGCACCTGCTGCCGTGCCGATTTCCACCGCAGTTGCACGACCAGCACTAAGCAAGCACTGCAGTCCCTTTGTGCTAACCGTTAAATTCCCTGTTGATACAATCCTTTCGCCTGTTGCTCTCATAAACTTCTCCTCTATTCATTGATATCGTCAATAATTTCTGCAACATCTGCACCCAGAGCTTTCGCAATACGTCCCATTGTACACGGCCGAATTCCTCTTCCTGAAATTGCATTGTTAATTGTAGGTCTGGGCATTCCCGTTGCTTTCTGAAGATCAGCGGTACTCATGCAGGCTCTCGCCATTGCAAGTTCCAATTTCTTTCTGTTTGTTTTCATTTTATCCTCCTTGATAATTCGATTGAATGTTTTTATATATATTATATCGTTCATTTGAATATGTCAACTAAAATTTAAAATTCATTTGAATGTATTATCCGAATATGATATAGTAAAGAAAATAAGGAGGGATGCCTATTATGTCCATAAATTACGCAAATGCAGGCAAACTGATAAAAGAAGCAAGAAAAAATAAAGGATTAACCCAGAAGCAACTTGCAGAAAAAACGGGACTTGCCACAGTAACAATTCAGCAGTATGAAAGAAATTTAAGGGAACCTCGCCTTAAAAATATAATAAAAATAGCAAATGCCCTCAACGTTTCGCCAGAATCTTTATTCGGCAGTACTCGTATTGGTTTTACAACCGAATTTGATAGAGAAAAACTAAATTATTACAATCCTGGTATATTTTCAGAAGGAAATATACGTTATATGTCAGAATTATTGGATCAATTAAACTTTGCCGGACAAGAAAAGGCCCTAGAGCAAATTGAATTATTAACTAAAATACCAGAATACAAAAAAAATTATATAGATCATGAAACAGACGTTTTAGCGGCTCACACCCGTACAGATGTAGAACAAACCCCGGAAGGTATTCAGCATGATTTGGATATTATGAAGGATGATAAGAACTGGAAATAGAGTTTTTACCAAAATGACAAAAGGGTGTCCGACTTGGACACCAATAGAACTGATCGGCAACGCTCGCTCTAAACTCAATAACGAACCGTTATCGAGTTTGCGTGCCAGATTTGAGTACTGATAGAACTGATCGGCAGCAGGATCTTAACTGCTGCCATGATTATTCTTGAGCTTTGACAATATAATATACTTAACCGGGTAGCCGGGGGACGTGCTCTCGCTCGATCTGGACACCTTACCAGAGAGGAGTGATCATTATGAGTACTTATGAAGAATTGCAAATTATACTTACAACTGCTTTACTGATCGTTGCGATTTTGACTTATACACATAAAAAATAGCCGTCCTGTTCTTTGGCGAGAATGACAGCTATTTTTTACTAATCTTATTTCGCCGGGTCGGGTGATCTGCACTCACCTTCCGGCTCCCTTGTTAAGTATATTATACGAACTGCTCAAATATTTGTCAAATCGTATTTTACTAATACTTATCTATATCGTTCTCATACCCCACAGTTTACCCCAATCTTTACCCCATAAACTGATTTTTACCCCACGGGCAAAACTTAATATGTGATAAACACTGATGAAAGTTTTTTTATAAACTTTTCCAGTAAAATCAAGGGTTTCGGGCTTTTTGAAAAGCTACATAATGGCACTAGATAAAAGCGGATGAAACGTTCCCCGTAAAATTATAAAATTTATTAACGAAGTCTAATCATTTTCCAAAATAATCCTGCTGATCATTATTTACCATGGTCTTCCGGAAAAACACGAAATATTACAGCCGTTTCTTTCGCTTTTTAGTCGTGTCTCTGCTCTTTGTTATCATATGTCTCACAGAATCTGGCAGCAAAAGCCGGCGGCTCCTGATGCGCATACAGATGAGAAATGTCTCCAAAAGAGCTCATACGGAAGGACGCGATCCCTTTTCGCCTCTCCTCTGTAACAATGGTACTCACCGATGACGGCGCCGCACAGAAATTCTGCAGCATCACCAGCGGAGAGATACTGAGAAGATAGCTGATGAGTACACAGCTTACACCGAAATGGCAGAAAAACACAAGCGTATCTTCATTGGCTTTTTCTGCTCTGTAATAATGTCCTTCCCGCACATAGCCATGCTCTGCCAGAACTTTATCAAAATTCTGTGTGACCCAGTCATACTCTTCTTTCATTTTTCCCTCTCGCAGGATGTCATTATCCCACCAACGGTCAAAGCTGTAGAAATTTTCAATCTTCGTCCAGTCCTGGGGAAGCCAGTCCCAGGGAATGATCTTTTCCCCATGAAGATCCGGTCTTCTGATCTTTACGTCGAATTCTCTCAGCCACTTGCATTCTGTAGCTGTTCTTCCGTTTTTCTTCAGTGTGCAGGATGCGGTATCCTTTGCTCTTCCAAGCGGAGAAACATAAAAATCCCTGACATCAAGAGCTGCGATCTTTTTAGAAAGAAATTCCGCTTCCTTCCAGCCCTTTTCGGTCAGGGAATCTATTGTGTAATCCGGGTCTCCATGTCGTATAAAAAGTAATTTCATCTTTTGGTATCCTCCATTTCATAACCTGGATTTCCATTATATTCTTATTTTTTCAGTTGTCAATTCCTGATAGCTTCTGCTGCAGGGATCAAACCTGATCCGCAGTTTCTCCATGGAGCACAGCCTGCTGCTCCCTCAGCTCATAAACTGCCTTTTTCAATGCCTGAAAGCTCTCCTCACTGATTATGTGCTCGATCCTGCAGGCATCATGAATCGCTGTTTTTTCCTGGACTCCCAGTATCATCAGCCAGGAAGAGATCAGCTGATGACGTTCATATACCTTATCGGCAATCTTATGTCCGTCCTCTGTCAGACGGATATCTCCGTTGTCGGCTACTGTGATGAGATTTTTCTGGCGAAGATTCTTCATGGCAACACTGACACTCGGTTTCTTAAAGCCCATCTCTGCCGCGATATCCACAGCTCTTACAAGAGAACTCCTGTTTCCAAGGATCAGGATCGTTTCCAAATAATCTTCAGATGATTCATTTGATCTCACGTTATTTACACCTCCCTCGGTTTGTTAAAACTAACCAAGTTAATCATAACATACTTTAGGAGAATGAGCAATGGTTTTTAATGCTTTCTGTTTAGTTCTGCCTCAATTGCCAGAAGGCACTGGCTGGAACATATCTGCAGAATTCTGGAAATTTCCAGGAGTTTTTCCCTGGAGCAGTTTCCCCGGAGCAGTTCACAATATCCCTGAAATTTCATCTGTACCAGGATATGTACCAGCTCGTGATCAACTTCTTGTCCACATTCCTTTTGAAAACGTTCATTAAGAATCTGCTCCATTTTCGTACAGGCATCCTCACGGAAATTCACATATCTGGTACCTTCAGCTCCATCTATGAGGATTTTTGCGATGTCCCTGTTTTCCCAGATAAATTCCATAAGTATCCTGTCATATTCTTCCGGATGCAGTTGTTTTTCCTGATCCGTAAAGTCTCCCATGATCCGCTTCAGATCCTCTACCGTCTCTTCCACGATTTCTTCAAAAAGAGCTGCTTTACTTTCAAAAAAGAAATATAGCGCTCCCGTAGTCACCTCTGCTTTTTTGCAGATCGCACGAAGAGAAGCCTTCAGAAATCCCCTGTCTCTGAATTCTTCCTTCCCCGCTTCCAGAAGTCTGCTCCGCACAGCATTTTCTGATTTTTCCATATTTTACGCACTCCATCATTTTTCCTACATTCCGCTTTGCAGGAAAATTCCGCTTATTTCTGACCAGCTGTTAATTTTTTAGCAATCTGATCTTACTGATATTTTACCTTAAATCGCTGAAAAAAGAAAGTATTTTGTACCCCGTGTCAATCTGTCATCGGGGAATCTCCACGGTCTGTAACGATTTCATAGCCTACAGACTCCACACGTCTGGTAAGACACCCTCTGCACTCTGCTGCTTCCTCGCCTGTACAGATCTTGTTATCATAAAGCTCATACTGTTTACGGTTCTTCACCGGAGAAAGATTGGGCATTACTACATTTGCACCCGCCTGAAAACCCTTTTCCCTGCCTCTGGGGTCCAGGGTCCCCAGTGCTGTGGTTGCCGGAAGAAGTACCTGTGGAAGCAGGATCCGGATGACAGACAGCAGAAACAGTGTCAGATCTACACTTCCTGCCGGTTCCTCTGCAAATTTCGTATCATGGTGCGGGACAAATGGTCCGATCCCCACCATATGCGGATTCAGGTCTTTAAGAAAAACAAGGTCTTCCGCCAGATACTCCAGCGTCTGTCCCGGCGCACCTACCATAAATCCGGCACCTATCTGATATCCCAGTTCCTTCAGGGTATAAAGACACTGTTTACGGTTTGCAAGACTTAAACTCTCCGGATGAAGATAACGATAATGTTCCTCACTGGCCGTCTCATGACGGAGTAAATAGCGGTCTGCTCCGGCATCTTTAAATCTCTGATAACTTTCTTTTGATTTCTCCCCAATGGACAGCGTGATCGCACAGTCCGGATATCCCTGTTTGATGGACCGGATGATGTCAACCATCCGGTCATCATTAAACCATGGGTCTTCCCCTCCCTGGAGCACAAATGTCCGAAATCCCAGCTCATAGCCATTCTCGCAGCACTGCAGGATTTCTTCCTTTGTAAGGCGATAACGGCTGGCATTCCTGTTAGAACGGCGGATCCCGCAGTAATAGCAGTCATTTCTGCAGTAATTGGTAAATTCTATCAAACCTCTTGTATATATTTTATTTCCAAAATATTTTTTCTGTATACGGACAGCCTCTTCCCGAAGCAGACGAACCGCATCCGAATCCTGGTATAAGTGCAGAAGTTCCGGATATTCTTCCTTTGTCAGCTGTCCTTCTTTTATAAATTTTTCAACGATCCCCATACTTTATCTGTCCTTCTCTTTTATTTACAAAACTATCTGTAAAAAATATTTTATCACAAAAAAACAGATATTGCACAATATAAGTATACATGCAATATCTGTTCTTACAGAATGATTACTGTTCATTCCGTTCTCAGTAACACAGAATGATCCAATTTTTATTTAATAAGATCCTTTACAACCTCACCGGCAATGATCAGTCCCACTACGGAAGGCACGAAGGCATTACTTCCCGGTACCTGACGTCTCTGAGTACATTTTCTTTCTGTTCCCGGAGGACAGATGCAATGAGACTTGCAGCTGATCGCCATATCATCAATTGGAGTCATTGGCTTCTCCTGTGAGTAAACCACCTTCAGTTTTTTGATTCCTCTTTTTTTCAGTTCACGGCGCATGACCTTTGCAAGGGGGCAGACGGACGTTTTATAAATATCTGTCACTATAAAACCTGTTGGATCCATCTTATTTCCGGCCCCCATAGAGCTGATGATCGGTGTTCCTGAAGCCTTTGCCTGCTCTACGAGCATCAGCTTTCCGGTTACAGTGTCGATCGCATCGACTACATAATCATATTGGGAAAAATCAAAGGAATCCGCTGTCTCCGGCACATAAAATGTTTTGTGGATATTTACAACTGCATCCGGATTAATTTCAAGAATACGTTCTCTGGCCACGTCAACTTTATATTTTCCTACGGTCTTTCTTGTTGCGTAAATCTGGCGATTGATATTGGTGAGGCATACTTTATCATCATCAATGAGATCCAGGGTACCTACGCCACTTCTGACCAGTGCTTCCACCGTATATCCGCCAACACCGCCAATTCCGAATACTGCGACTCTGGAATTTTTCAGCTTTTCCATTCCTTCTTTTCCGATTAATAATTCTGTTCTTGAAAACTGATTCAGCATTTTCTGACTTCTCCTTATATTCTTTCCATGTATATTTATACTGACAACGGATATATTTTTTATATCTGTCCGATTTGTTTTACAACTGTCAGGATTCTATCATGGGAAAATAGCCTTGTCAATATCCCTACCAATAAGCTAGGAATATTTTCCCATTTTCATCAATAAATTTTATGATACAAAAAAAGATCCCTGAAAAAGGAATCTTACTGATACTGCGGGTAGCCGGACTTGAACCGGCACGGAGTTGCCCCCGAGAGATTTTAAGTCTCTTGTGTCTGCCTATTCCACCATACCCGCATATTCAATTAATTTGTTCAAAAATGGGGCCTATAGGGCTCGAACCTATGACCCTCTGCTTGTAAGGCAGATGCTCTC